>WBZR01001428.1_pt1 | contig 29691 bp, 19 predicted proteins | sample 5204231 | NCBI WGS metagenome assembly WBZR01 (sample SAMN12412403, study PRJNA552823) | activated sludge metagenome | isolation source: activated sludge from anammox sidestream of wastewater treatment plant... | place: USA: Virginia | collected 2017-08
TGGAAGACCGGCTCTCGGTCACGGGCTCGATCCAGGCCCAGCAAGAGTCCACGGTGGGCGCTACCGCGGCCGGGAGGCTTGTGGCAGTCTATGTCCGGGACGGGCAAGCCGTGGGGGCTGGGTCGGCCATCGCCCAAGTAGACAACACCGACGCAGCCGCCAGGCTGCGACAAGCGTTGGCGCAAGAGTCCCAGGCGCGAGCCGCTCTGAACCAAGCCATGACGGACAGCAAGGCCGGGCCGAACCGGTCCACCGCCGCGCTCCAGGCGGCCCAGGCCCGGCTCGCTCAGGCCAATGCCAGGCTTGCGCTCGCCAAGAAGGGGGCGCGCCAGGAGGAGCGGACCCAGGCGGAGTGGGGAGTCAAGCGCACCAAGTCCGACCTCGATGTCGCGAAGTCCGACCTCGATCGCACACGAAAGCTGGTCAATGAGGGTGTGCTCGCCGGAGTAGAGATGGAACGGGCCCAAAACTCTTTCGACAACGCCCAGGCCGCGTACAACGCCGCGTTGCAGACTCTGTCCCAAGTCGAGAACGCGGTTCGGCCCGAAGAGTTGGAGAGCGCCAAGGAAGAGGTCAAGGCCGCGGAAGCGAACGTCCGGCTCGAAAGGGCGAACAAGTCTGCCGATGCCACCTTGACCGACCAAGTGAACCAGGCTCGGGCCAGTCTACGCTCCGCGAGCGAGGCTGTCGTGCTCGCGCGGAAAGGGGTTGCCGACACCACGGTCAGATCGCCTTTCGGGGGCAAGGTTTCCGGGCGGCCGCTCCAAGTGGGCACGGTCGTCTCTCCTGGGACGGTCGTTTGCACCGTGGTGGGCACTGGCGACATGTACTTCGAGGCCAAGGTGCCCAGTACGGGCATAGACCGAGTGAGCGTGGGCGCAGCGGTGGACATCGTCTTAGGCAAGGACGGAGGCGCGAAGTACCACGGCCAGGTCGTCAGTATTGACCCAGCCGCAAGCGGTGTGGGCCGCGTCTTCACACTCCGCGTCTCCTTGGGCGAGGGTAGCGGCCTGCTCAAGTCGGGAATGTTCGCGAAAGGGAGCATCTTGCTCTCCGAGCGCGAGGGCGTGACCCTCGTTCCGAGCCAAGCGCTGGTTCGGGACGGGGAGCAGGCGTACGTCATCGTGGCCGAGGGTGGAAAGGCGAAACGGGTCACGGTGCAGGCCGGCCTGGTCAAGGGGAAATTCACCGAGGTGAAGGGAATCTCGAGCGGGATCGAGGTCGTGACCGCGGGGCAACAGTTCCTAGTGGACGGGACACCGATCCGGGTCGAGACCGCCGAGGAGAAAGCCGCGAGCACAACGGGCAAGAGTTCTGACTCTCAGGGCGGAAAGTAGCCCGTGGGCCTAACCAAGATCGCGATTCTTCGACCCGTCCTGGTCTGGATGGGGGTGGCGGCGATCGTGCTCGCGGGACTGCTGAGCTATGTCGCGATGCGCAAGGAGCAGAACCCCGACGTCCAGTTCGGCGTCGTGACGGTCTCGACGACCTATCCTGGGGCGGGCGCCGAGGAGATCAACAACCTCGTCACTCGACCGCTCGAAGAGGCGGTTTCTGGGGTTACGGGCCTCCAGGAGGTGACCGGGAGCAGCCAAGAGGGTGTCTCCACCGTCGTGGTGCAGTTCGTGCTCGGCACCGACATGGACGCTGCCTTGAACGAGGTTCGGAGCCGGGTGGACCAGTCCGTCGGTGCCCTTCCCAGGGAGATCGAGAAGCCGGTGGTGAGCAAGGCGGACACGAGCTCGGACCCGGTCATGACGATCGCGTTGAAGAGCAAGTCCCTCTCCAATCGGCAGATCCGTGAGATCGCGGACCGAAAGCTCAGCGACCTCTTCGCGCGGATCCCTGGCGTCTCGTCGGTCTTGGTATCGGGCGGCGAGCAGCGCGAGATCCAGGTTCGCCTCAAGAAGGACGCGCTCCTTCTGGCTGGCATTGGGATCACCGACGTGCAGCAAGCCTTGCAGTCTGCCGCCCTCAACGTCCCCAGCGGCCGAATCACCCAGCCCGACAAAGAGTTCACCGTACGGGTCGAAGGGGAGTTCGGCTCGGTGGCCGAGATCGGCGATGTTTACGTGAACGTGCCCAATCCTGACGGACGCGGGACGGGCCAACCTGTAAGGCTGGGCGATCTTGCCACGATCGTGGACACGAACTCGGAACGAAGGACGTTCACCCGCCTGGACGGCGTCGAGTCGGTCACCTTGAGCGTTCAGAAGTCCAAGGAGGGCAACGCGGTCGAAATCTCGGACGCTATTTTGCACACCCCGACCTCGGGGGCCAAGAGCGTCCTTGGGCTCATCCAAAGGGATTACGGGATTTCGAGCGTCGTGACCTCCAACTCAGCGGACGAGATCAGCGAGTCCCTTTTCGACCTGCAGTTCGCGCTCGGGTTTGGGATCGTCCTGGTGGGGGCCGTCGTCTGGCTCTTCCTCCACAACTTCCGCGGCACGCTCATCGTCGCCCTCGCGATCCCGGTCTGCCTCATGGGAGCCCTCCTGCTCTTGCGAGTCTTTGGGCAGACCGTGAACAACCTCTCGATGCTCTCGCTCTCCTTGGCGATCGGCGTCCTTGTGGACGATGCGATCGTCGTCATCGAAAACATCTATCGCCATCTGACCATGGGAGAGGAACCGGTAGAAGCGGCGATCAACGGTCGGTCGGAGATCGGCCTCGCTGCCATCGCGATCACTCTCGCCGACGTGGTCGTTTTCGTGCCGGTCGCGTTCATGGGAGGCATCGTGGGGCAGTTCTTCCGGCCCTTGGGCATCGGATATGCCTGCGCGGTGCTCATCTCGCTCATGGTTTCCTTCACCTTAACGCCGATGCTCGCCTCGCGGTGGTATCGAAAGGGCGAGGACTGGGAGCACCCCAAGGGATGGTTCGCCCGAACCTTCGAGAACGGGTTCCAGGCCTTCGCGAACCGATATAAGGCGTTCTTGGCGGTGACCTTGCGTCACCGGTGGCACGCCTTCGGTGCCGGCTGGGTCGCCCTTCTCGCCCTCTTCATGTTCATCGGTGGCAGTTTTGCCAAGGATCCGATCGGTGCTGCCATGGGCACGCTTGCGCCCATCGTCTTGGTCCTAGGAATCGGCGTGGCGATCTTCGTCGGGAACCTGCTTTCCCGATCGTTCAAGCCCCAGTTGGTCGTCTTTGCGTGCCTCTATGCCGCCGCGCTGCCCATCGGTGCCGTTCTGGGCCAGCAGTATGCGGTGTGGAAGGGCGAGGACGTGTTCAAGTTCTCCTTCTTCCCGCCTAGCGATTCCGGGGCGGTACAGATCACCGTGGACCTTCCGCCTGGCTCGTCTCTTGCAAGGACTTCGGAGGTGGTCGGCGGGTTGGAGCAGACGGCGATGGCCCATCCCGAGTCGGAGTACGTGGTTTCACGTATCGGTTCCCGTGGCACGGGCTTCTCCTCGGCGGACCGGGGTGCGAACTATGCCGTGATCAACGTGACCTTGCGGCACAAGAAGGCACTGCTGGACTCGCTCAAGCCGGCCGCAGCGAAGGAGCTGCGCACGGTGAGCGACGTCCAGGTCGCAGCCGAGATGCTCGAAGCGATCGGGAAAGTCGCGGGGGCGCGGGTCACGGTGGCCGCCGGAGGTTCCTTGGGGTTTGGCGCCCCCATCCAAATGTCGTTCCGATCGGACGACCGCGAGAAGCTCGCCAGAACCGTGAAGCGGGTGAGCGACGGGCTTTCGGCGGGTGCGGTGGACGGAGTCATCAACGTGGACACGTCGAGCAAGCCGGGCGCGCCGGAGCTTCAGGCCGTCCCCGACCGCGCGGTTCAAGGAGACATGAACGTCAATACCGCCACGATCGGGGCCTCGTTGCGCGTCCTATACGAGGGGGACATTCAGACCAAGTTTCGGGTTCAAGGGGACGAGTTCGATGTCCGGGTCTTGATGGACGAGTCCGACCGGAACTCTCCCAGCATCCTCTCCGACGTGCCCATCGCGTACCGGCAAGGCGATCCCGTCTTCCTCTCCGACGTCGCACGGGTCGAGAGGTCTCAGACCGTGGACAAGATCGAGCGGCGAGACCGGCAAGAGGAGATCCGGATCACCGCCGACCTTGTGCCCGGCAAGGCCGCAGGGTCAGTGCAGAGCCAAATTGACGCTTGGATCAAGGAGAAGGGCCTTGTCGAGGAGGGGGTAGATACGAGACCGCTCGGTCAAGCCAACTTCCAAGCCCGTGAGCAAGGGTTCCTCATGAGCGCGCTGATGCTCGGTCTGGTGCTCGTCTACATGATCTTGGCCGCGCTGTACAACAACTACCTGTTCCCCTTGATCATCCAGCTTGCCCAGCCCCAAGCAATGATCGGGGCGCTCCTCGCGCTGATCCTCACCGACAAGACGCTGAACATCGTCGGGTTCATCGGCATCATCGCCATGGTCGGCCTCGTGGGTAAAAACGCCATCCTGCTCGTGGACTACACGAACACGCTTCGAGCGAGGGGGTACGAAAAGATGGACGCCCTCTGCGAGGCGGGGCGGGCCCGCATCCGACCCATCATGATGACGACCATCGCCTTGGTGACCGGCCTGCTCCCCGTGGCGCTGGCGATCGGCCGTGGCTCGGAGTTCCGCGAGACGATCGGGATCACGATCATCGGGGGCACCCTGCTCTCGACGCTGCTCACGCTCCTCGTCATCCCTTGCTCCTATTCAATCATTGACGACCTGAGCCAAGCCTTCGGAAAGCTCAAGGGACTTTGGGCACGACGTCGGAATCCTATCGTAAACTGAGTCATTGGACAAGCGCATCCACGCTTATCTGACTGCTTTGAGCGGTCTCGGGGTCGTGACCGGCACGGTGACCGGCTGGGTCGTGCCGGCCTACGTGGCAGTAGTCGCAGGGGCGCCCTTTGCCCTGGCCGCCGCGTTGCGGTCTGTGCGCCGGAAAGCCCTCGACGTCAACGTGCTCATGATCGTGGCTGGGGCTGGCTCCGTCGCGTTGGGCCACGTGCTCGAAGCGGGGATCCTCTTCTTCCTCTTCAGCCTTGCCGCGACGCTCGAAGAGTTTGCGATGTCGCGCACCCAGTCCGCGATCGAGGCGCTGGTTGCCTTGCGCCCAGACTCTGCCCTCGTGCTCGTAGGGGGGGAGGAACGCACGGTCGCCGTGGCGGATCTGCGGCGAGGGGATCGAATCCGGGTGAACCCGTTCTCCCAAGTGCCGATTGACGCAGTGATTCTCCAAGGCGAAAGCACGGTAGACAACTCCTCGATGACCGGCGAGTCTGCGCCCGTCTCGGTGGGCGAGGGAGCGATGGTCTTCGCAGGGACGCAGAACCTGGGGGGCTCGTTCGAGGCGCTGGTGGAGGCGGAGATGGGCTCGACGCAGTTGGACAAGGTCGTCGCACTCGTCAAGGAGGCGCAAGAGTCCAAGGGTTCCGGCGAGAAGGTGAGCCATTGGTTCGGAAAGACGTTTACCCAAGCAGTCATGGGTGCTTGTGTGGTCAGCTTCCTGGTCAGGATCTTGGTCGGGCAGGATCTCATGGCGGCCGCTTATGGTTCCTTGGCGCTCCTGGTCGCCCTCAGTCCGTGCGCCTTGGTGATCTCAGTGCCCGCCACGACTCTCTCGGCCCTGGCATGGGCGGCAAGACGAGGCATGCTCGTGCGCGGCGGCAGGGTGGTCGAGCTCTTGGGCAAGATCACGTCCGTCGCCCTGGACAAGACCGGGACACTGACGCTGGGCAAGCCGCACCTCGCAGAACTCTGCGTCTGCGCCACGGAAGCGGTAGCAGTAGCCTCTAAGAGCCACTGCCAGGAGGGCGGGGCTTGCTGGCGAGGCGGAGCGATGTCCTCCGGTACCAAGGAGGTGCTCGCGATGGCGGCCGCGGTCGAGCAGTACTCGGACCACCCCATCGCGGAGGCGATCAAGATGGCGGCGCGAGAGCAGGGCTGCGAACTTCCGGAGGCGACCCGGGTTGTGGTACGACCGGGATATGGCGTAGAAGCGAACCTGGACGGGGCCGAGGTGAGAATAGGCCAGGCCCGGTTCTTCGAGGACCTGCCGGCTCGGCTTCGCGAATCAGCGGACGCGATGCGCGACAAGGGCATGACGGTCGCGATCCTGAACTATGGCGAGGACTTTGCCGTTCTGGGCTTGCGGGACACGATTCGGCAGGAGGCTCCAGCCTCGATCCGACGTTTTCGAGATCTCGGGATTCGGAGGATCGCCATGCTCACCGGGGACAACGAACGCACGGCACATTCCGTGGCCGCGGAAGCGGACATCACCGAGGTTCACGCGCTTCTCCTACCGCAGGACAAGGAAGCCTGGATTCGCGAGAAGGAAGCCGAAGGGGAGCGAGTCCTGTTCGTCGGGGATGGGATCAACGATGCACCCAGCTTGACACGGGCGTCAGTGGGAGTCGGGATGGGGGGCCTCGGGAGCGATATTGCGTTACAGTCCTCTTCAGTCGTCCTCATGCACAACGATCTGGGGAGGATCGCGGACCTGATCCGCCTCGGCAGGCGCGCGAACCGAGTGGTCACGGCGAACCTTGTCTTCGCGGGCACGATCGTGGTGCTTCTGACCCTGATGACCTTTGTGCTCGAACGTTGGTGGCCCGAGCATCGAAACCTGGTGCTCCCGCTGGCCGTGATGGGTCATGAGGGCTCGACCGCGATCGTCGCGCTCAACGGGATCCGCCTGCTTCGCGGGCCCTAGTCGGTCTCGATCACCAGTTTCGGCTGGTACGCGGTGTCGTTCGTCCGGCTGAAGAACTTGTAGACCCTGGACTCTCCCCCTTCGGGGGTTCGCATCTTCGAGGTCAGGCTGAGTCCGAGCAGTTTGCGGTCGTCTTCTCGCGCGGCCTCGAGCGCCTTCTTGAAGTCCGCTGGCCCTGCCATGAGGTCAATGGTGAACTCGAAGGGGGTCTCGTCCTTGCTTGGTGTGCCCCAACCCGTCCCGAAGATCGCGCTCTCGCCTGCGGTCGGGACGAACTTAGGGTGCATCCCATAGTCCCACGTCTCCTCCTCGAAGTTGGACGGCGCGCTCCGAACCTCGACGGGCATCTGCTTCGATTCGGACGCGGTGAACCCGGCCTCGGGGAAGTGGAAGAGCACGAGCTTGGCGGACTTCACTTCGCCTTCCACTTTCGAGACGTCGAAGGACAACATGCTCCAGGAGAAGGCGAGATCGCCGCCTTCTGCGTCGGCGACCGAGCCATCCTCCGCGCCCCAGACCCGTAGTGCCTCGTCGGAAGCTTGGTCCTGAGCGAATTGGTACACCCACACGTCGTCGCTCGCCTTGATCTCGAAATGGCCGGGAGCAGGAGCGGCGAGGAGCAAGAGCAGGGAGGCAACCACTTCCCTAGTATGCCGAACATGGATGTGCGGCGAACAGGCACAATCAGACGAAGAGATGCACGCTCTGCGGGTACTCGAGTTTGCGGCCGTCCTCGAAGGTCTCGCCGCCCAGGCCGATACCGAACCGGGTCGGAGGGCTTGCCGGGATCTCGAGCCCTCGTTCGACCCGGACATCGTCGAACTGCGGATCGGCACCTTGGCCGAGGCGGATGCGATCCTGGGGACGGAGACGGTCTCCTTTGCTGGGATCCTTCCCGTCTACGAGGCGGTAGAGCGATGCGGTAAGGGCCTGGGCGTGGATGGGGAGTCCCTGCACGCGATCGGTGCCAGCCTGAAGGCGGCGCGGTTGTCCGTCGAGCCGATCGCCCGTGCTCAGTCCGCACCCTTGCTCTCCCCTCTCGTGGATCAGATCGCCAACTTGCCGCGCCTGGAGGCCAAGCTCCTCGCTTGGCTGGATGGAGATGGGCACGTGCGGGACGAAGCCTCCCCGGCCCTGGCCTCCGCGAGGGCTGCCCAACGATCCCTACGAGGCAAGATCGAGGCGCGGATTCGGTCTTATCTGGGCGGGAAGACTCGCGAGTACCTGAGTGACGCCGTCGCAACGATGAGAAACGGTCGCACTGTCCTTCCGCTGAAGGCGGAAAACAAGGGAAAGATCAGGGGAATCGTCCACGACACCAGTGCCAGCGGCGGTACTCTCTTTGTCGAGCCCGACGACTTGGTCGCGCTCGGGAACGAGGTTCGGGCGGCCGAGGTGCAAGAGCAGGCCGAGGTGGACCGAGTGCTCGACGGACTCTCGGCCGAGGTGGGAGGGGAGGCCGGAACGATCCTCGCAAGCCTCGCCGCGATCACCGAGCTCGACACTGTGTTCGCCAAGGCCCGCTTCGGACATTCCCTAAGAGGCTGCGTGCCCCGACTCACCGAGTCCCCTACGATCAAGCTCGAAGCCGCGCGGCACCCTATGCTCACAGGAGCGGTTCCGCTGACGATCGAGTTCAACCGTGAATCGAGTGTGTACCTGGTCACGGGGCCGAACACCGGGGGAAAGACCGTGGCGCTCAAGGTGATCGGGCTTTGCGTGCTCATGGCTCAGTGCGGCATGATGCCTCCGGCCCGATTCATGGAGTTCAAGCCCGTCACTCAAGTTTGGGCGGATGTCGGCGACGAGCAATCGCTGAGCCAGTCGCTGAGCACTTTCAGCGGTCACATCGCCAACATTGCCGCTGCCCTCCATGGCGCAGAGCCCGGTTCGCTGGTCATTCTCGACGAGCTTGGGGCTGGGACCGACCCGGCTGAGGGAGCCGGGCTCGCCCGCGCCCTTTTGTTGGAGTTCCACCGGAAGGGCGCGTTCGTCGCTGCCTCGACCCACTATGGGGAGCTGAAAACGTTGGCGGCCGAGGCTCACGGCTTTCGAAACTGCTCGATGGAGTTCGACAAGGAGAGCTTGATGCCTACGTACCGCCTCATCCTCGACGTGCCCGGTGCGAGCCACGCGATGGCGGTCGCGGCAAGGTTGGGGATCCCCCAAGAAGTGATCGCGGAAGCAGAGGGCTATATGGGAGCTTCCGAGCTTGACCTCTCTCGGACGATCCAGCAACTCGCCGACGCCCGCGCCGCCGCGGATGCTTCGGCCGCGAAGGCCGAAGCCCTGGCCGAGCAGCTCTCGGACCTCGAACGCGAGGCCGCCCAAAGTGCCAAGGATGCCAAGGAATCGAACCGGGCCATGCGGCAGCGGGCATCGGATGAGATCGCCGAGCTCCTCCGGCAGATCCGGATCGAGGCGACCGAGGTCTTCGAGGCCGTCAAGAGGGCGGGGAGCAAGGAGGAGGCAGCGGCCGCGAAGGAGAAGCTTCAGGGGCTGCTGCAGGTCGGGGCCGCGTTTGTCAAAGAGACCCGTCCAGAACCCTCCACCAAGCGCACCGAAGGTCTGAAGCTAGGCGACCTGGTGAGGGTTCGAGGCCAAGCTTCGGTTGGGAAGGTCGCCGAGGTCGGGCGGAGCGGGAAGGTCACCGTCCTCGTGGGAGCCATCAGGATGACCGTGAAGGACACCGAGCTGGAACGGGTCGCCGAACCACCGCTTTCTGCATCGAGCAAGCCTCGGAAGAACCTGTCCCTCGGCAAGGCGATGACCTCTTCCCCGGAGCTGCACCTCCGGCACATGCGCGCGGAGGATGCCCAGGAGAAGTTGGAGAAGTTCGTGGACGAGTCGGTTCTAGCCGGGTTCCAGACCTTGAAGGTGGTACACGGCAAGGGCGAGGGCGTGCTGAGGAAGCTGACTCACGACTACCTGCGCTCCAGCGTCGCGGTGAAGTCCTACGCCTTGGCGACGGCCGAGGAGGGAGGGGAAGGGGTGACGGTAGTGAGGCTCAAATGAACCATTTGGTGAATCAAGCGGAGTTGGCAAGGGAGCAGGCTTATTGCCCTTATAGCCGGTATGCGGTAGGTGCAGCGATCCTCGGCCCAAACGGGGAAGTTTGGACAGGCAGTAACGTGGAGAACGTCTCCTACGGCTTGACGATCTGTGCGGAGCGCGCCGCAGTGTCCAAGATGGTCTCGGACGGCGGGAGGCAGATCGTGGCGATCGCTGTCGTCACATCCGACGGAGGGACTCCGTGCGGCATGTGCCTTCAAACCCTCCTGGAGTTCACGTCCGACCCAAAGTCGGTAGAGGTCTTGGTTTCGAAACCTGGGGGCGATGTGACCCGGTACTTCTTAGCAGACCTGATCCCGCACGGATTTTCATCCAGCTTGCCGAGCGCGGAGAAGTTGTAAACTCACGGGAGAAGCATTGAACGACTTTCGACTGGCCTCCGACCAGGATCTGATCGCGGATGGGTATCAAGAAATCCATGCGCTGACGGAACGTTTGCGCATACTCCACGGCGAGCTCAGCGACGATGCGATCGTCGCCATCGCCGAGGCGACAGGCGCAGCGGAGAGCTATGTCCGGCTGATCGCCGCCTCGAGCACGGGCAACCGGCGAAGGACGATGCTCGAACAGATACGGGGATCGTATCGGGCCCTCACTCCGGAGGTCCGTTCCATGACCTTGGCGGCGATCTTTGGCACCCTGAGCGGATTCTTCACGGCCGTTTCCACCGCCGCGGCCAGCGCGAGCAGCCTGGGAGGGACGATCGCCCTGATCGCGCTCCTTTTCGGCTTGGGAAACGCGGCGGTGAGCAAGAGCGTCCGGGGCGCGGCCCTCTCCGGCGCCCTCTATGGCGGGGTTGCGATGCTTTGCGGGAGCGCCTTCGGGTTTCTCTTCGGCCTGGTGCCCGGTGCTGTCCGCCTCGAACCGCACCCAGCCTTGCTCCTTGCGTTCTTGGCGGGAGGGGCTTTGGCAGGCGTGTTTTTGAACCGTTTGGTGGATCTAAATCGAAAATGGTTCGGGCTCAAGGACCCCGTCCAGCAACGAGCCGCGCTCATCCAGCAACTCCACGAGATCCAGGACCGCTTGCGGTCGGACGAACGGGACGTGACGTTCCTCAGCGTGGACATCGTCGGCTCGACGCAGATCAAGACGACCAACGATCAGTTGGACATCGAGTACACGTTCGGCGAGTACCACTCGTTCGTGGAGTCTGTGGCGCGGCGGTTCGGCGGGCAACTGCACTCCACGGCGGGAGACGGCGTCACCCTTGTCTTCGAGCAGCCAGAGTCGGGCTATCGGGCGGGGAGGGCTCTGCTCGCAGGTTTGTTTGAGTTCAACGCATTTCGAAACCGTCTGGACGAAAAGATCACGATCCGATGCGGGTGCCACACCGGGTCGGTGCATGCGGCGGGCGACAACTTGAGCCGAGTGAACTTCGCCCATGTGATTGACGTGGCGGCTCACATGCAAAAACGAGCCGATCCAGGGACGATGGTCGTGAGCGAGACGACCGCGGCCTTTGTGGAAGGCGGATTGAGCGGGATTGGGAACGACGAGGTCGTCGTCGAGGGCCTGAAGGCGGTGGTTTGCCGCCCTTCGCTGCACAGCGAGGTACCGATCGAGGCCGTGGCGATCCCGGAAGCCTAGTCGCCGGGTGCGAGCACGACGTCGGTCGCCAACGAACCGCCGTCGTCCCTCATGTCCTCGCCGGGGCTGTAGATCGAGGCCTCGCGCCCGGTGGGGACATAGAGAAGCGGTCGCCCGGAGTATGGATCGAGTTTCAGTTCGGGAGGGGCGTTCTTGAGGCTCTTGGGCACGGAGCCTTGCTGAAGCGCGATCCCACTCGCCCAAATGCGAAGGCGCATGAGCCTGCCCTCGGTGGTCACCCTGTCGCGCTGCGAGACGAACGCCTCCATGCCTTGGACGGCGTGGGGCCAAAACGCCTCGGCTGAGTTCGCGTTGAGCTCAGGAAGCTCTCCGCGCTGCGCTACCGGTTTCTCGGCTTCGGCGGCCAGCCGTGCTGCATGGCTGGCCACTTCCTCGGCGAGCGATCGGAGCAGCGCGTCCTGCTTGTCGGGGTTCAGGTTGCGGAATGCGGAAAGTCTTCCCAGCGCGAGGGGCTGAACGATGCGTCCGATCTCACCCCACTCGTCCTTGCGCACAAGGGCTCGGAAGTGCTCGATCACGAGCCGAGCTTGTGCCGTGTCGTTGCGAAGGGTCACGGAAGGGCTTGGCGAACTCGACTCGATTCCATCGAGCTCGCGATCGAGACCCGCGAGGGTCTTTGCAGGAGCCGTCTCGTCCACGCGGGCCAAAAGATGGTAGGCCCGGCTGAGGAAGGTGAGCCCGGTGATGGCAGCCCTTGCGTCGCCGCCCTCCAGGAAGGCGCCAATGCGGGCGAGCGTCAAGGAATCTTCGATCGCGGTGCTCCAGTTCGCTTCCGCGATGGCCGCCCTCGCCCCCCACTCGGCCAGAAGGGCGAGCGCGGCGAACTCGCTCAATCGAGGAGCCTTGCCGAAGGGCGCATAGGAGCGGAACTGGAACTCGCCTTTGGCCTTCGATACCCTTCGAAGCTCGCTCAGGGTCGCCCCGTTCTCGGCGAGGACCGCACTGCGCACCCCGGACGTGTGGTCCACACGCTCGGAAAGCACGGGTGAACGCTGGATCGCGCGCCGTCCCAGCTCAACGAGACGGGCGTGCTTCGAGCCTGCTCTCGGTGACTGAACCGGATCGGGGCGAGCGATCGGACTCGGCTCGGGAGCCATGCCGCCACGACACCCCGCCAGGATCAAGACCGCAGCGATGGCCCAACCGCGCATGGGATCGAATGTACCGGAGTCGCGGAGGCGCGTTAGGCGTGTGCCAAGATTCTTGGCTATGAAAGGGGTCGTTCTTGCCGCGGGGATGGGGACCAGGCTCTACCCGGTGACGAAGGTGGTACCCAAGCCGCTCCTGCCTATTGCGAACCGGCCGACTCTCGACTATGCGTTCGACCGGCTCAAGGAGTGCGCGATCACCGACGTCTGTATCGTCGTAGGCTCGAATCGCGATGCGATCGAGTCGTTCCTCGGTGACGGGAGCTCAAGAGGGATTCAGATCACCTACGCGGTCCAGGACGAGCCCAAGGGTCTCGCCCATGCGGTGGCTTGTTCGCGGGAGGCGGTCGGCGAGGAAGACTTCTTGCTCTACCTCGGGGATGCGATCTATGAGAACCCGATCGAGCCGTACGTGCGGCAATACCTCGACTCTGGCTGCGGCAACCTGAACCTGGTGAAGCGAGTGGAGGATCCGCGCAGGTTCGGGGTAGCGACTCTAGAAGGCGACCGTATGGTCAAGCTGGTCGAGAAGCCCGAGGTACCGGAGTCGGATTGGGCGATGGCCGGGATGTACATCTTCAGCGCGGCGGTCTGGCCGATGATCGAGCGACTTTCGCCGAGCGCACGAGGCGAGTATGAGATTAGCGACGCGATCCAGATGATGATCGAGTCGGGTCAGGACGTGCGCGCGGGCAAGTACGTGGGCGAATGGTTCGATACCGGGACGTTAGAGTCTTACCTGGCGACCTCGCGTTTCATCTCGGGCGGTAAGTGCCTCATCGCGGACGGTGCCGAAGTGAGAGCCGAGCTCGGGGAGCACGTGATCGTGGGAGAACGGGCGTCGGTGGAGGCACCGAGCGTGACGGATTCGGTGATCTTGCCTGGTTCTCGAGTTCGGGCCTCGGGAACCGTGAGCGGCTGCTTGATCGGGGGCGACGTGACGTTGACGGGCCTGGTGAACGGGCGCGTCGTGTACGGCGATCTCGAATAGCCTGACCGCAGAAAAGTTGCGGCCCGGACGGAAGGTCCGGGCCGCAGGTTGTCCGATGAGGGATCCGGCTACTCGCCGGTGGCCGCTGCGTCGTCGGTCTTGGCGGGGGCGTCCGCGGTGCCACTATCGGCGGGCGGCGTGCAGCCGACTACGAATGCGCTGAGCAGGCCGATGGCCAGAGCGAATAGAGCGATCTTCTTCATGTTCTTGTTTTCCACCTTGGATCTTTGGCCCGCCCGGCAAGCCGGGTTGACCGCACGACCAGCCTGCCACGAATGCCAGGCACGGACGTTCCGATCATTATAGGCGACGTATGAGAAAGCGCGTTGGTTGCGCAAAAAATCGTCAGTTCTGTGGGTCAAACGGCCAAAGTTTTCCCCACCGTGTCCCGTGGAAGGCAGTGGGAACCGAGAATCCCCATGGTGCCGAAAACGGCTTCCTGAACTCCAATGATGAAAACGACCCTCCCCCTTGCCTTGGTCGCGATCGCGGCCGTCGGCCGCGCCGACATGGTTCTCTTCGATCTCTCTGCCGGGAACTTCTCCCAAGACTGGTCGAACACCGCCATGATCGCCGCGAACGACGACTGGTCCGGCGTGGGAAGCATCACCGGATTCCTTGGCGACACGAACGCAGGTTCTCCCACTGGGGTGGACCCGCAGACGTACCTTGCCCCGAACATGGGCGTCGTAGACGTAATCGCCAACCAAGCGGCCCCCAACTCCCTGGGCAATGGCGGCGTGGCCGAGTTCGACGGGATCACGAACCCCGTCGTTGCGATGCAGGGCTCTGGCTCCGCGGACACGCCCGGCCTGGTGCTCTATATGAACGCAACCGGCCGAACCAACGTCACGATCTCCTACAACGTTCGGGACATTGATGGGAGCCTGGACAACTCGATCCAGCAGGTGGCCCTGCAGTATCGCGTCGGCGGCACGGGGAACTTTGTGAACGTCCCGGCCGGCTATATCGCCGATGCGAGCACCGGGCCGAGCCAGGCGACCTTGGTCACTCCGGTCTCCGCAACGGACGGAGCATGGGACAATGCTTCGATCCTCGAGTTCCGCGTGATCACGGCGAACGCGGTTGGGAGTGACGAGTGGGTGGGCATTGACGACATCACGGTGACGTCGAGCCCGGTTCCCGAGCCGGCGACGCTGACCGCGTTCGGCTTGGGTCTCGCGGCCGTTCTGCGCCGCCGCCGGTAGGAATGTCCACGGCCCTCGGCTGATCTCAGTCCTGGGCCGTTCTTCCCTTTCTGCAACGAGGCGGTAGGTTGCCCGTGTTTGCTACGATATGGGCACGTATATGCGCAGGCTTGCCATAATCGTGCTCGCGAGCGGTTTCGCGCTCGTTGCCAGTGCGCAACCGTTCACGCTGGGCTACCGAAAGGTCTTCCCGAGATTCCCCTCTGATCAAGGCGCGTACCCGATCGAGGTCAGCGTCAAGGGAGGACGGAACCCTGTCCGTGGGATCGTCTACATCGAATCCGGAACCGCCTCGGTCTCTGCACCCTTCGAATTGGAGGCGGGCGGGTCGAAGGTGGCCACGCTCTACCCGCTTTCCGACAATTCGTACTCCGATCTCAAGCTAGGGGCGGAGACGGATCAGGGCTCCACCGAGCTAAGCATCCCAGCCGAGCCGCAGGTGGCACAAGGTCAGGCCAGCGTCATCGGGATTACAGACACGGCCGGAATCCTCCAGTTCCTGCCGCAGGCGAAATGGAGGTCTGCCACGTGCACGCCAGAGGAGGCGCCCGAACGATCGGTCGGCTACCGCGGCCTTCAACTCGTGATCTTGGGGGCGGGGGCGGAGCGGATGAAAGACTCGGCCGTGGCTGCGCTCAAGAGCTATGTCCTGGGCGGGGGCACCCTCGTCTTCGTCGGGGGCACCAACACCCCGCTCATCAACGACCCTCGCTGGGCCGGTGTAGTGCCGGTGGGTGTGGGTCGAGCCATATCGGCCCTACCTCCACCACACGTTCGAGCTTTCTTCGGGATCCCGGCAAACCGGACTGTCGCCGCTGTCCAAGCGAGTCCCTTGCCCGGTAGCATGGACCGAGATGCGGGTGAGATGGCTTGGGTCGTCTCCCGACGCGTCGGCACAGGGGTGGTGTTCTTTTGGGCCTGCGATCCCTTCGAATCTGTGAATCGCACTTGGTCCAGGCGTGCGGGGGCCGTTCGAGAGAGCGCGGAGCTTGCCGCGAAGCTGGGGGCCAAGACCCAGGCGAAGCCGCCCGAGCCCTGGGAGGCGACCCCCGTCCAACGCGGTGCTGACGCTTTCCTGCTCCAAGTTCCCGACGCAAGGGTCGTAATCGGTGGCCTCGCTCTCTATGGCCTGCTCGTCGTCCCCCTCGTGCTCTTCGGGCTGAATCGGCTTGGGCATGCGCCTTGGGCGTGGGTGGCGCTCCCGCTGGCGAGCATCGGGTTCAGTGCGTTCATCGCAAGTTCGGCACAGCAGGTGACCAAAGCCGAGGCAGGGAAGGCGACCACGGGCACGCTCGCTTTCGACGACGATTCCCAGGCGGGAATCTTCTGGGGGACGCAGCAGATCTTCGTCCCCGAAGCCGGGCCCAAGGATCTGCGGCTGCAAGGGGTGGAGCTCTTGCGTCCTACCACCCAGAACCAGTTCGAAATGCCGACCCGTTCGCCTTGGAGGGGCGTGATCCTCGATGTCGGCGAGATCGCGGTCCCGCGCCTCGACCTACCACCCTTGGCATTTCGTGAGTTCGAGTTGGACCAGGTCGTCCCGCGCCCCGGTACGCTCAGGCTCGCGCGGACTCAGGGAGGCCTGAAGCTGACGAACTCAACGCCTTGGAAGTTCGGGCCGGGCTCTTTGAGCCAAGGCGGCCAGACTTGGGTGGTTCCTGAACTGGAAGCAGGCAAGTCGGCTGCGCTCAATGGGGCTCCGCGCGGCGGGGCGGGCCTTCGGTACGTCTATTCTGCCAAGACGCACGATGCCCCGATCGGTGTGACCCTCCTGTCCGAGTCTCGGGCCTCGGCGGGTGCGACCGTGGTTTGGACGCTCGACGCCGATGGAGGCGCACAATGAACACTTGGCAGGCACTCGTCGCCGACAATCCCCTGCTCAAGCTGGTCATGGCTTCGAGCGTCAGGATCTTTACGCGAACTGGGCTCCGGACGACGAAGACCGCAATCTGGTTCGTAGGCGTGCTCGTGCTCTGCGTGACTTTGCTCGCAGGCTACTTCGCCGAGTACTTGTTCTGGCAGATTTTCTTGATCCCTCTCTTACTGATGGTCATCTTGATCCCGCTCGCCGTCCTCCACGGCTCTATCGCTGGGGAGCGGGAGAAGCGAAGCATCGAAGTGCTCCTCGTCGCTCCGCTTACGTCGGCTCAAATCCTGTTCGCGAAAGTGTCCAAGGGGGTCTTGCCCGTTGCGGTGACCATCGCGTTGTTCATCCCGGTGGCGCTCGCCATAGAAATCGGACACATTTGGAAGCCGATGCTCTCGCCAGTGCGCTCGGTTCTCCCATCGTGGCAAACCTTCCTTCTCGCTATGGCGGTGGTCGCTTCCTCCGCGATGTTCTCCGCCGGGCTCACGATGTTCGTCTCGGCCAGGGCGAAGACGACGGGAGCTGCCTTGATCGGATCCCTGTTCGCCCTTTTGGCTTGGCTTGTCGGACTTCCGATCCTAGACGTCTCGATCAGCGGTTTCGGGGCGAGGCCCGACTCTCAGCTCGAGCTCTACCACACGAACCCTTTCTGGGTGGTGGGCTCCCTCATCTCGGGGCAGGGCGCAAGCCCGAGCGAGCCGATCCGTGACTCCATCGCACTGAGCTTGGCCCTCGTGGTGTTTTCGATCCTGCTCCTGGTCGTATCTCGCGGGAAGGTCCGCGAGTTCTGGGGGAAGCGCGATGCTTGAAGTCCAGGGGCTCACGAAGAGCTACGGCCCTTTGCTCGCCGCGGACGATGTCTCCTTCCGGCTCAAGCCGGGCGAGATCTTTGGGTTCATTGGTTCGAACGGCGCGGGCAAGACTACGACGATCCGGATGCTGGCGACCCTCCTCGAACCGGACGCGGGCACGGCGACGCTCAACGGGATGGATCTCCGCCGCGACACGATGGCGATCCGCAAGGCGATCGGGTACATGCCCGATTTCTTCGGGCTCTATGACGATGTCAAGGTGTGGGAGTACCTGGACTTCTTTGCCACCATCTACCGCGTCCCCCAGAGGGACCGGAAGGCGGTTATCGGCAACGTGCTCGAACTCGTCAACCTCACGGGCAAGTCGCTAGCGATGGCCGGATCGCTTTCCAGGGGGATGCAGCAGCGCCTCGCCCTCGCCCGCTGCCTGATCCACGATCCCACCCTACTTTTGCTCGACGAGCCGGCCAGCGGCCTCGACCCCCGCGCCCGGGCGGAATTGAAGGATCTCATCCTCGAGTTGGGTCAGATGGGCAAGATCGTGATCGTGAGCTCGCACATCCTGCCCGAGCTCGCGGCCTTCTGCAACTCCGTCGGCATCATCGAGCGCGGCCGGATGATCGCGTGCGGCGCGGTCGAGGACATCGTGGCCGGAATCTCCCAGAACCGAGTGCTGGAGCTTCGCTTCCTCGGAGACGCCCCCGCGGCCAGCATGTGGCTGCACAATCGTGAGAACGTCCTCGACACCCAACTCACGGGAGAGCGCACCGTCCGGCTCGACTTCCAGGGCGGGGACGAGGAGCAGGCGACGCTCGTCGCCGAGATCATTCAGGAAGGTTATCCCTTAGTCTCCCTGCGCGAGTCGGCGGTGGACCTCGAGGACGTGTTCCTCAAGGTGACGACGGGGGCAGTGAACTAGGGTGCGGGCGGTCACCGACTGGATGTCCGAACAGTGGCGGACCTACGTGGGAAACGCCGGGTCGGTGCGCGACTTGCGCTCGAACATGCGAGGTTGGAACACCCCAGTGATCCTGTTCTGCTACCTCGGCTTCATGGTGCTCGCGGCAGGGGTGTTCTATCTCGGGATCTCCTCCTCCGCCGGGGGAAAGGTTTCCATCAGCCGGATTCAGGCGGACTTGACCGGATTTGCCTATATGGTGCTGGGGATGACGGAGCTCTTGGTGGGGCTGATCGCGCCCGCTCTCGTTTGCTCCTCCATCGTCGGGGAGTACCAGCGCCGCTCCATTGACCTGGTCTTCAGCTCCCCGGTTGGGACGAAGTACTTCCTCATCGGAAAGCTCCTGAGCTCGTATCGGTACGTCGTGCTCCTTATCTTCATGATCCTTCCCGTTCTGAGCGTGGGAGTGGTTTTGGGGGGGATCACGATGAGGTGGGTCGCCGAGACCTTGTTCATGGCGTCCATGCACGGGCTGCTCTACACTGCCGTCGCCTTGCCGATCGCGTGCACTTCTGCCAAGATTGTGCCCGCCGCCGCGTATAGCTTGATCGCCTGCATCGCCATCGCGCTCCAGCCGTTGATCTTGATGGTTCCTTCGCTCGCGGCCGGCGCCAGCAGCTTCCTTGCGTCCATGACCCCATTCATGGCGCTTCCTTCGCAGGGAACCACGACCTTGCTCTTCGGTACCGCGATGCCGAACTGGCTCCTGGGTTCTCTCGCGATCTTGTTGCTGGTTCGTGTCTTCACGGTCGGGGCCGGTTCTGCGCTGAGCCAAGCAGGTTCAGCCGATACGATGAGCCTTCGCATCCACAGCTTGTTTCTGGTCGCCTTGGTCACCGTCCTCGTGTCCTTGAGCCTGGGAGCCTCGATCCCGTTTGCTCCGTCCGGCGGCTCGGCCGGGGGGGCCTCGGGTCACGCGATCTTCTTTTTCATCGTCTGCTGCTATCTCTATGTGTCCTTGCCCTTCGTCTCCGTCTGGTCGTACGCGTCGGATCGGAAGTCGTACCCGAACGGACTGTTCTTAGCGCGTTTGGCCCTTCGCGGAACCCCTGCCTCCGGCCTGCCGTTCCTTATTTCATTAGTGCTGACCGCGACCTTGGGAACGTTTGCGATGCGATGGTTCGGCGATCTGTCCACGCTCTTTTTGGACGCTCCGTACGTCTTTGCCTCCTGGGCCTTCGTTCTTTTGGGGTGGTCGTTCGGCTGGATGGGTTCACTGCTCGGCGGCAACCAGGGCGTTTCAGGTTCCCGCAGGCTCTTCATGGCCTTTACGGTCGTGTTCTTCACCGTGCCGTGGGTCGTCCTGGGATGGATCAGTTCCGTACTCCGGGATAGCTCCGTTGCAACGTTGTGGAACCCATTGACGTTCATCGGTTCGGAGCCCCAGGTCGCGATGGCCAAGGGTGCGGGAATGCTACTGGCGGCCACGGTCATCGGGCTCTTTGCCGAGATCGGGCGCAAGAGTCAGGCACAGAGCATGGAGTCAAGATATGTCGGAGTTTGAGAGGTCGTTGCAGCCGTTTCGTCGTCGGCTACGAGTCGTGGGCGCGTGGGCTGGCCTAGCTTACGGGGTGTGCCTGGGCGCACTAGTCGCCGGCGTTTGGGTGGCTTTGGACTTCGCCCGACTTGCGTATGCGGATTGGGGGCAGCTCGCAGTCGCGGTAGGTGCTTGCGCTCTGGCCGGGTCGGTGGCGGGGGCGGTGTGGCGGTGGGATCCCATCGCGGTGGCCCGGTCCGTTGACCTGAGGGGGCAGCTCCGAGACCGCGCGGTGAGCGCCGAGGAAGCGGGGAAGGACGAGTTCGCCCAGGCGGTGCGGCACGATGCGGTGAGCCGAGTGTCTGAGCTCGATCCAGCCGTCCTCTATCCCCTCCGCGCCCGTCGAACCCAGTTGATCGCAGCCGTCTCAGTTGCGGCCGTGGCGCTTGTATTTGGTCTGGGGAGCTCTCCGCTCCTTCGCGGGCCGAAGTCTGCCGAGGAGCGGGCAGAGCTTGCCAAGGCGGGCCAAGCCGTCGTCCGCGTCGCCAAGCCCCTGGGCGAGCGACCGAAGTCCGGCCCCATGGCGGCTGGGGATCGCAAGCTCGCGTCCGACATGAACCGGCTGGGCGAGGATCTCCAGCGAGGGCGCGTGAACCGGGAAGAAGCCATGAGAACGGCGAACAAGCTTGCCGAGCAGGCAGAGCGCCAGGCGAAAGCCCATGTGGAAGAAGCAAAGGCCGAGATCGCCAAGGCTCAGACCGCCCTCCGGCAATACCAACAAAGCCAGCTCTCGGAAGCCGGAGTGGACATGGAGAAGCTCGACGCCATCGAGCTCAGCCAGGAGCAGTTGGAGTTCATCGAGAAGGAGAGGGTCGAACAGGGCTGGAAGAACGAGCGGAGCGAGGGCGAGAGCGAGAAGCTCGACCAACTCGGCCTCAAGGAGGACGCGCGGGCCCTCGCAGAGCTCTCGCCGCAACAGAGGGATCAGCTTCGGCAGGCCACGAACGAGCGCATGGCTGAGCTTCAGCGACAGATTGATAAGATGGACTCGCTCCCCCCGGAACAGCGCAAGGCCATGGAGCGACAGATCGCGGAGGCGCGCAGGCAGATGGAAGAGATGCGGGACCTCATGCAATCGCTCGAGATGAGCGAGGAAGTAGAGAAGGCACTGCGGGAGCTCGCGCAGAGCCCCGAGGCACAGGAGCTCGCGAAGAAGTTGCAGGAGATGCAGAGCATGGCCCAGCAGCAGAGCGAGGGAAAGCAGCCCGACCCTGAGCAACTCAAGCAGATGGCGGAGCAGATGAAGCAGCTCGCCGAGAAGCTCAAGGACCCTGCCACCCGAGCCGCCATGAAGGAGATGATGAAGAAGGCCCTCGAAGAGATGGAGAGCGGCAAGATGTCGAAGGAGTCCGCTCAGCAGATGGCCGCGGCCCTGGGGATGATGCAGGAGCTCCAGAACCCAGGCGGCGGCGGGACAGGCTCCCAAGACCAGTTCGCAGACACAGGGAAGATCGTCCGGTCCGAGAAGGAGATGGAGACCAAGGGCAAGACGACCAAGACCGGGGTCCGAGGCGAGTGGGGCAAAGGAGGCAAGGAGTACAACGTGGAGCTGAAAGCGCCCACCCAACTGGGCAGCAAGTCCAGCGTGCCGTACCGCAAGATCCTTCCCAGCTATAAGAAGGCGGCCGAGAGCGCAGTGGACCGCGACCTGGTTCCACGAGAGCACGAGAAACGAGTCAAAGAGTATTTCGATTCCCTAGGGAAAGGCTAGCGATGGAAGCACAACAGGAAGCAAGCTGGTTCCGGGACAAGTTCCTGGAGATCAAGGACATGGTGGGCCGGGTGATCGTCGGCCAAGATCAGGTCGTGGAGTCCACACTGGTGGCCCTGGCCGCAAACGGACACGTCCTCCTCGAAGGATTGCCAGGGCTTGGGAAGACCCTGCTCGTCCGTACCCTCTCCGAAGCTGTCAGCCTTCCCTTCAGCCGGATTCAGTTCACGCCGGACATGATGCCCGCCGACGTGACCGGAACGAACGTCTTGGTTCAGTCCAGAGAAGGCGAACGAGCCTTCGAGTTCCGCAAGGGTCCCGTCTTTGCGAACCTTGTTCTCGCGGACGAGATCAACCGGGCCACTCCCAAGACGCAGTCGGCCCTCCTCGAGGCGATGCAGGAGCACCGCGTGACGGTCGGTGGGGTGCAGAACGAGCTTCCGGAGCCGTTCTTGGTGATGGCGACTCAAAACCCCATCGAGCAGGAAGGAACCTACCCGCTCCCTGAGGCACAACTGGATCGGTTCTTCTTCAAACTGCTCGTGCCGTTCCCGGATCGGGCGGACCTGGCCCGAATCGTTCAGCAGACGACGGGCACGGAGGAGCCCGTCACCGCTCACGTCGCGACGGGCGAGGACGTTCTCAAGATGCGCGAGGTCGTAAGGAAGGTCGTGCTCGCCGAAGACGTGCTCGCGCGCGGTTTGGCGATCGTGCTGGGAACGCACCCCGAAGGTGAAGGCACGACCGACCATGCCAAGAAATACGTCCGCTATGGGGCATCTCCCAGGGGGGCGCAGGCCCTCGTCACGGCGGCCAAGGTGTATGCCCTGCTCGACTCGCGCTTCAACGTCTCGTTCGAAGATCTCAAGCGCGCGGCACGACCCGCGCTCCGGCACCGCATCGTACTGAACTACGAGGCCGAGGCCGAGGGCGTCACCACCGACCAGGTCGTCGGCCAGGCACTTGCGAGCGTGGAGCGTGGGACCAAGGATCCCATCGGAGTCTAGAGGGCTCCACTCGTGCCGGTCGTCGCGCTCGCCCCTCAGGAGAGCCGTATCCTTCAGGGAGTGCGGATCCGTCCTCGCCGCCAGTTCTCGGGCCGGGCCCGAGGCGAGAGAACGAGCGCGCGCAAGGGTGTGAGCATCGAGTTTGCGGACTACCGCGAGTACGCTGACGGGGACGACTTGCGCCACCTTGACTGGAACATCCTCGCACGGCTCGGACACCCAGTCGTCAAAACCTATCAGGACGAGGAGGACCTCGCAGTCCACCTTTTGGTGGACACGAGTCCTTCCATGGAGTTCGGCGAGCCGACAAAACTTCTGATCGCGTGCCGGGTCGGGCTCGCCCTCACGTACGTGGCCCTTTGCGGAGGAGACACGATCTATGGACACGCATTGGGAGGGCGTGGCGCACCCCGTCCAGCGACACGGGGGCGCATTGGGGTTCAGAGGGTGGCCGACTGGCTCGGCAGGCTCGCATCCACCGAGGGCGACTCGCTCCTGGAGGCGTCACGGCGGTTCGCTCGATCCGGGGCGCAGCCGGGAGTGGTGGTCTTCCTCTCCGACGGTCTGGATCCTCTGGTGTCTCGGGCCGTCCAAGTAGTGGCGGACCGGGGCCACGAGGTCTGGTTCGTCCAAGTCCTCACGGAGATGGAGCTCGATCCCGATCTGGAGGGCGACCTCTTGCTCGTGGACAGTGAGTCATCGCTCGAACAGGAGATGACCGCGAACTCGGTGGCGATCGCGTCCTACCGCAAGGCACTGATCTCGCACAACGAGGAGATCGGTGAGGCTTGTGCGCGCGTTGGCGGCCGATATGCGCAGGTCCAGGTCGGCAAGCCGCTCTCTGCGTTCTTGACCGGCTCTCTCCGCAAGGAGGGGTGGGTCGAGTGAACCTCCAGTCCCCTGGAGCCCTGCTCTGGCTGATCCCTCTCGCCGGGACGATTCTCGCCCTCTACCTGATGAAGATGCGCAGGCGCAGGCTCGTCGTGCCCGCGGTTTTCCTTTGGCCCGAGCGCCAGGACGAGGTGCGCGCCAACGCCCTTTTCCAACGGTTGCGCTTCTCGTGGCTGTTGCTCTTGCAGCTCCTGGCCGCCCTCGCGATCGTCCTCGTCCTTGCCCGCCCCCAACTCCTCCAGCGCGGGCTCGCAGGCAAGGTCACCGCGATCGTCGTGGACACGAGCTCGAGCATGGGTGCATCCGATGTCGTTCCCAATCGCTTCGGAGCCGCGAGGAAGGCGGTTGCAGACATGATCGAGGCGGCTGCGCCCAGCGACCGGCTTGCCCTGATCGAAGCCGGCCCCACACCCAGGGTCGTGTTTCCGCTCAGCAGCGACCCGGTCGCTCAGCGGCGCGGGCTCGAGCAGATGAAGCGGTATGACGCGGAGTCGGACGTCGGTGAGGCCCTGAGGCTTGCCTCCTCGCTCGTCGGTACGACCCAGGGCGGAACGATCCTCCTACTCAGCGACGGTGCCTTCGAACCGATCCAAGACTTCGTGCCTGGCAAGGCCAAGGTCGTCTTCATGCAAGTTGGGTCGAAGTCCGAGAACGTGGCCGTGCAAGCGTTGGGCAGTAGCGAGGGTCCACAGGGCAAGCTGCTCTATTGTGGGCTTAAGAATTTCGGCTCTCAACCCGCCAGGGTTCGTCTCACGATCCTTGCCGACGGGAGGGCGATGGACTCCACCGATGCCGCGCTCGATGCGCAGGGAACTTGGGGCAAGACGCTTCGTGTTCCGCGCGAGACGAAGGTCTTTGAAGCGAGGATCGAGCAGGGTGGCGGGTTTCTCCAGTCGGACGACGTGGCGTACCACGTGAACGAGCCCGGAGCCGTGCTACGGGTCTTGCTGGTGGGCCCAGGGGACTTCTTCACGGAGCGGGCACTGGTCCTCGATCCGCGCGTCACGCTGGATCGGGCGACGTCCCTCCCCACGAGCGAGGCACTGGGCGCAGGAGGCCCCAGCAACTATGACGTGGTCGTCTTCTCGGGAACGGCAGAGAAGCCGTGCAAGGCGAAGGGCGTCCTGACCTTGGGTCGCGCTGGGGATTCGAGCCCGGTCAAGGTCACGGGCAAGTACGCCAAACCGGCATCTTTCGTCCCCACGCACGACGATCTGGTTCGTGGGGTGCGCTTTGACGGCGTCTATGTGGACACGGGTGAGCGGGTACGGCCGGTAGGCTCTGGAAGGATCGTCCTCGATAGCGACAAGGGGCCGATCATCGTTGCCTCCTCGGGGGCCCGACGCCAGGTTTACACCTCGTTCGCGCCGCTCGAATCCGATTTTCCCCTCTCGGTCGGCTTCCCGATCTTTATTGCGAACGCGCTCGACTTCCTCGCCCCGCGGGCGCTGGGTGCGAACCTTGCCGTGAGTCCGGCGAGGTCTCAAGTTCTCCCTTGGCCGACTGACGGCACCGTGGTGATTGCCGGCCCTGCCGGTTTCTCGGCACAGGCGGAGAGCCGGGACGGGAGGCTGACGGTCAAGGGCCTCGACCGTGTCGGGGTCTATACGGTCGGTCGTGGCAAGGGCGCGAAACGCCTGCTTGCCGGACTGAGAAGCGACGCGGAGAGCAACATCGCTCCACGGTCCGTTGTCCAGTTGGGGGGTGAGCAGGTGGCCCGGCTCGCCTCGCCGGTGCGGTTCGCTGACTTTTGGCGGCCGATCCTCCTCCTCCTCCTCGCGATCTTGGCCGTCGAGTGGTGGCTCTATGGACGGCTCTCATGATCCGCTTCCAAGAGCCATGGTTCGCGCTCCTGCTCCTTCCCATCGCGGCGGGGCTATGGTACACGTGGCGGTCGTTCGCAGGGATGGCCAGGGCCCGCAAGCGTGCCGCGTTCGTCGTGAGGGCCTTGCTCGCGACGCTCATCGTCCTGTGCCTCACGGGCCCGGTCGCTAGGCAACAGAACCGAGGACTCGCGACCATGTTCGTGATGGATCGCTCGGACAGCGTGACGGAGAGCGAGGCCAAGAGAGCGACCAAGTTTGTGGACGAAGCGATGCGCGCCCTCGGTCCCGAAGACGTGGCCGGCGTGGTCTCGTTCGGCCGCTATGCGCAGGTCGAGTCCGTGCCCGGCGGGCGTCGCAGCCTGACTGCGTTCGAGACCGAGGTGGACGGGTCTTCCTCGGACCTGGCCGGTGCGATCCGCCTGGCATCTGCCAGTCTGCCCGAGGGCAAGGGAAGGCGGATCGTGGTCCTTTCGGACGGGCACGAGACCCGTGGCGACGCGCTCTCAGCCGTCGAGGCTGCCACGATGGAAGGCGTTCAAGTGGACGTCTTCCCTTTAGGGAGCGACACTCGAAGGAGGGAAGTGACCGTCGTCGAGCTCCAGACGCCGAACGAGCGTCGGGCTGAGGAGCCTTTCGACGCTCGCGTCCTGGTGGATTCGAGCGAGGCCCAGGACGCGGTGCTTGTGCTGGAGCGGGACGGCTCGATCGTCGCCCGCCAAGCGGTGCGTCTTGAGAAAGGCAAGTCCACGGTCGTCTTGCCGCAGAAACTCACCAAGCCCGGCTTCTATCGCTATCGGGCGACGATCGAGCCGACTCTGGACACGGACAACCGCAACAACGTCGGTGCTTCCTTCACCAGTGTTCGAGGGAAGCCCCAGGTGCTGGTGCTCCAAGGGGACACCTCGCACCGAGAACTGGCGAACGCTCTGCAAGCACAAGGGATCGCGGTCACCCTGCGGGGCCCGGCTGGCGTCCCGCTCCGTGCGGAGGAACTCCAAGGATATGACGCGGTGTTCTTCAACGACCTCCCTGCGAGCGTGATGGAGCCTGCGCAGATGGCGATGTTCCGCGCCGCGGTTCGGGACACCGCGATCGGCTTTGCCATGATCGGGGGCGAAGGGTCGTTCCTTCCGGGGGGTTGGTTCGGCACTCCGGTGGCGGACATCCTGGCCGTTGACCTTAACGTGCGGCAAAGAAAATCCTTCCCAAGCACGACCGTGCTCGTGGTGGTGGACGCTTCCGGCAGCATGGCGGCGATGGAAGGGGGCGTCCAGAAGATCCAACTCGCCGCGACCGCAGCCGTCGAGACCGTGAACCTCCTCTCGTCGCTCGATCGTGTCGGTGTCGCTGGGAGCACGGACGGGATCGAGTTCGTCGCCAAGATCCAGCCCTTGGAAGACAAGGAGAGGGTCAAGTCCGAGATCAGGAAGCTCCGCCCAGGCATGGGAGGAATCTATGCCGAGCCCTCGATCCGGTTTGCGAAGGATCAATTGACTCGGCAGGACACCAAGGTCCGCCACTTCCTGCTGCTCGCCGATGGCGACGACGTGGACGCCTATGGAAACTCCATCGAGCTCATCAGCGAGATGAGGGCGGCGAAGATCACCACGAGCGTGGTCGCGATCGGTGACGGGAAGGACGTGGCGTTCTTGAGAGCGGTCGCCGCCGCAGGCGGAGGACGGTTCTACCTCGCGCGGAGCGCCTCGAAGCTACCCGCGATCTTCACTCAGGACGTTGCCCTGATGTCGAGGTCGGCGATCGAGGAACTCACGTTCGTACCCCAGGTTCGATCCTACGATGATGCCCTGCGTGGACTGGAAGGAGGGCTGCCGGCACTCTTTGCGTACTGCCTGAGCTCGCCCAGGCCGCTCGCCAAGACCTCGATGGTCTCACCCAAGTCCGACCCGATCCTTGCGACTTGGAGATTCGGGTTGGGGGAGAGCCTTGCCTTCACCTCGGACGCTCAGGCGAGATGGGCGAGCCGGTGGGTGGCTTGGGAGGGCTTCGGCCAGTTCTGGGCGCAGGCGGCACGCTCGCTGAGCCGGTCCATCACCCAGAACGAGTACGGCTTCACGGTCCGGCACGAGGGCGGCAAGGGGGTGCTCGAGCTTTCGGCCAAGGATCGCTTGGGCAACCCGGTCTCGGTCGAGGGCCTCAAGGTCCGGGTCAGCGGGCCCAAGGGGGAAGCCCAGGAAGTCTTGCTGACCCAAGAGGCTCCGGGTACGTTCTCCGGGAAGTTCGACGCTACCGACCTGGGAAGCTACATCGTGACCGCGAGCGAACCAGGCCCGAACGGCGAGGCGAGGGTGAGCGCGAACGGCTTTAGCGTGCCGTACCCACCGGAGTATCGCTCCTTCGCGACGAACATGCCCATGTTGAACGCGATCACCGAGGGTTCTGGAGGTCGGGTGCTGAAAGAACCGCGCGAGGCCCTTCGTCCTCTCACTCGGCCTGGGGACTCGGTCAGCGAGCTTTGGCCGCTCCTTGCCCTTGCAGCCGCTCTGTTGGTGCCGCTCGATGTCGCGATCCGAAGGCTGGCCGTGCCTTGGGCCTCGGTTTGGGCTTGGGTTCGACGGCGGGCATATACACCAGAGGCCGTGCAGGAAGCGAGGCTCAGCACGGCGGCAAGGCACGAGGAGACGGCAGACGAGCCCTCGCTCACGCAACCAGGAGCGGAGCCTTCCGTGCCGCGTCCGGCCGCCCCGGCCCCAGGCCCGGCCCAAAGGCCTTCGAGCGCAGGCACCCAGCTTCTCGAACGGAGAAAGGCAAGGCAGAGACGGCCATAATCTGGCTATGGAGACCGCCACACCGCCAGCCTTGTGGGATAGGGCCGCAGCGGAGGGCCTGGACGATCTCGGCAGGCTCGTCCTTGCTTCCAACCTCTTGGGCCGCGATCCTACGGTGACGAACTTCGGCGGGGGCAACACCTCGGTGAAGGCCGTCGAGCGTGATCCGCTCACGGGCGAGCCGGTCGAGGTTCTCTGGGTGAAGGGTTCGGGCGGCGATCTGGGGACGGCCCATCGCGCCAGCTTCGCCTCGCTCTCCATGTCGCGGCTTCTGGCGATTCCGGCCCTGGTGGAGTCGCGCGGCATGCACGAGGACGAGGTCGTCCGTCTCTATCCGCACTGCAGTTTCGGGGGGAACCCGGTCGCTTGCTCGATTGACACGGCCCTTCATGCCTACGTCCCGGCCAAGGCGGTCTCCCACATGCACGCCGACGCGGTGATCGCGATCGCGGCGTCCGCCGATGCGGAGAGACTCTGCGGCGAGATATGGGGAGAGGACATGTTCTTCCTCCCCTGGAAGCGACCCGGCTATGAGCTCGGTCGCATGCTCGCGGACGGCGCGTCCGCCCACCCCGATGCCCGTGGTGCGTTGATGGGCCAGCACGGCTTCATTTGCTGGGCGGAGGACTGGGAGGCGTGCTATGCGCTCACGCTCGACATCATCCAGCGGGCTCAACGGTACCTGGAGCAGCACGGTCGCCCTATACCCCTGGGTCAGGCGGTCGCCAGGCCAGCCCGACCCGATTGGTCCGACATCCTGCCCCGGCTCCGCGGGCTCACCTCGCACGAGGGTCGCAAGCTGGTTTGCCATGTGGACGACTCCGAGGAGGCCCTTGCGTTTCTTGACGCGTCGCGCGGGAAGGAGATGGCGAGACTGGGGACGAGCTGCCCTGACCACTTCTTGCGGACCAAAGTGCGTCCGCTCTGGCTCGAGCCGGGCGAGCTTGGGCCACAACTCGAGGAGTTCCGAGCAGAGTATCGCGGCTACTATTCCCGTTGCCGACGGCCGGACAGCCCCGAGATTCGGAACCCTAACCCGTCGCTCGTGCTGGTGCCAGGGGGTGGGATCGTCGGATGGGCCCGCGATCCGCGCGAGTCTAGGATCACGACGGAGTTCTTCCGCAACGCGATCCGAGTGATGTCGGGCGCCGAAGCAGTCTCCCAGTACATCGCCTTGGCGGAACAAGAGGCTTTCGACATCGAGTATTGGGCACTAGAGGAAGCGAAGCTCCGTCGGATGCCTCCCGAAAAGGAGCTCTCCCGCTCGGTCGCCCTCGTGACGGGCGCGGCCCAAGGGATCGGGAAGGCGACGGCAATGCACCTGGCCGAACTGGGCTCGTGCGTGGTCCTTCTGGATCGAGACACCCACGCCCTCGACCAAACGGTGGAGGACGTTCAGGCGGTCGGAGTGCCGGAGGGTGTGGTCGGAGTTGCGACCGATGTCACCGACGACGCTGCGCTCAAACGGGGATTCGCGGAGGCCGTTTATCGCTTCGGTGGGGTGGATACCGTCGTGGTGAACGCCGGGGTAGCCCGACGGGGCCGGGCCGCTGAGACGAGCGACGAGGACTATGACCTGCTCGCCTCCGTGCTCATG
>WBZR01001429.1_pt1 | contig 29678 bp, 20 predicted proteins | sample 5204231 | NCBI WGS metagenome assembly WBZR01 (sample SAMN12412403, study PRJNA552823) | activated sludge metagenome | isolation source: activated sludge from anammox sidestream of wastewater treatment plant... | place: USA: Virginia | collected 2017-08
GCCGGGTCATCATTACCGAATATTATGAAAATTGCAGGGTAGTTTTCTTTTAATTTAAGCTTAAGCAGATTTAGGAAAGGTTCCAGAAAATTTAATACAAACTCCTCAGGATCTTCTGCATAATAATTTGGTAAAACATCACCTGTAATAAATACTGCTTCCGGAAGGTTTTCTTTTATAAATTCTCCAAGCTTTCTGTACTTTTGATTGCTCCCATGAAGATCGCTTACATGTATTGCCAGCATATTTTTTATAAATAAATAATAAAATAATAATTTATTTATAAAAAATTAAGGGTTAGAAATTTCTAACCCTTTTTGTTATCATTAAAATAATTTAATAAATTATACTTTTTGTAATGCTTGATCTAAATCTTTAATAAGGTCATTTGAATCTTCAATACCAACTGACAATCTGACAAGTCCATCGGTTATTCCCGCTTTTAGTTTATCTTGAGATGATACTTTTGAATGAGTCATAGAAGCGGGATGTTCAATAAGTGTTTCAACACCTCCAAGAGAAACAGCCAAAATTGCAAGTTTAACATTATTCATTAAAGTCTTACCTGCATCTAATCCGCCTTTTACACTAAAACTAATAATTGCACCTGGACCTGACATTTGCTCTTTTGCTAATTTGTATTGGTGATGAGATTTAAGTCCGGGATATTTTACCCATTCAATTTTGGGATGTTTTTCCAGATATTCAGCAAGTATCATTGCATTCTGCTGAGAGCGTTCTATTCTGATTGCAAGTGTTTTTAAACCTCTTAACACCATATAAGACTGATGCGGATCTAAATTACATCCCAGAACTGTCATCATTGATCTTAATTTTTTATACAATGATTCTGTTTTTGTAACTACTATTCCGCCAATGATATCAGCATGACCGTTAATGAATTTAGTCATTGAGTGAAGTACTATATCAGCACCAAGCTCAATTGGTCTTTGCAGGTAAGGACTGGAGAAAGTATTATCAACAACAAGTAAAATATTATTTTCTTTTGCAATTTCTGCACAAGCTTTTAAGTCAGTTATTTCAAGTGTCGGATTAGCCGGTGTTTCAACATAAAGTAATTTTGTATTTGGCTTTACAGCTCTTTTAATATTATTAATATCAGAGGTGTTTATATAAGTTGATTCAATGCCAAAGCGTGAATACTGATCTTCAATTAATCCTCTTGAAGGACCATAAATTGCCTGTGAGCTTATAATGTGATCACCTTTTGAAAGCAAAGCCATATATACAATATTCACAGCAGCCATACCGGAGCTTGTACCAATGCCGCCAAATCCGCCTTCAAGTTCAGCAATTGAATTTTCAAGTGCATTAATTGTTGGATTTCCAAGGCGGGTATAAATATAACCGCCGCTTTCACCAAGAAAACATTTTGCACCTTCTTCAGCACTTTCAAACTCAAATGTTGATGATTGATAAATAGGCACATTTACGCTGCCAAGTTTATCTTTAAATTTACCGCCATGGATAAGTTTTGTATTAAAACCTGTATTTTCTGTGCTCATAACTTAAAAATTATTGAAAATTTATGATTTTATTCACAAAAATAACTTCTTTAAAATGAAAGAAATATGAAATTATAAATGGCAATTGCATAAAACATGCTTGTTAAAACAATTGATTGCAGGTATTGGTAAAAGAATTAATATTTAATCGATTTTTTGATATATTTATAATTCTCTAAGTTTAGTTTTGGGGCTATAGCTTCTGCCTGCGCCTAACGGCTAAAGCAGACAGGCAGCTGATTTAGTTGAGTTTTAAATGCTCGTTCTTCAAAAATATTAAATTCGTTTTTGGATTTTGGGGCTATAGCTTCTGCCTGCGCCTATCGGCTTAAGCAGACAGGCAGCTGATTTAGTTGGGTTTATTCGCTCGTTCTTCATAAATATTAAATTCGTTTTTGGATTTTGGGGCTATAGCTCAGCTGGGAGAGCGCTTGAATGGCATTCAAGAGGTCAGGAGTTCGATCCTCCTTAGCTCCACAGCAGATAAAGTAGGGAAACTAAAAGGGTTAGCATAAGTTGCTAACCCTTTCTGTTTTACTCTTGTTTATTCTCGCTACACCTTGGCTACACTTTTGGGAGAAAGTTTATCATAATATCCGTTTAAAAAATACTCTTTCAACAACAATTCTGTAAGATTCAAATTAATTTTTATTATGAATTTACAATGAATTTTGTTTTAGATAGATACTCTTTAGTACCTTCAATATCATAATACTTTTCTTTTAGAAGCTTAACTTGAAAACTTTCAGGTAAATACAAGCCCCATTTAGAGAAACTTAATAATCCCGGGTTTGCATTTAGAAGGTCACGTATGTGTGAATCAATGTTTTCTATAGGGTAATTTAGATTATCAAGCTTCTCGCAGAAATTCTCATTTAACCCATCGAAATAAAATGAACTGCTAATTGTGTCTATTATGTTTTTAATTGCTGATACATTCAATAAAAGTTGTAATGTTCTGTTTATGCGTGATCCCGTGAATGTAAACAATTGAGCATGTAATTCAGTCATTAACAAAGGTCGTTCCTTTTTCAAATTTTTAATATTAAAAACTGAGAATTCTTTACGCATTGTTTCTAATTCATCACTACTTGCTTGATCAAGAAAGTCAAATGTTACATCAGAAAAAAGAATTTCGAACATTTTTTCTCTAATTTTGGGATGAATATCAGCACTGCCACCGAAAAACATAGGTTTCTTTCCATCGTTTGCAGGAATTACTTCTATCTTTTTTGCTCTATGGTCTACAAATTTTATTTTCCAAATTTTAGCAGATAATAAAATATTTTCATCTTCAATAATTTGCGGAGAAAAAGGAATTTCACCCACGGTATTACCTGAATTTACTACTTTGAAGTTTTCCTCTGTCTTAAAAACGCTGTAGAAATCCCGACTATTTACGATTTTTTCTCCTTCAATACCGATAATAACTTTTGACCGCAATTTTTCCAAAAGGTCAATTTCAATCAGATGATTTAAGATTTGCTCTATTTCAGATACTTCAATTTGATTAAAAGCTGCATTATCTTTTAATTGTTTTACTAGTTCGGTTAATAAAATCCCGGAATGTCCTTTGGTTATTGATAAAGCTTGGTGAAGTAAAATATCATATGGTTTTTCGTTTTTCTGAGGAGGTTCAATGAAGCCTTCTGTGTATAGCAGCCAACAAGCAATAGATTGAAGTAAATTCCATTTAGTAGTTGCATATAAATATAGGTTACTGCTTTCGCCTTCCTTTCTGCCGCTTCTTCCTACTCTTTGAATTAATGAGGAAATGCTATGAGTTGCATCAATTTGCACAACTTCATCAACAGTGCCAATATCAATACCTAATTCTAGTGTAGATGTGCAAGATATGCAAAAGTTTTGTCTTCGGTTATTCTTGGCAAAATATTCAACATATTCCCTCACTTCTTTGTCTACTGAAGAATGATGTGAAAAATAATTTGAATGACCCTTTACCCGGCTTGAGATCTTTTTGAGCTTTACTGCGACTTCTTCTGCTCGACCTCTATTGTTAGGAAAAATTAAAACTTTATTGTCTTTGGTCTCAATATATAAATCTTTTAACAATTCTAACGGCAATTCCGATTTCAGATTTTCAAAATAACGAAAAACAACATTAATTTCCTTTGCCGTTCTATCTAATAAAACTTTTGTTCTCAGTTCATTACCTGTAAACTTCTTTGCCTCATTGTAATCACCAATTGTAGCCGATAACCCTACTATGCTGAACGTTTTTGAATTTATCTTTTGAAGTCTTGATATGATTGATTTTAGTTGAATTCCTCTATCTGTACCAATAAAGGAGTGAATTTCATCAATTACAATATATTTTAGGTTTGAAAACAATTGCTTGATATTAAAAGGTTTGTTTACAAACATTGCTTCCAATGATTCAGGCGTTATTAAAACAATTCCATTTGGCTGTTTAATCAATCTGTCTTTAAGAGTTTTATTTGCTTCTCCATGCCACTTGGTAACTGTGATATCAAGATTTTTGCAGAGTTCTTCTATACGATAAAACTGATCGTTGATTAAGGCGATTAAAGGTGAAATGTAGAGTATTTGAACACCCGATTGTTTAAAATCTACTTTTGAAAGAATTGGTAAAAAAGCAGCCTCTGTTTTACCTGATGCCGTCCTTGATGCTAGAATAAAATTGTCGTCTGATGCCAAAATTTTGACAATAGCGGCGGTTTGTATTGGACGTAATTGTTCCCATCCCTTATCCCGAATGAATTTCCGTATTGGTTCAGAGAGTAAGTCAAATGACATTATAGTTCTTCAATGCTGTCTAATGAAACTTCATCAGGTCTTTCGTCTGAAATTTCAAGTTCTCCAAATAACTTATTTATATCAACTGTAGGATTTTGACGAATGATATTCAGAATATTTAAAAAATCTCTTATTACTTCTCTTGGTGTCAAAAATTCTGATGCACCAGGTTTATTGAACAATTCCTCCATAAACAGTTGAATTTCATTATCACTTATTGGAATGTCGGTTTTATAATTATAATTAAAAATTGCTTTAAGTTTTTTAAGTAATACAAATATTTCATTGTGGTCTAAAGGCATTAAACGAATTACCGGTTGTGCAAAATCTCTTATTTCTAATGTTTCAAACTTATTTGTAAGAAGTCTTGATTTTAAAGCACTATAGCTGAAAAGTCCTCTGCGTTCATTTTCTAAAACTTCCTTAGTACCTGCAAAATTGAAAAACAGGTTAGCTACTTTTCCTTGAAAACAATCGTTATATATTGTAAGTATTTTTTCATAGTTTTTTTCTCTCATAACAGAAGTTGAAATCTTATAGAGATTGATAGCTTCATCAAGATTTACCATAAAACCGCTATAACCCATATTCACAAAAAGTTTACAAAAGTTTTTGAGCATATCATAATAATTCAAATCATTGATAACCTCTCTAACCCCTAGGTCCTGTTTTGCTTCAGTTTTGGTTCTATATTCGCCTTTCAACCACTTCAGGGCGCTTCGCCTTAAATGCTCATCGTCTTTGATATAGCCCTCATAGTATTTCATTACAACAGTTCCAAAGTCGAAACCCCCGACATCCGTAATCTCGTTAATGGTTTTCATGATATTTCTTTGAATAAGCTCTAGATATTGCTCATTACGAATTTCAGTCAATGAAATATTATTTTCACCTGCCGTTTTCGTGATAATTTGTTCAATCCATTTTTCCAGTAAAGTTGGTAATGCTCCACCTTCAGGTTTAGTTTGAATTGAGATATTATCTATAATGGCAGAATATAGTGCAACACCTTTTCCGTCATTTGAATACAAACGATTATCAGGGGTAAAGTCAGCATTTGCTACGACAAACTTTTGTTTTAAAGCAACTGTGTTTAATAAATGGAGCATAAAGGACTTACCGGAGCCAAAATCTCCAATCCAAAATTTTACCATACTATGTCCATTTTTTACATCCTGTAAGGCTGCTACAGCTGCATTTATTTCTTCAGAGCGTCCAACGGTTATGTGTTGTACTCCAATTCTAGGGACTACACCACTAATCAATGAATTGATAATGGAAGTAGCTTCTTTAGGTTTAATATTGTCTATCATTTTGCAGAAATTTTTTGATAATAATTAATATTAATTGTGTAATATTCATCTTCTTCATCAATTAACACATCATCTAATAAATCATAGCATGCTTCATTGATACTTTCTACTAATTGATTTTTAAAGATTCCCTTTGATTTTGCAAATATATCAAGATCAAATTGAGGTACAGAATAATTACTTTTTACAAACAACTCTAATGTTTCTAAATGTAGTGGAGTAAAGTCAATAGTGCTTTCGGTCACTGATTTCTGAGATCTATCATTTTTGGGGACTATTTCCATAATAATTTCATCTATATTTAATTCTTCAGCTCTTATTGAATTATTTTCATCTTCATAATCATCCTTTAAATATTCGTTCAAAAGTTCAACTGTTCCAGAATGTTGTTGTTGAACTTCTTTTATTGAAGCGGTATCAAGTTGAATTTTCTTTCTCTTTATCTCATATACTTTGGAAACACCATTTATAGCCTTGTCTAGGTTTTTGTCATTAATCAGTTCACTTACAATTATCTCAAAATCATGTAATTGTTCATTCGTCTTAAATAAATTTTTTTGAATAGTTTTTGTGAATGGTTTATTATCAAAAGAAGTTGACATTAAATCATAATATAAGTAATGAACATAAAGAGTAAGTGCAGATTCCTTATCGTACTTAGCAATAAATTTAGAAGCATCAAAGAAAATATTTTCGATTGATGGATTCCTTTTATTTAGTTTTGCTAAAATATGAATCGAGTCAATAAACTTCTTAATATTTCCATCGTAATTTTTAGTTAACTCTTCAAATGTTGATTTCCACCGACTAGTGTTTTTTGCGTAAAGCTCAATTTCTGTTTCTTCGTCAGGGGGAGCAACCGTATTAATCAGAATCGGAAGTATTTCAGATACCCGGGAAACAATTATAGACTCATATATTGCTTTGACTTCTTTATTTGAATAATATACATCAGTACTTATCTTACGTTTATGCCCATAACATTCTCGAACCGCATTTTCGCAATGTTTAAAGATATAAGAATATAATTCTTTTGTAGTTGTTTCTAAACAATACTTGTAATTAGAACTTCCATTTCTGTAATTATAGTGTTTTCTTGCAACGACATCTGCCACCAAGGTGAATTGTGAATCAATAGTACTTCCTTCTTGGATAAATTTTTTATTCAATTCTACTATTACTGAAATATAGAGCTTGAGAATTTCCATAAAACAATACTCAATACCACAGAAATTATTTGATGGATACCAAAGTTTGTTAAGAAGTTTAACCTCCTCATCGTTAAGCTTAAGTTTAGCTTTATATTTTGTACCTAAAGACCAATAGTCATTGTTATAATAATAATTTTGACTGTACGCATTTTCGCTTTTTATTTTTGCAGCATCATCACTTTCATCACCCGCTAATATTTTAGCAAAGTTAGCATTCCCATAAGGCTTTGTCTTGGGATAATATTGCCCTAATATATTAAGATAATTTTCAAGCTTAAGTAATTTTTTATTGGTTTCATATTCATTTAGCAGATCAAATAATAGAATGAATGCATAATTTGTGTTTCCTTCCAGATCTAAATATTCACCCTTGAGAAAACTTTCCTTGAAAAAGGAATAAAAACCTTTTTGTTCATATGTGGCTCTCGTTATCTCATCATAAGAAAAGACATAATGGTGTGCCCAAAAAGGAACACCATCGGCATATTTCTTCAAATCGATGTTCGATGGAATGTTACTTGATTGACCTGTAATATCAATAATTGAATCATCTTTATAGCTACTTGACGTTGTTATAGTAATTTTCATGTCTTGTTTACTATTTTCCAATTGATTATTTAAGTCTATTTTTGATCTTTGATAATCATATTTGTTTTTAGAAGCTGACTTTAATCTGTCTGTATTCTGGCTTTTATCAACCATATAACGTCCCACAATGATAATTAGAATTACTATAGCCATTATTATAAGTATAGCCGTCATACGGTTAAATGTTGATTCTAAATCTATAATACATTATAACTAATATCTTATTAAAAAAGTAACTTTAGAGTTTTATTTGGATTATCATAAAGTAAAATAAGGTAACTTCAGATATTGCTCTGAAAATTACCCTCTATTTTGTCTTCACAAATATAATGAGAAAATCATGAAAGATAAATATGGTTCAACACGCAAATAATACGTTTTTAAAATATGAAAGGGTATTACTTAAAACAATCCGGATAATAAAAAAGGGCATTCCATTTTTTTGGAATTGCCCTCAGTGTATGTTAATTCTTCGTTGTTATTATACTTTTTAAATTAAAACTAGCAATAACCATACAAAAGACGGCTTTATAGGTCTACGAGTTTCTATCCTAACATTTGAAGGTACTTTTGAGTTGTAGATAGTTGGCTATGTCCTAGTAAGCACATTACTTCATATAAAGGTCGTTTTTCGACAGTGTGCCAAATACTTGCCCGCCTGTGTCTAAGATTGTGCCAATTCCAACAATGCTGCCCTAAAGTCTGAATCTTCCTTTCTAAAAACTTCGGCGTATCAGACCATAATTTAAATAACCTTTCATCAGGTTCAAGTTTAATATCTTTAATGCAATCAGGTTTTGGCACTTTTCGGGGAACTACATTCGAGTTTTTACTTTTTTTTGTATACAATACTACATAAGTATCAAATATATCGTTCCCTGTAACTTTAAGCGGTTCGTTAATCCGTGCTGCCGTTTCAGATACGAAATCAATTAAGAGTCTTTGGGCTGGATCACACAGTTTTCTTACTGCTTCAATTTCTTCATCACTCGGAATATATTTTAATTTCTTTTTCACTGCAAAGGGTTTTATACCTAAACAGGGATTTCTCATATTCAACTCATGACTTTCAATAGCATAATTAAAAAGCGCTTTGTACAAGTTGAGCATATAGTTAACAGCATAATTATCCCTGCCCTTCTCCTTTGCTTCTTTTGCCTGCTTGAATATAAAATCATTAATATCTTTTCGGGTAATGATGTCTATTGGAGTATTGCCAAGAGATTTTAACAACATTGAATAATATCTCTTATTATCCTTATAGTAGTCAATGCTTTTTTTAGCCTGAACATAATCCAGTCTTTCAATGATAGCGTCTTTAAGGCTCAAAACAGGCTCAAGGGTATTTTTCTTTTTGTTGCTCACTTCCTCGTATTTAATGGCTTCAGCTCTCTTCGCCTCGCTTTTTGATTCATAAATACATTCGGAGAAATAAACCGTTCCTTTGTATTTGAATTTATAGTACCAAAAAGTGCCTTTCTTCAGTTTTCTTACGTAGGCAGACATTATTCCTCCTTTCTTTTTATTTTGATTTTTGACTTTAAATGAATTATTTTTTACTGCGGTAAAATATGTGTCTTTATATATGGTGGTGGTGTGTTAGGCAAAGTTAAAATAAAATGGGTGTTGGGAATCAGAGGAGCGATCCATATGGATTCCAATTACCTGTCTGTCGCAGATGTTGCATTGCTACTAAAAAGAAGTCAGAAGTGGGTGTATAAGCATCAGGCTATAATACCCGGCTACTTCAGATTAGCAAACAGCATATTCTTTGACAGAGCCATTTTAGCTGAAACGCTTAAGACAATTGCTACAAACCAGTTAAAGAACACTAAAAAGTTCCGTCAAAACCGTACCGATGACCGGCACGGTCTGATGGACTAACATCTGAGCCCTGCCCTGTACTGACGGGGCGGGCTTTTTTATCTGCATGAATTGAAAAGGGATTTAGCTCGTCTCATTTGTTTTCTTTGCTGTCGCCGTATCCTGTTAGCCGAGCGTTTTATGTATCGCTGTCCTGCTGACTGCCTTTTACTCTTCCCGCCAAATATTTGGCGGCTGAATTCTCTTGTCCATTTACCCATTTTGAGTAACTCCTTTCTCTATTTTGAGTTAATCAAAATTAGATATTCAGTTATCAAAGTGCCTTAGATATATATGCTCTGCAATGTATCTTATAGGACAATTTTCTTTTTCTCTACAGGTAGAAAAAGAAAAGCCCGAAACTCAATGATTGCAGTTTCGGGTAATACATTACAAAAAGAACTACACTATTATTATACTTTATTTTCCTTGATACAGCAACATTAATCTTTCTTTATCATTTTAATTTGAAATATTGTCACTTAAATTTGCCATCATTACTATAAATTAACCAATAGATTGTGAAAAAGGAAAAGTTTGCGTTAAAAATAGAGCACTCCTATGGATTAAAAGAGGTGGATTACAAAAATTATGATTTATTAATTCTGCCGGAAAATATAACGGATAAAAAAGAAGAAGATGAATTATTAGATCCGGAAGATTCCTTAGAATTTTATAAATACCTCAAAACAAACGGTATCAAAGCTGCAAATTCAGTTGATCTAAAATTAAACGGAAAATTAATTGAACGGCGTGGCGGTGATGAACTTTGGCTTGGCGTTGTTCTATTTATTCAAAGCGGAATGATAGGTATGTACTGGTCCCTGCTTTCAAGATATTTATATGAAAAACTCCAGTCAAGAAAAGCGATAACCCCTAAAGATGCGAAAGATCAAAAAGATATGGGTATTCACATTAAGATCGTTTCTGAGGATTTCCAATTTGAATATGACGGAGATGCAAAAACATTTATGAAAATCATTAAAGAGCTGGGGAAGTGAGTTTGCTGATAACACAATATCTAGAGATATTACATGATATGTGGGATGAGAATGTCAGGGAGATAAACAGAACAAATTATGAACTCTGCAAATTTAAGACCATTGAAGCAATTAATAACGTTAAGCATATTCTAAAGACAAGACCATGGGGTAAGTACAATGATTTTTATAACAACGTTCTTATTTTTGGAATAATGTTCAAAAGCCTGGATGATTTACTGGATATTATCGGGTTAACAAATGATAATACTTGGTTGAGGGACAATAAAACCATTGAAGAAGTGTGGCGAAAAATGATTGACTGCAAGGAACGCTCATTATTCGTAAAGGATTATCTGCCTGAAGGATTTTTAGAATTTATTATGACAAATATTAAAAATCTGGAAGGAGTATTTAACCGTAACTGGGGCGATTCAATGTACATGAGCGTAGAATTTATATATGACCCGATTTGCAATATCTGTTTTGACGATCTAAGAACCTGTGAGCATGAAAAAAATGTCATATATAACGGCAAGTTGTGCAAGATAATAAGGAAAAACTTCACATTTAAAATGAGCAATGTAGTAGATGAACCTCATGATTTTCGTTGCCGGATCTGGTCATGGAACATTAACCTCAAGAATCCCGGTGAAGCAGGAGGGTCAACATTTGAATCTGCGATTTTCACATTTTTTTCGGTCGATGATTTTTTAGATGACGATGAGCAATGATTTGAACAATATTTTCATATGCCAAATCAATAATAGGGCATGCTTATAATGCAAAAAACCGTTTCTGAGCTATAAAAGAGTTACTTTTCTGCTAAAATAAGAGTGTTGCTAATATAAAAAACTTAACCATGAAGCCTCCCAAAGAACCTAACCTTAATTTTTGTCCACAACATTACCTACAATTAGAGGCGAAAAAATTTGAGATAGTACTCAAACTTTTTTTTGAAACGGGCATAATAAATCAGGTAGATTACCGTTTTTTGACTGTTACTCTGGAAATGATTATAACCTTTCTCAATACCCGAATACCTGTTCAACCTCAGGAACAATCTAAAAGAAAAAACTATTGGGATCAACCGAACTATTTAAGAAAGCATTCTAAGCAACGGAAGCTGTCTGCTATTAATAATCTTAGACAGCTCTCTTTGTTTGACCTTACTAATCCTTTGCCTATTACAGGTAAAATAGAAGTAACGGGTTTAAATGAACGGCTTGATGCAATAAAGCTCAAAGAATCTATACCAACGGAACCGAAATTCCCTCATAAAATCCCTTCCGGCACTCATTGGAAGCAGGTTATAATTAATTTTTTGAATAACGAACAGATAGAAATCAATGTAAAAAAACTTAGGCATATTACAGATTATAAAGAAATGGGGTTTGTCGGCAAAGGCAAAATACCTGAGCCGAGCGAGCAATGGATATTCTTAAAAGTTCTGGCACAATGTAATGGCGAATTAACAATCAAAGATGACACGGCAAAAGATACGTATAAACAACAAAAGCATTTGCTGACAGAATCCCTGCAAAATTATTTTTCCATAGACTTTGACCCGTTCTATCCGTACAAGTCAAGTCCTGAAAAGCACGGAAATTCCTATCGTATTAAACTTACACTCATCCCGCCCCCTAAGCAATATAATGAACCCCATACTGAAACTGCCGAAGAAGATACACTAGGTATTAGAGAATTCTTAGACGAACACGCCCCTCAGGTAATTGAGTCTTAGTAAATTTTGTTTACTTTTCATTTTATACAAATCCTTCAATTTATTGAGGGATTTTTTGTTTTTCTTATTCATCGTGAATTTTACCATCTATAAACAGAAGTACTTCTAATTAATTCCTTAAATTAAAACTATATGAATGCGAATAAACCAGACGTAAAATTTCTCACGTACGATCTTGGCTTGGCTGCTGCTCTTATAACACTCGGCTACAGCCTGCACAAGGTTGATAAGCTTGGCGAAAAGAAAAGCCAGTTCATATTCAATCGTGATGAGCATATAGACAAAAAGGTTGATGAATATTGGGACGACAAGCTGATACTGCCTGTGCGGTCATTCTATGACAACCTAAAAATGCTCAAAAACCGATTGTATTCGGTTATAGAATAAACAGTTTTAAGCCCCCTAATGTAGTCGGATTAGGGGGCTTTGAAGCCTTTTTAAATTAATGTTAGGATAAGATAGTCGTTTGGGGATTTTTCGTCCTTAACGCTCTATTGTCTCCTTGACAATTAAATGGAATCATGGTCTATTCCTGACAATCTTATAAAAAAACCGTTTTTATCTCCCAAAGAGTTAAAAGATTTTCTTGGTGTATCAATCCTCACGATATACCGGCTTATTGAAAGCGGTACATTACCTGCATTCAAAATAGGAAAATCATTGCGTTTTCATAGAGAGGACATAATCGCTTATTTGAAAGCTCAGCGGATAGACCAGTTCAAATAATCTATGGCTGTAATAAAGCGTGGAAAATCTTTCTGGATTGACATAGGCTTTAACCATCGGCGGTATAGAAAACGAAGCCCGTTAAATACATGTAGAGGGGCTAAAGCATACGAAGTTGTTATCAGGCAAAAACTGGCTTCTGGAAAACCATTAGAAGAATCGGAGCCTGTTACCCCACCTATATTCAGAGACATTGCTCTAAAATGGTTTGATGTTAACGTTAAGAACAATAACAAGCCTTCGGAAATCCAAATAAGAAGTTACCTTCTAAATAGAAGAATTATTCCTTTCTTCGGAAAAAAAATCATTAACAAAATTACGACCTATGATATAGAGGAGTTTAAGAGTCAGCTTATACAAGATGAAAAGTTATCTGCCAAAACCGTTAATAACAACCTGTCAATCTTAAGTTGTTGCTTTAAAGCTGCTCTTGAATGGGAGATTATAGAACATATCCCGCGAATTAAGCTTCTGAAAGTACCACCTCAAACATTCGATTTTCTCTCTGAAACCGAGCTACAGCAGTTGTTAAGCAGCGCTAGTGGCTTATGGTATGATATGATCCTGACTGCGGCACGAACAGGAATGCGAATCGGTGAACTGATTGCACTCAAGGCAGAAGATATCGACTTTGAAAAGCGATTATTAACTGTTCAAAGAAACAATGTCAGAGGATTTGAGGGTACGCCGAAAAACAACAGGACAAGAATAATCCCATTAATCGAATCTGTTTATCAGGTGTTAAGACAAAGAAGCGGTAAAGACAGTTATATTTTCTGTAAAGCAGATGGTGACGTTCTTAAGTACAATTACTGCCTAAACAACCTTATCAGGCTGTGCAAAAAAGCAGGTTTGCGAAGAATAGGCTGGCATGACCTGCGACATACCTTTGCATCACACCTGGAGGCAAATGGAGCTACAATATTAACGATTAAAGATCTCTTGGGTCATTCAGATATTAAGATGACAATGCGATATACTCATGTAAATCTATCATCACTAAACAAGGCAATGCAGACTCTTGAACCTGCATTTAATCTCAACGGCACGCTAACGGCACAAATGCAAGATAAGGTAGTCTCTTAAGACAATCAGTCTCAAAAATCCTTAACAAAATATTAATATTTATAAATTTCAGAATGTCGGGGTGCTGGGAATTGAACCCTGTCGACATGCTCCCAAAGCATGCGTACTACCGGTATACGACACCCCGTTTACTGAACAATATTAACTTATGCAGTTACATTAACTATCTGTAAATATCTGATGCGGTCACTTCTACGGCACAATAGCGTCACAACTTTGTGATGCAGGCAATAGAGCGAGAAGTGGCTATATCTTATACTAAATAGCGGAATAAATCAATATTCCGTTTATTTGTGTATTACATGGATAATTCTCTTATAAACTTATAAACTTTTAATCTTGTACATCATAATAAATAGCAAGGATTCTCCAATATAATATTTAAATTATTTGGTGAGGTTAACAACTCTATATATGGTATTCAGGAAAATGGCTTTTTTATCATTTGGCACATTTGAAATAACTTTCATGAATTTCAAAATGTCACTAGCTTTTAAGTTCGCTTTATGCTTAAGGTAAAATCTAATAATCTCCTGCAACTCATGATTTTCCTTTAATATTTTTGCAAATTCATAGTTCTTGGAAAGATATGTCTCAATTCTGTCAAGCAGATCCTGTCGTGCATTTTCTTTAAAAAATGCTTCTGACGGAATTTCTAAGATTTTAGCAATTTGCGCTAATTTGCTGAGTGGCGGCACTATTTTGTTGTATTCATACTTTTGTACCGTTTGGTAAGATATTTTAAGAGTTTCAGCTAACTTTTCCTGAGTTATATCTTTTAAAATCCTATACTGTTTAATTACTTCGCCAACCGACTTACTTTTTATTTTTGCCATATACAAAATTATTGATATAAAGGCTATCAATTAACATATTTAAAAGTGTATATATATTGCAAGTAGCTTCTTAATCACACACTTTTAAAGTTGTATTTCAGGAATTTTATATATATTTTAGAATGCTAAAATTAATCCAAATTAAAAAACCAGAGGAGGTAAAGTAATGAAGTACTATTTGTTATTATTTTTTGCTTTTGCATGTATCTTCATATTATCAGATACATCTTACTCACAACAAATGGAAGACGTGTTGTATTTAAAAAATGGGAGCATAATCCGGGGAATTATTACCGAACAAACTCCCAATGTTTCAATTAAGATCAAAACAAAGGATGGAAGCATATTCGCTTACAAATATGAAGAAATAGAGAAGTTTGCCAAAGAGGAGATTAAAGGTTCGTTATACACAGATGAATACAAGAAATTAGGCGCTGACGGATTTATTGCCAAAAAATTCTATATCAGCCCGAAAGCGGGCTACGGGGATTGGGGCACTGTCACCTATGGCTTGAGCTTTGAATATGCGATTTCAAACTATTTCGGTATTGGCATAGACGGAGCTTATACCGCATGGGACGACATGGCTTATTCATTCGGTGACTATGATACATCATCGGGCTACACGAATTATACGCTTAAATATGATTACAGTCTGATCGGACTATTAGCTGGTTTTTCCTATCATTTTAATCCCGGTGAAAAATTCGACCCGTTTCTCAAGGCGGGTTTTGGCTATTTTCTTATTAACTCAGAAAGCAAGTGGAGTCCTAAGAAACCTACAGGTTTTACATATACTCCAAAAGCTGAGGCTTCGGGAATCGGTTATGGCGGACAAGCTGGTTTCAATTATTTCTTTGCTAAAGGGTTTTCCCTGTCCGTTACAGGAGGGTTCCCCTTTTATGCCAGTGGCGGCGTGACATTTAGATTCTAAATAATCATTTATAAAAAACAAAAAAAATGAAAGATAAAAATGGGTAAAATATATTTCTTAGCAATATTAAGTATCATCTTTTTAGTTTCCTGTTCTGATGATAATCCCATCATCGTAGATCCTCCCCCTAACCCATCAGATACTCTCGGCACAATAGTCGGCAAAGTGACTGATGTATTTAATGTAGGGGTAAATGGAGTTTCCGTGACTGCTGTTTTTAACGGAAATTATTACTATGGATTTTCAGATACTACAGGGCAATATACCATTACGAGCTTACCTGCCGGCAATCATCTGGTTTATACATATAAGAATGGTTATACCAGTGACACCTTAAATGTGACCGTTTCTCAAGGCGATACTGTACAGGCGGATTTTCAAATTGAGCAAACATATTGGTATCGTTTGAATTCCACTACACTACAAGCCGCCAATTCCTACCAAAACCTGTACATTAATCCTTCGCAGGTTATTTTTGCCTCTAACCGTCCCGGTTCATGGATAGGATATAACTTAGGCGGATTTATTAAGACCTCGAATTTAGGTGATAACTGGCAATCCGCAATTTCCAATGGAAGCGCAACACAGATATTTCCGATAGCAGATAATAACCTGTTTATCTTTACAGCTATGGGACAGGACGGCTTGGGTCATTATATCGGCGAAAACAAGTTATATCGTTCCGGTGACTATGGTGCTACTTGGCAGGAACAGATTGATTTAAATCTCGAGCAAATAGATGGGCACAAATTAGTCGGCATGAATAACAGTACATTGTTTTTAAATATGTATGGATGGAATAACAGTAGCCATTATTTTCATTTCTATAAGTCGGTTAATCAGGGTGGTTCGTGGACAAGCTATAGTCCCGTCAGCCAATATAATGTCAGCGGGCTAAACAAAACCAGTTCCGGTAAGATTTATATAGCTGATTACAGCGACAGTATGTATTACTCAACAAATGGCAATGACTGGACTAAGAGAGTAGTAACAAGCTCATTCCGTAGCTATATAATCAATTCAGTAACCTTGCCAACAGGCGAAATGGTTTCAAATGCCGGTACTTCAGGATATGTTATCTCGTATGATGATGGGCAAAATTGGAGCACTCTATCTACAAATATTACTTATTTCCCACGACCGAATCAATTTAGATTCAATAGCAATAATGAAATAGTGAGCATTGTCAATAACGAAAGCAATAATGCTTATGGTATATATAAATCTATTGATAAATGCCAAACATGGCAATTAATAGACGGCGGCTTGCCAGAAGGCTACCGTCCTGTTTCACTCGCACTACTTCAGGATTACGCTTATCTACTATTGAATGATGGTTATCTTTATAAGACAAGCAGGGCTACTACAGGGAGTTTAAGTGATAATAAAAATACAATAAATATCAATAAATTTTCGCAAAAGAAGTGACTTTTGCTTTTCAAGTATTTGTAATTTGCTTTTTGAAACATTAAGATTTATATTTAAGAACATGCGTATAAAGGGTAACTCCGTCCAGAAATGGATGGGGTTACCTTTTTTTGTTTTAACCAAAATTGCTTCATTCGTAAACCTCTCTTATCTAGTATAATAGGCTCATATTTGACCCTTATCTTTATGCCTTGAGACTTCTTGAGTATGCAATATACCCGCTTTGAGTACTTTACTCATATTTTCAAGACTGAATTGTATCTGTGACACATTTTAAAACTGTAAACCACTTTTCGTGTTGTAAATAGCATATTGTGGTCTTTTAAATATGTCACGCTTCCACTTGATCTTTGAGTTTTCCTTCAGTAACCAGTTAAATTCTGTCATATCAACTGTTGAATTTACTCTAAAACGTAAACTCTTTGAGATATTTATTCTGTCATTTATGTATAGAGAATGGAATACTGCAGAGCATAAACTCAAAGGGTAACTGATAAAGGTTCATCCCGACTCCATCTCAATCAGTGATGATTAAATGAAATCAGCTTTAAAGGTAAGAAGGCATATGAAGAGTCATTATATTTTAGATTTTAGACTATCTTCTCATGTAATAATATCGACATCAATGGCATCATAATTCAATTGAAAATTTATTCCAAATACTCACTTACGACCATATTTTAAAAAAATTCCATAAATTGGAAGAATTAAAATACAAGATCCTAGTAAATAAAAACTAATTCTACCCAATATGTCACCATTCTCAGAATAAAAAGTCTTTTCACTATTAAGTATTATTTTTTCTGTAATTACTCCTTCTTCTCCATAAGGAATGGTAGTATGAATAACCCCAAATGGATCTATAAAGCATGATATTCCAGTTTGGGCACATCGACTAACCCATTTACGATTTTCAATTGCCCTTAATACAGCATATCTCTCATGTTGGATTGGTCCTGATGTGTGACCAAACCAACCATCATTTGTAATAATAACTAAGAATTGAGCACCATTTTTAGTTGACTCTCGAACGTAATCACTAAAAACCGATTCGAAACATATTAACACAGAAAATTTTGGATTAATATTATGTTTTGGACTTTTAAAATTAAACAAGGTATTGACTTTACCAAATTGCCAACCAGAAATTCCAACTTGCCAAGTAAATAAGCTTTTAAGACTTTTTAAATAACTTTGATAAGGAAATTTTTCACTAAATGGAACTAATTTCACTTTTTTGTGTATCGTTGAATTGCTTAATTTTGAATTTGGTTCAATTAGGATTGCGGAATTAAATTTATCATACAATTTACCACTATTGCTCATCCTCAAAGCATCCTCCGGGACGTTTATTGTATCTTTGTAATATTCTAAATGTGGTATGCCCATTAATAAACTTTTCATACTGGAATCTACAATATCAGTAAATTTCTTTGACCTAAGTAGATTATGATCTTCTAGAAAGAAAAAAGGAGTTGCAGTTTCATTTAGAATTATTAGATCTGGATTTGATTTTAAAGCTTCTCTTATCCCTTTCAAATTTTTTTCAACAACCCAATTTGGATCTCCTTTCCATTTTTCGAATGGATCGATATTAGTTTGTATGACGCTAATAGATAATACATCTGAGTTATATGAATTATTAATATTATTTTGAATATTTTTCAAAGTAAAATACGAAAATATATTAGGAAAGATTAATATAATAATTATACTTAAAAACAGAATAAATGACTTAAATGAATATATTTTCCAATTCTTAAAGACAATTTGGAAAAATAAATACAATAATAATGACGAAGCCAAACAAATTAAGAAAGATACTCCGTGTATACCTGTATACTCGATATACTGAATTCTGTTAATATTATATGCTTCTGTATTACCTAATTCCAACCATGGGAAGTTAAGCTGCCATTGGTTGTCAAAAAATTCATAACCAACCCATAGAAATGGGAAAAAAAATAATAGTTCATATCTTTTTTTCTGATTGTTTAATTTTACAAGAAAGAAAAAGATTAAAATAGGTATTATATTAAATAATGGATGAATAATAATCGCAAGTATTCCCCCAATTTTCAAGAAGGTATCATCACTATGCCAAGCAGAAATCCAGTAAATGCCTATAATGTTTGAAATCAGTAATGAAAAATACGTATATTTAAAAACGCTCCTAAAAGTATCTTCAGAATACACAAAGTATAATAACAGAATAATGCCAAAATAAATAAAAAACCAAAAATATTCTCCGGTTGGGGGATAAGAAATTCCAATAGTGATGCCACTAATAATACTCAAAATATATTTTACATATTTATTAGTGAAGGTTAATCTATGTAGTGTGTTATATTCCATATTTATCGATGATAAGAATAAAAAATTAAACATTCTATTAAACAGCAATTTACGAATTCCTAGGTAATTAATTTACAGACAAATAAATACCTTGATTTTCTATATTAATACATTTAGTATTGATTACAATTCATATAAAATATATGAATTTCATAATAATCTTTAACTTAGAAAGGTTAATGAAATGAAAAATCTCAAAAGGAAACTAAAACTTGAAGATTTAAGAGTTCAAAGTTTTGTTACTTCGTTGAAAGAAGATGAGGTAAAAAAACTTAAAGGTGGAACATCCTACTGTATATGTTCTACTAGCTCTTGCGAAACAACAGATGTTAGTGGTTGCTCAAGTTCTTCAGCATGTTCAGCTTGCCATGGAGACAGACCACAATGCACTGGCTAAACACCTGATTTATGCTATTTCTAAAAAGCAGTACAATTGAATGTGCTGCTTTTTTATTAATTAACAATTATTAATTTTGAGAAGATTAATTCATGTATCTGTTTCAAAATCACTTTTTGGGATTCTTTAAGGTATTTACTTGAATCAATATCTAACACTTTCGATATCCTATCAATTAATTTTTCGATAGATTCATTAGGATAAATATTTTTTAGAATTAAGTAACTTAAATTATCTAGTTTCATTGCATATACACTTTCAAGATTCGGTTTTAGTAAAATATTAGCATGTTCTTCCTCTTGAATATTCTCCTTCAATAAATCAAAGTAATCATTCTTTGTCCAATCCCATTTACATGATATAACTTTTAGGAATGGACTTACTTTAACAGTAGCATGAATTTTTAATTTTTTCAGTCGTTTTTTTGAAGAATCAAATTCTCTATTTATCATTTTGTTAAACAGATAATCATTTCTTATTGATAAATATACTTTATTAGTTTCCCATTCGAATTTTAAGACATCCCGTAATACTCTTTTTTCCAGTAATGCTAAATCTTTCATTCTGTTGTTAACTTTTGAATAAAAATACTTTTTAATATCTTTAGGATTTGCAACAACAATCTTAGATAATATATCATCGTACATTATTTTATTGAAATATCTTAAAATATTAGATGTCTTGGGAAATGACTTATCAATTAGCTTTCGATAAGTAACCTCTAAATCAAATCTTACTTTTTTATAATTATCAGCATCTCTTGTAACTGCATTTACTGAAGGAAATAATACTGAAGAAACTTTCGTAGGATTAAGAAGTCTTAATAAATAGTGTCCAATCCCTGCAACACCAATCATCAAACCTGGATCTTCCTTTGCACCATAGTATTCCATTCCATTTAAATACTTCTTTAATTGACTTTTCTGTTCAATTGCCTTTAGACCAATAGATTTAGCCTTGTTTAAATAATTTAAATCACCATAATAATTATATAATTGAAATAAGATTTCTGAATTTCCACATCTACCATGACACAAAATAAACAACTCATTTTTTTTCTGATCTAAAATCCTATAATTAATTACTGGGTCCAGGTTATCCTTAACTTGTTTTAAATATTTTATATTTTTAAATAATTTATAAGCCATAAATCTATTAAGAATAATTCCAGCAGACCCATGACACCATGCATTAATATTTTTTTCATTTTTTCTTTTTATGAAACTATTATTATAAAATACATGTCTTTTGTTGTAAATTTCATTTTCTGTAATATATAAAGGTTTTCTAAAGTCTGACCAATTCTTTTCCTCATTTATATAATAAGAGTTCTCATATTTAATTGATTCCTCAATAAATGGGGTGAGACTATAATTTTGAAAATATTCTACAATCTCCATTAGCGCGTAAGATACTCCAGAAGTACCATGAGATAAACCACATAATCCTCTTAAATTATAATCTGCTCTGTCCCAAAAAATTCCTTTTTCCCCAACATAATAATTAGATGTAATTACATCTACGCCAATATCTATATACTCTTTAATCCATTTATCATTCACTTCTTTATAAAGCTTTAGTAAACACAATAAAGTTCCTGATATCCCGCTTAATAATTCAATGTTTTGAGGATATTGGATAAAATTTAGTGATTTTTTGGATATATATATAGCCCTGCGAATGTATTTTTCATCATTAAAAATACTAAACATTCTTAAATACACTAAAACTAAACTCATTCGACCAACATACAGAGAATAATTTGTTTTGGGATTTCTTTGACAATATTTTTCGATCCAATTTAAAGACTGCAAAACTATACTTAAATATTCATTCTTTTTTGTAATTCCATACAACTCCAAAAAGAAAATCAAAATTCCGGAATTACCATTATATAAATTTTCATTTATCTGTTCAATGATAATATCATTATTCCTACCTTGAGTTTTCCAAAAAATCCCGTTTTTATCTTTATTAGAATATTGGATTAATTTATTTGCAATATCTATAATTTCATCAGATATTGCTTTATCTAAATCAATCTTAAAATTATTATTTTCCATTATTCAATAAAATTTTATTAATTAAATAAACAATAAAAGGCTCATCTTTTGTATAAATACCAAGTCTATTATTTGTCATATGAACGTGACGTTCAAAAAGGAAAAACAACTTTTTATTATAAGTTAGATTTGAAATGCTATAAAGTTCCTTATACCATTCAGGTATTATCAATAATTTTTGAAAAGATTTTTTATTAATTATATTATAAATATTTGATATTTCCATTAACCAATTATCAAGCCATTTAAGATCATTATATTCATTTTTTTGTAATTTATTCCAATACTCAGACAATAAATTTAGCATCACCTTTGATTGATTCTCTGTCAATTGATCGAAAATAATCTTAACCTTTTTAATTTTCTGAGTTTGAGAATATCCCTTGGGAAAATCATAAACTTCTAACCAATGCTTAAAGTAAAAATTACAGAAATCAACAATACAACTTTTACTTAGATTGAATCTATTTAATAATCCTAAATTCAGTAATATTGAGATTCCGATTTTGCTAGAATAATCTATTTTAGGGTTAGCTTTGATGGCGGATATTACAGCCTTAGAAGAACTAAAGAAGATAGATTCACTTATATCCATGAAATCTTTCCCCCCATAGTTTTCAGTTTCGGGTTCATATTGTCGTTCAACAACTAAATTGTTATCGATTAGTTTATTACTATCGATAAATGATAGATCCCTTCTTATAGAAGGATTTTCTCTAAAAAATTCTGAAAAATATTTCATAGACATATTAGTAACATTAATTATATCTGCCTTATTTTCAACTTTTAACCTTAATCTAACATGCGGTCCTAATTCCCAATATCTCACAAAAAAAAACTTGGATATCAATTTTTTTTTGAATAATAGATTTACATAATTATTAATCGTTGTACTTATAAAACGATCCCAAGGTTCTTCATAATAAAGATATAAACTAATCCAATTACTTGATTTATTCATGGCTTTTCCATTGTATAATTAATTCTGAGATATGTTTCTCTTTGACAATATTTAATATTTCATCTGAATTAGGTCTCATTTCTTCAATAAATACTCCCTCTTTATATTTTAAAACTAATTTATGCAGTAATTCAACTAATAAAGGATTATCAAAGTTAATATACTGTGGCTTATGTGACGCCCTTGAATTTTTAATATTATTTTTTGTTTTCTTAATTTTATTATATATTGATTTAGAATAAAATCTAACGAAAACTTCTTTTGGAATACCTATTCGTTTTCTCATTAAATTGACATTAATAAAAAAATCGACATCACTAAGTTTAGTTTCGAAATAATCAACTGGTATATACCATACTTTTCTTTGCAGAATAATGTCAGAATCCAAGGTTATTTCAGGATATTCAATAATGCCTTTCTCATTCAGAACCGCCCTTTTGTAAGAATTACTGATCTTACTTGTTATTAGTGGCAAGAAAATCATTTCTGAGTTTGAAAATATTGACAACAATTTAAATAATTCCGACTTACTTGATTGTGCTTCAAAACCAAGATCATATATATAAATTTCTTTATTTGTTTGCTTATCAATTAGAATTACTCGATCCTGGTCAATCATATATTTAACATAGATATTACTTACCTGTATTTGATTCTCAAGATTCAATCTATGCTGACTACCAGGTGATCGTATTTCATAATTTAACAAAGGTGGGTGAAGGTTAGGATTAAAATATGAGGCTCCGTTGTATTCTGCTTGAATATATTCATTATTAATAAAATTGTCATGCAGAATTTCTTCAGTTATAGAACTTTCAAACAAATGCAAAAAACGACTGAACCACTTACCGAATCCAATAGTGTAATTATTTATAACAATTTTAGATTCTACTCCATCTATGTATTGTAAAAAAACACATCGTGAAGATGTGTTTTTAAACTTTCTATTTAAGTTTAAGATTTCATTTACCTTTTGCAAATACTCATTCTTCAGCATAAAAGAATGAGTATTTGCATTATACCCATTACTTGAAACGTCTATTAATTTTTCTAACCAAACATTAATCTTTTCATTAGATAAATCCAAAATTGAATAATCAACTGTATCTCCGGTTTCCTTTTTAAACTCATAGTATTTTTTATAAAAATCTAAAATATTTACTTCTTCCCATAAAGCAAATTTAGACTTAAAAAAATCTAATATTTTTTTTCTTTCAATCACTAGTTTATCCATTACAAAACAATTATCTATTAATTGATTGATAGAAGTTAAATGATGATTAATCCTTTTAATATCGAATACGAATTTTTCATCATAGTATGTATCTTCAAATAGAATATTATTTTTTCTAAAGTTAAAGTATGTTATGTGAAATTTCTCAAAATTGTCTAGGTGAACTTTGTTAATAATCTCTTCATAAAAATCATCATCTTCTTTTGAATGTAGTTTATAAAGTTCTCTTTCGATCTTCGGAAGATTTGCAGCCTCGTGTAAATCTAGAGCAGCTTTTTTAAAACCCGAAAATATATCATTCAAAATGTGATCTCTTGTTGCAAAATCAGCCTTTTCATATTCTGTAATCTTTTTTCGTATCTGAATTAGGGATTCATACAGATTGAAAATATTTTTATCATTATGATAGTTATACTGTTTTAATAGTTGTACTAATTTTACATCCCAATTGTAATCTAAACCTGAAACGTCAAAATCAAATTCGAGCAAACCAATACTAATAACTTTATATATAAATTCTCTAATTTCATCTTCTTCAGCTTCAAAATTAGAACTTAAAATTGTTGAAAGATTTTTAAATTCAATTTTGTTAACCCCTTTAAATGCATTCAAAATAAATTTTATATTATCATTAATTTCAAGGCTTTGAAAAAATTCAATGTTGTTCGTATTTACAAGAAATTCTATAAAATTATTTTTTATTTTAATTGATGGATTGAGTACTAAATAAAAATTTTTAGTAATAGGAAAATATTGAAATAAAACACCCGTCAAGAATCTCAAAATTCCAATATTTAATATTATTCTGTGATTTACAATTTTATTGTTATTATGATTAATATTAGCAACATTAATTAAAGCTTTTTGATTGTCAAACACCCCTAAGGCTAAATTAGTAAAAGTGCTGAATGGTGATGTTTTTGTGAAAATTCTTGACAAATACTTTAAAAGAGTAAATTTAGATCTTGAATGATACTTCGATTCGGTTTCACTATTTATATATTCTTTTAACCTTATTAATAAATTATCACTTGATTGCAAAACTCCTTTGAGAAAATATTCAGTGTTTAAAAGTGTTCTAAAATTATAATTGATAGTATCCAATTCTTGATAATAATTGCACTCTATCATTTCATTTAAACCAACTATCTCTAACTCTAACAGTTTTAAATTATCCAATTTATTTTTAATATAAATCGGTAATTCTAACAGAGTGTTCTGAACAGCAGTCCTATTATTGAATATATCCCATTTCAGATTAATTATTTTTTTTCTAAGGTCATCGCTTTTAATGTCTTTTATATATTGGAATAATATTTCATTGATATCATCTTTGGATACTTGCTTTTTCATTTCCAAATCGTAAAAATTATCAAGCAATTTAGGGACCTTTGCGAAGCTAAGGTTTTCAAAAATATTCATTGATTCTGGTGAAACACGAAGTAAAAAATATGGAAAGATATTCATTTTCAGTTAGTTTTTATATTATGGGTTTGATAATTCATTAAACTGAAATAATCACCTTTTTTATTCAAAAGTGAACTATGGGTCCCAATTTCAGAAATCTTACCACTTCCGATTACTACTATTTGGTCTGCATGAGATATTGTACTAAAACGATGCGAAATAATTAACATAGTTTTATTATTTAAATATTTCTTAACGTTTTGTATAATATTAGATTCTGTTCTTGCATCAATATTACTTGTAGCTTCATCTAAAAATATATAACTTGGATTTTTGTATATTATCCTAGCAATTAGAATTCTTTGTTTTTGGCCCATACTAAGGCCATGCTCCCATTCTCCAATCTTAGTATTTAAACCGAATTGTAAATTAGACACAAATTCATCTAAACATGAAATATGGATAGTTTCCTCTAACCTCTCCTTATCATAGTCATTAACATTCATAACTATATTATTTAGGATTGAATCCGAAAAAATATAGCCATCCTGCATTACAGCACCGCATTTTTTTCTCCAATATTTAGAATCTATATCCTGTAAATTTTTATCGTCAACAGTAATACTACCAGATTCTGGATCATAAAATTTTAACAAAAGCTTTAATAATGTTGATTTCCCTCCCCCGCTATAACCAACAATTGCAGTAACCTTATTTTGGGGTATTGAAAAATTTATTTCATGTAAGTCATTACTTACACTATCTCTATTATATCTGAATGATACTTTATTAAATTTTATATTACCTTCAGAAATAATGTACTCCTTATTGCATGACTCACTTTCTTCCCGGATTAGATGAATTTCATTTAATCTTTCTAAGCTTAAATTTGCATCTTGAAGATTCTGTAAAAAAGTTATTGCTTGATCTATTGGGCTATTTAACTGACCAACTATAAAGGAAATGGCAAACATTGTTCCTATTGACATTGTATTATCGTTTATTAGATAAATACAAAAGTATAAAATGATTAAATTTTTAGTTTGTGTAATAAATCTGTTTCCAATTGTTTGATATTGACTAATTTTTAAAATATGTTTAGAATTATCATAAATTTTATTTTGTATTTGCTGCCATTCATTTTGCTTACTCTCTTCAATTCCATTAAGTTTGATTTCCTTCATTCCATAGATAATTTGAACAAGTGTTTTCTGATTTTCTGAATAGTTATTAAATCTTTTATAGTCGATGACTTTACGTGCTTTCATGAAAACTAATACCCAAACAGTACTCAGTATAGTAAATATTAAATAAAAAAAGAAAATAGTAGAGTTGAAAATAAAAAGTACTACTCCAAAAATAATTATAGTTAAAATTGAATAAATGAAATTTGGAATTGAATTTGTTAAGAAAGATTGTATTCTGAAATTATCAGTTATTCTTTGAAGTAGATCACCAATCCCTTTTGTATCATAGAATGAGATTGGTAACTTCATCAACTTGATTAAATATTTTGAAATAATATTAATATTTATTTTAGTACCAATTTTTAAAAGTATTTTATTCTTAATTACTTCGACACTTAGGCTACTAACTATAATTATTAATTGTGCAATAAATAGATTAATTATTAAAGAAGCTGGCGATTTTGATATACCATGATCAACCATCATTTGGGTTAGTTTTGGAGAAACAGCTATAAAAATGCTCCCTAAAATTAATAATATAAAAATTATTAAGTAACTATGAAAATGATTATGCAAATAGTTAAGATACAATTTGAAGTAAGACTTCAACTTCTCATTTGAAAAGTTTACGTTTTGATCTAATTCAAATTTTTCAATAATTATTAATATTCCTTCATTAGAATTTTTAGTTAACCAGTGACTTTCAAATTCTTTAATTGTATATTTTATACGACCAAAAGCGGGATCAGATATATAAACGAATTTTCTAGATATTTTATATAAAACAACGAAATGATTATCATTCCAATGAAGTATAGCAGGTAACTCAATTGAACTCTCAATTGTATCAACAGAAGCTTTAACGGTCAAAGAATTGAACCCTAATATCTTAAGGGCATTCATTAAATTATAGACTGAAATTCCATCGGACTTTTTTACTGATATATCCCTCAAATATTCAATATCAAAACTCAAATTATAGTATAAAGAGAGAATTTTCAAACATGCTGGACCACAATCAGTTTCATCAAGTTGTCTATATATTGGGAAGTTTCTCATTATGTTTATTTATTTTAAGTGCTTTAAAATAAACAATAAATGGCAATAAAAAAATATAAATTCGCAAGGTAATGATATTGATTTCAAATTTATGCAAAATGTGGTTAACCCAAATATTATTTTGCGATTAAATCTGTAAATTAGAGTATTGAAATATCATGCTTATTTTACTTTAGCTCCAATCATGTATTTTGGTTATAAAAAAAATGCGATGCTTAATAAGCAGCAAGACATTTTAAAAAAAGCCTTCAATTACGAAGGCTTTATTAACACAATTAATTCGTGTTCTGACATTTCTTTAATATACTTTGAAATTACAGGTGCTTTAACAAAACTAGTATTATATAAACGATTTACAATATTCTCAGGTTTTGGATGAAATAGAAGGATATACCTAAATCGTTTAAGCTGTTCCTCCTGCTCTAAAGTCATGGAATTAGCTAGTAACGATACAACCTGCTGAAAGCCTAAGGAGGCAATTCTAAGGGCATCAAACGGGTCAACTGTCACAATGACTGATTTAGAATCTTTGAGCCTGAAAACATTGTATAAAGGGCGTTTAAATCCTTTAGGAAAGAACCAGGAGTCATCTTCTCGCTTATAACCCATATATCCAATATGCTTGCCAAAATGGTCATTAATCTTAAAAGCTATTTTGCCTGCAACTACGCTCCTTTGTTTGACTAATCCAATTTCATATTCTTTGGCGATCTCGGGTGTGATGCCTCTTTCTTCCAGATATGGATCCCATTCAAGGGTAAGGTTAGGAATATCTCTTTTCGGTATTACTTCTTTGTTTTTAGCTAGAAACTGAACCTTAAGCAACGAAGCCGCTTCTCGCAGGTCAATTTTTTTGTAGTGAGCTACAAAATTAATCACTGATCCTTTAAGCTCATCGTTATCAGGGCAGAAGAACAAATTCTTCTCTATTGAAACGATAAATCCCTCTCCTCTTAGCTCTTTTTCTTTCCGTTGGAAAGGAATATTGAGCCAGTTTAAGACTTCTTCAAAGTTAATTTGATTACTGATTTCTTTAAAGTTTAAAAACTCATTTTTTGATTTTGACAAAGTACAATTCTCCTTTCACATTAATTAGTTTATTTAGCTTTTATTATAGCATACAAAAAAGACTGACAACCATTGATAGCTGTCAGCCCTTATAAACCGCAAGAACGCATAGAAGTTTGTTTGACGACTCAACTCCTATGCCGCCCCAATAACTGAAGGAGTCGTCTTTATATCTGCCCTAGTTAGAGATTACCCTTACTCCTTTTGGGAGACGGGAGCATATAAATAACATCAGTTATTGGCAATTGGACTTGTGCCACAGCATTGCCGGGTTTATAACTTACCAGTATAGCAAAATTTTGTGCTCTTGTCACGACCGTATAACTTTTCGGATAACAATTAAATTAATTATTGAGATGATTGATTACAGCTTTATCTTCTTCAATCATTATGTCAAATTTCTTTTCGTTAATAGTAAAATCAAATTCAGGGTCGTTCATGTTGTTGAGCATAAAGGAATAATACTCATTAAACCTGTCAATGGCTTTGAGCATGTGGTTAAAGTTTTTGGTATCAGTTAAAAGACGTGTATGCTTAGAGTATTTTTCAGAAATGCTGTCTAAAAATTCACGTTTGTGTAAGATGCGTTCATAGCTATCTTCTTCGGGACTGCCGATTATGCGAGCCCTTTCTAATTTGGACATAAAGGTAATTAATACAAAACTGTATTAACAGTATATAGCGAATTAATAAATTAGAAAAGAGGGGTTCAGTAGAGTTAAAAGTTAGTCCATTTGTCGGCTAAAAAACTATAGGATTTTTCAGGTAACGGAATTTCAAGCTGAACTGTGATTGTATTTTGAGGTTTCTCTGGATTTTTTGGAGGGAATGTTTCAATGAGAGTGTTTTCAGTGCCTATCCTGACCCATGCCTGGTATTTGGGCAGGTTAAATATTTCGGGTGCTTTTACACCGAATAACGGGGCAAAGCGCTT
>WBZR01001430.1_pt1 | contig 29664 bp, 46 predicted proteins | sample 5204231 | NCBI WGS metagenome assembly WBZR01 (sample SAMN12412403, study PRJNA552823) | activated sludge metagenome | isolation source: activated sludge from anammox sidestream of wastewater treatment plant... | place: USA: Virginia | collected 2017-08
AAACGTCACGTTGACCGACGCGTTGCTCACCCGCACGCCCAGCGACGTAGCGGCCGTGCCGCTATCAGTCTGCGACCCGCGGATCGTCATGTCCTCGAAGGTGTAGTAGCTGCCGGTGAGCGTGAGCACATATCCGGTCGCATCCACCAGGATGGTCGAGCCGATGCCAGCGCCGCGCACCACCACCGGGCTACCGCTGGTGCCCGGCGAGGTCCACGCGAAGCCACTGAGCGTATAAGTACCGGCCGCCAGCACGATCACGTCGCCCGCAACCGCACCGGCCATCACACTGCCGAAGTTAGCCGTGGTGGCGCTCTTGGTCTGCGCAGCGCCCTCGGCGGGCAGGGCGCGCGTGGCTCGCGTGCCGGTGATCTGCCACGAGCCCACTCCGGGCTCGGTCACGTCGAGCCGCACGTCATAGGTGATGCCCGGCTGCAAATCGACGACCCACCCGGCAAACGAGTCGCTACCTGCACCGTAGGCCGTGCGCGTGCGGTAGAGGTAGCCGCCGTCGATCCACGAGCCGCCGCCGCTGACGCGGTAGTACACCTGCGCCGTCGAGCCCTCGGCCAGCGTGCGGGTGTGCGGCGCGTTGATGCTGATCTGGTGCGGAGTCGCTTGGTCGAAGCCCAGCGAAAGGGGAGCGGCAGATCCCGTGCCGCTCCCACCCCCAGCCCGCGAACTGGTCCCTGGGCGTGGAAACGCCCAAGAATACAGAACCGTCATCTAATTACTCGGCAAATTCAACTGAAAGCTGGTGCTTCAACGAAGCCGTGCCGGAGATTGAGTTGATATCCAACTCATCCGAACTTCCGCCTTCGACGTGGATAGCCGAATCAGCATCGCGCGCGACCCAGCCCCCCGGCCCAGCCGCGCCGCAGCCGATGCTCAATTGATACGCGCCCGAAACCGTGCCGGCGGTGATAGCAGACTGCTTATCCACGGCGGTAGTCGAGGCAGTCGTGCCAATACGACGGGGAGAGGGGGTAACCGCAGTCCCGCCCGTGCCCGCGGTAGTCCACCGGCGAATTCTGTACCCAATGCCCGAGATAGCCGTCAGGCCGGCGCCTTTCCCGAGGCAATATAGCCCAGTCATATCAAATCCGCGGGTAGCTTGCCGCAGGACAATGGTGGGGTCTTCCGTGTTAGGAGTCCCCGAAGTGGTGTACTCCGTACCCGAATCAACAGCATAAACAAAAGGCATTTCCGTTCCCTATCGCCCCGAAGTTAAAAGCGTAGCAAGGGGCGAGGCATCCTCTTGCACGATAGCTACCAGTTCTTCCTCGGAGAGGAAGCGACCGTAACTGGACAACTGTTCCTGTTTCACCTTCTCGAAAAAGACCTCATCAGGCATCTTCATCGTGCCGGCGATCTCCCCATAGGTTTGATCGCATTTCCGGCATTGATAAAAGAGGAAGGTCATATTATCTTCTGGGCACCATCCCCCCTCAATCCCGCAGTTCGCGCAGAAGACAGGTACCCACCATCCCCCCATCATGAAGCGACCACCCTTTCCACTCTTTGAGCGGGAGTCGGGGAGGATATCGGTCATTGGGGAGTCCCTTTCTTAACCCTCGACACAAAGCCAGTGGGGGTCTTGACAACTTCCCTTTCCATGCTATGTAGGTCAGCCATCTTCTTGTGCATCTCGGCCATTTTATTAAGCGCTTCCTGCACGGTTGAGATAGCTTTTGTCATTGTGTCGAGAGCGGGGTTGACAATTTGCGCGGCCTGTTGTTGGCTTTTTTGAGCCACCTTCGCCCCAGTCGCGGCGGAGTTAAGCTCAGACTTCCGCTCAATGAAAGTAGCTTTGTCTTGGGCCTGCTTCGCGGTGTAGTTGGCATCCTCCGCCTGCTTCTTCGCGGTGGAGATAGCTTCCTGCGCCTGTACCTCGGCTTTGAAGATTCTAACATCCGCCTCGAATTCCTTGCGCATGGTTTCCAACTCCCTTTTCGCGTCGTCGAGTTGGCCGAGCTGATCCTTAATCTGGGCTCGTTGCTGGTCGAGTTGCTGGCTTTTCTGCTCAATTTGCTGCTGGGCTTGTTGTTGCTCGGGAGTTGGGCCAGTCTGTGCTGGGGGCGGTTGTTGGATGCTTTGAATAGAGTCCACAATTCCAAGGCCAAATTTAAACCGCTGGCAGACCGCGATAAGGATTTGCTTCGCCGCATCCAATCCAGTCGGGCCGAGGGTAGCGAGGGGTTGCAGGCCGGCGAGGAGTTGCCCCATCGCATTCATGAATTCCTGAACTTCTTGCTTATCCGTCGCTGTATCAAGATCAACAGTGCTGTTGGACTGGACGTTGATTGTGTAGGTGCGGTTAGCGTCTGACCTAATCTGAACTAGGACAGACTCAATGCTGGGCTTAGCAAGGGTCGCCTGGAGTTGCTGGGCCTGTTGCATCCCCTGTTGCAGCATCTGCTGTACTTGGGGGCTTGGAGGCTGGCCGGGCGGCTGCGACGCCATCATTTGCTGCCCGATCATTGTAAGATGCTGGAGCTGTTGCTGCGCGAGCATCTTATCCTGCTCCGTCGGCAGCCCAAGTTGGGTCATTGCCTGCCATTGGGCCGGAGGTACCTTTTTAGCTCCGCAGTCAGTTGCGAGTCGGTATAGGTCTCGGACGTAGTCTGCAACAGCCTTTTGCATGTCTCTAAGGCGGATTGTTCCCCACTTGTTCTTGAGGTCTTGAGCCGTAGCCGTTTCGCTAGCAACTGAACTTCCGCGAAGGATATCAGAGATTCCGGTAAGCTCATAGATTACTGCTTTGATCTGTTGACGGGCTTGGTAAAGCTCGGTCGCAACCTGAACAAGTTTTTCGATGGGGAGGAGCCAAATCTGCCGTTCGAAGCCCCCATTCTGGGCGAGCATCATCGACTCTTTTGCGGGGAAGAGCTTATTCTCGTTCAGGTCGTCGGAAAGGATATTCTCTAGGTCAGTCCCGAGAAGGGTGTTGTAAGCACCCCGGACCTTGATCGCGGAGAGAACCTTATTCAACCGCACGGTAACGCGGTTGAGTTCCTCCGCCTGATTGCGGTAGTATTGGTAGAGGGGGACCGGGACAATCTTCCCGGGCTTTTTCGTCAGAAGCAGCGGGCCGGGAGTTGGGTAGAATCCCTCAAGGCCCAACGAGTCGGTCTCAGATTTAATCTCAACCTTCTTCCAGTCCTCGGAAAGAAAACGAATTGTCTTCGTGCTCTTGTCCCACAGTTCATAAACGATGGAGACATTCTTATCCTCAGACTTCTTTTCTCCATCCTCTCCCGGGCCGACGACATATTGATCTTCTTCCTCGCTTTTGATCTGGAATTGCTCGAAAAAGTCCTGCTTCGAAAGCTCATGCCTAAAAGCAATCCAAGGGACTTTCGCCCATTTGCGGGCCGGCCCCCAGATTAGTCCTTTGTAGTGTCCGGACTCAAAACAGAGGGGGACGGGTCGGTCGGTGTAATACCGGAGGCGGATAAATCCCATTCCTGGAATAAGTGCGGAGAGAACAGTCTCTGACATAGCATCGTCAAGAGATTCCTCTCCCGGATTGGATGGGTCGGAGAGAATGGTAAGAAAGCGTTCGACGGCTTTCGGGACCGGGCCAAGATCAACCTCCTTGAAGCGGGAGCGAACGTCGGGTTTGGGGGTTTGGCTATACAACGAGGGCTTGATAACCTCGGTGTTGGAATAGAGGATATTGTAGGGCTCAAGCTCGTCCCGGTTCTTTTCTTGGGAATAGATCGTCACCGCCTCTTCGGCGGGCTTCCACCAGCCTTTCTCGAAAAAAGCCTCCCGCGCCTGGATACGCGCCAGCCACTCCCGGGCTTCTTCGAGCTTTTCCTTGTCCGCGGACTCATCTTCAGTCTCGGATTCGTAGGGCTCTTCGATAGGGGCTGTTGCCATCTTAGTACCTAGTCACTCTCGCGCGGTTGCGGTCGGATTGCTTCTTGATAAGCTCGTCGATTGTTGGATAGGAGCGGGCCTTTGTCCAGTCAACGCGTCGAGTTTCGCTCTTCAAATCCTCGATTGCTGGCCGGGACATGACAGCGTAGCGGGTTTCGTCCGCGGCGTGGTCTTCCCCATCCGAATCGAGGTCTTCGTTGTTCTTCTCATCGTGTTGAAGAGTGGGGAGGGTGCGAATTGTATGTTCGCAAGACTCGTGGAAGTAGATTAGGGGCGGATCGCAAGCTAGCCTCTTACGAAGTTGCTCCCAGCCAGGCTGGCGGGCATTATCCCCGCGGAACCACGAGCACCCTTCGATAACCATCATCTCCGCAATGGAGGGGCCGCCGTTGGTGATAAAAATCGAGGGATCAGCCACGCCATAAGCTAGCTTCAGACCAGCATCGCGCTTGATAACCCCCTGCGCAACCTGCGCGGCGTCGAGCTTCAACCCTTTATTTGCTCGCCCGTTCCATCCGTACCATTCTTGGAATTTGATAAGCGAGCCCCTGGGAATGCTAAGCCCACCGTCGGAGACTACATACCAACCCACAGAAAACGGCGCGCTACTGCCCCAGTCAAGGGATCGAAAACGGGTCCAATGACTTGGGATATCAAGCTTCCCTCCGATGACATGGCGCTCTTCGGAGAATTCAGAGAAGAAGGTTCCATCAACGCCGTCCCAGTTTCCTTCGAGCCAGGCTTTGACAAGCGCCGGGGAGCCTGTTTCGCGGAGGCGCATGACATAGGTCGGGTCGTTCTGGAGGAGTTTTGGGTTATCAGAGAGCCTGGAAGGGATGAAGACGCGATCAATCTTCGCTTTTACCTGAGAACCATCAGGCATCTCAATGAGTTCTTCTTCAGTGATAACCTTATACCCTTCCGGCGCGGGCTCAACGTAGCGTTGTTTAACCCAATGGTGTCCCGGGCCGCCGGGGTTGCCAGTCAGCCGCATTCCGCAGGGAATGCCCTCCGCGCTTCGAAGCGTCCCTTTGAGCTTCATTATCGCATCGGGGAAAGGGAAGTTGGTGACTTCCTCTACATAAACCCGGGTATATTCGTGGCCTTGGTATTCTTCCGCGTCTTCGTCTTTATCGAGATAAGCAAAGCGCAAAACTGCCCCGTTGGGCATGGTTAGCTCTTTTTTCTGGTCATGCCACTTCGCGCCGATCTTCGCCGTTTTGCGCTTAAAACGCTTGATGATATCTTCGAGTTGTTTTAATGTGCGGCGGACAAACAACCCGGTAGCGTGCTCGCCGTAGGTTCCGCTGTGTTGGAACCAGTCCCCAATTGAGGCTTCAGTTTTCCCCCCACCACGAGCACCACCAAAAAAGACCTCAAACACCGGGCAGGTGATGAGGTCAGTTTGCGGGCCGGGCTGGGGCGACCAAAGGACTTCTGGCAAGGTTACCTCTTCCACATCTTAGCCAAGGTTAGGGCAAGCCTAGCCCGCATTGCGACTTTCCCGCCGCCTTCCGCGGCTTTTTCGATCTTTTTCTGGGGAATATTCTCCCCCTGCGCGACGTGGAGGTCGCGGTGGAGTTGACCAGGGTGTTTGATTGCGCCGGCGATCCAGTTTTTACTCATAGCAACTCCTTCTAGCTACGGGCTAGAGCTTTTTCTGGGGAATTGTTCATCTTCCACGCCTTCCACGCCGTGCCGAGGAAGTAGGAGGCGAGGGAGAGGTGGGCGAAGACTTGGATTTCGTTGAGATAATAGAAGCCCCAAGCAATATCATCGAAGCGAAGGCCCGCCCACACTCCCGTCCCGGCCATGCCGAGGGTTTGGCACCAATTATCTTTGTATTTTTCCCAGTATAGCCCGGCGAAACAGGCCATAAAGACAAGGGCGAGACTGAAGAGGGAGAGATATCTCACTTTTCTTCTCCTTTGCCGGGGAGCCAGCGAGAGAGGAAACTTTTCAGAGTGGCGCCGAGGTCGAACCCTTCCCAGGTTCCGAGGATTTTGTTGATTATCGCGGGGGAAAGCACGCCGACGAGGTAAGCGGCAGTTGAGGCGGAGACTTGGCCGATTTTCAAAGCTAGCTCCGAGGCATAATGCGCGGCGATTGATCCGACAATGAAGAAACCCACGCGAACCCAGAAACTGCCTTTGGTGAAGATGGCGGCGGTTAGAGCACCCCCAATGCCAGGAGCCGCGGCATCGAGGGCTTTGAGGTTATTTGGGTCGAGGTCCATTATTTTGCCGCGACACGTCGAACTTTCTCGGCAGTCCGCAGGCCACCAAGGCCGAGCATGCCGAGGAGAAGGGGCATCATTGTCCCGAGGTCGAGAGGGGGGAATTTAATCGGATGCCCGGCCACAGTCGAGCCCCATTCAGCGAGGGGACCGATGATGAATTGAACAGCAAAGCCACTCCCGCAGACCCAACCCACGAAAGGACGCCAACCGGAAATAAACACTGAGGCACTCTGCGCCTCGGCTTGGTTAACGGCGAGTTGGCCCTGAACAAGGGAGACAGCAGCAGCGAGTTGCGCTTTTTCCTGTTCGGTCTTATCAGGCCAAATTGCGTTGATTGCGGTTTTGGCTAAATCCGCCACGGCGGAAACAGGGTCGAGACTCATGAACAATCCTTTCGGAGCCAGATTAGGTTGTCGAGGATACGTTTATCGGTCCAGCCTCGGCCAAAATGAGGCCAGGTGGGGAGGGAGATATAGAATTTCCCCCGTTGGACGAGGAAGTCGATCCCCACCAGAAGAGGCTCGCGGGCTTTGACTAGGGAAAGGGTGATCGAGCCGATGGCGCCGTCGTCATTAGTTCCGAGGGCGCGCTGGAGCCATTTTATCGCCTGCTCAGGGCCGTGATTAACCCCCGCATCGAACACTTGGAAGGCGAGGGGGAAGGGAAGATCGGAGATACGAGGGGATTCCCAATACTCATTTCGGTAGATATCAACGGCGGTCTCCCTCGCCATGTAGCGCATTTCGCCCTTGAACCCCCATTTGTAGGCAGTGCGCGAAGTTATACCCCAGATGGTCTCCCCGCCGGGGTCGTTGGGGTTGAAGACATACCCTCCTTCGGAGGAGAGAACGCGGTCAACGGCGGTTTTGAACTCATCGGCCATCGAATAAGCCCTCCCCTATGCCTTTGTAGGCTTGGATCAGCTCTTCGAGGCTGGGTGGAGTTCGGGCACCGAGGTTGGAGGGGGAGAGGGCTTTGCCGGCTTGATAAAGAGGGGCGGCAACTCCAACGGACATAGCACGAATAGGAGCCATGATAGGGTCTTCGCCAACCCACTCACGGGCGAAGGCGCGGTGTTCGTAAGGGGCGAGGAGATTTTGTAGGTCGCCGGAGGGATTAGCGTAGTCTCGAAGGCGGAGGAGGTCGGAATGACCCATTTTTGCCAGGAGGAGAGCTAGCCTATCCTGATAATCCGGGCTAGGCATCGGCTAAACCCCTGGGGCTAACATCCATGACTTCATCCGAAGACCCCCGGCTCGATTTCTCTAGCCAAGCCTGGGAATTTGAGGCGACGGGAGGGAGTTGGACAATGTAGTTGTTCTGGGTGAGGTAGGGGTTGACCGCTTTCTTCTCCCCGACGCCGAGCTTCGCGGCGGAGATTAGGTCGCCGTTGGTCATCGGGAGCTTGTTCTCGATGCGCTCGATTAGCCTGTCGAGGGAAGCATGGGCGAGACCTTCTAACTTCTCATCGATAGAGAATTGGTCTTCCACCGCGCAGGTGATTAGGGGATCGACTAGCTCCTCTTTCCGCTGAGCAAGCCTTTCTTTAAAGGCATCGCTGCGAACAATGTACCCAATCGCGATAGCAGAGTAGCCAAACTTCGCGGCGAGTTCCTTCTGCAGAATCGACGGCTGGGCGAGGATGGTATCGATCATCGCCTCATGCACATAACGGACCTTTTGAAGCTCGTGGGCCATAATCCAGCGATTATCCCTACCTATTCGCGTCTGTCTAGGGGGAGGGTCGAATTTAGGTCTGAGTGACGATGGGTGGATAGCCCCGCTAAACCCCCCTGGGCCGACCCCCTGCCTTCGGGGGATATCCCCGGGGAGTCCACGGGAGGGGGGAGAATCCCCTTTTTGGGGGCTAAGTTAGGGTTTACCCTTAGGTATAAGCCTAGGGTTTCCCCTTAGCGCGCGCAGTACGCGCGCAGAGGGGTACGCGGTGCTCACGCGGTAGTGCCCCGGTTCCCCGAGAGGGGGTGGCTGATAGGTGGCGCTGTAGTGTTGCGTCAGAGCAACGGTCCCCCTCTGTCTCTCTCTCATAGTGTGAAAAAAAAATATTGTAACAAGACGTAACCACCTCCTCACACATCGTGAGTGAGCGCTAACATCAGACTGTCTCATTTCCACCACGCCGCGAGCCACCCCCTTGTGGGGAAACGGGGTCCTACTGCGCGCGCACCGCGTACCCTACTGAGTGAGCACCGCGCGCGCAGCTTAGGGGACTTCCCCGCCATAAAACGTCACATTCTGCCCCTTATCGTCGCCCCGCCTGACAATTTCCGTCACACTGTCCCTCCGCGCCGGGGAAAATCAAAGACTTAGCACGCACGGAACTCTGGCACGAAACATGCTTCTAACTAGGCACCACAAACCCACTGGAGCCCAACATGCTAACTCTCGAACAAGCGCAAGCACTCTACGTCGGCCAGACCCTGTATCACGCCACGCGCAAGAATTCCCGTGGCGAGCCACTGCGCGTCCGCAAATCCGGCGCGGTCAAGGTTTGGAAGCGTACAGGTGACTGGCGCATGCCGGTCAAGCACGGCCTGTATGACTCGGGCTACATCGGAACCCGCGACACGGGCGCGACGAACCCGGATTGTGCCGACCCGGCAAACTGGACAATCTGAACTCACGCCCCTAGCGCCCGATGGGCGCTATAGCGTGCGCTCCGCACGAACCTGAGACTAGCACTCTGAAAGGCTAATTCCATGTTGACCCGTAAACATTTCACAATGAGCCCAACAATCCACATTGAAGGGCGGCGATGGTTCCAGCGTTCTTATGGCAACACATATCACAAGGTTCGTTTGTGGGTTGATGGGCAGTGCACGCACAGCATCATGCGATACGGTTACGGGGATCACTATCTACAAACCGCATGGGACATGCTGCAAGCTCAAGGTATTATCCCTGCGGATCAGCGCTACGGGGGCACTCTCGCGCTGCGTGAGACGTACGGCGCCACCTATTCCGTGATTGACGTGCAGCGAAAGGCGGATCTCTAGCACAAGTCATGCGCGCACGAACCCGAGACTAGCAACTCTGAAAGGTTATTCAATGAACCGCTATCAAACCGCACAGGCATTCGCCCGCCGGGAACCTGGCGCCTGCCATAATGCAAAGACGCAAGGCACTAGCTATTGGCTGCACGGCAATTTGATTGCACTGCGCATCACCCCCAGCATCGTACGTTTTAACTGGTGCGGATGGCACACGCCCACGACGGCCGCACATATGAACGACATCCTGCGCGCGCTCGGAGTCAATATGCGCGTGTCCTACGCTGCCGCACGGGATGGCAAGTCAAGCGAAGTTTTTGATATCACGTGCGGGGTGAACTAAGATGGCGCCCTATCACGATGTTCCCGCGCTCCGCGCGCGGCTTGAAGCCACCAACATCATTCATCTGGTGCCCGCAGCACGCGCAGCGGGCTTTCGATTTCGCAATGGCCTAAGCAAGGCCCAGATCATTGACGGGCTCGCCCGTTACCCTGCGATGCTCAGTGCGTGCGTGGCGACGCTGGAGAAGACCCCGACACCTAGCAATGCCGCAGATTGGATTGACGAGCCCGAGCCGACCAACGCGCCCGCTAGCGCACCTGCGCCGATCCCTGCGCCCACGCCTACGCCCATTGCACAAGCCAGCGCGCAGGCTATCGACCTGAGCGAATACGCCACGCGTGAATGGGCGAGGGGCGAAATCCTCGCGGCGGAGGGTCGCAGCGCGCGCCGGGTTGATGCTGTTTCCGATGAACTCAACACGCACGCTGCGCTGATTGCCGAACTCCAACAATCTCGCCCGCTCGCCCTACACTTCCCCGAGAAACCCGAACCCATCGTTATCAACGGTCTCCGCCATCCCCGATATGTCGAGTTCCTGCGCGCCCTCCGCGCGGGCTTGCACTGCGCCCTGATTGGTGGCGCAGGGACGGGCAAAACCACGGCCACCGAACAAGCTGCCCGCGACTTGGGGCTGAAGTACTATAAAGAAAAGCCCTTCACTTTCCCGCATGAAGTCTTGGGACACTTCGATGCGGGCAATAACTACCATCGCACCCCAACCCGCGAAGCAGTAGAGCATGGCGGGCTGATTTGCTTCGATGAGGCTGACCGCTCCACCCCCGAGGCGCTGATTGCCCTTAATGCAGTTTTGGACACCAGCGAATTCGTCGCTTTCCCTGACCAGATCATCCGCAAGCATCCCGATTTCCGAGGAGTGTTCGCGGGCAATACCGATGGGTCAGGCGCAACAATGCAATACACCAGCGCATCGCGCCAAGACGGATCAATCCTTGACCGCCTCGTCACTTTCCAATGGGACATTGACGAGCGCATCGAATCCAACATGGCGCGCGGACACGAAGACCTACTCGCAGCGGTTAGGGCGATCCGTAAGTTTGTCGCTGATCGCGGCATCATGGACGTGCTCGGTACGCCGCGGGCTACGAAGCATGGCGCGATTTTGCTTGAATCAGGCATGGCCCGCCCGCTGATTCTGGAAGTCACCTGCAAGCGCGGCGCCCTTGTCGAAGCATGGTCGGAAGTCTTGCGCCTGCCCGCCGTGGCAGCTTTCCTGCGGGGAGAATGACATGCAATTTTCCCCCTCCCTCATGGCGCAGTTCACCTCAGACCCAATGGATGTTTCCGAGCAACAGCCCGGCCGCGCAACAAAGGGCCTGTGGTTGCATTGGACTGGCACACATGCAGCGTTCGCAACCCTAGTCCGCGCCCTTGTCGCCGACTCAACGCCCGCAGGTAAGAAATTCGCCTACAAGCTAGAGCAACGCGACAACGCATGGTGCGGGCTAACCACCCAAACCGCGACCGAGCTAGCCCAATCGTGCGTCTCTCCCGACGCGCACCGGGAATTCTCCGCCGCCGTTGCCAAACTCCACGCGGATCGGCTGCAACCCGGGACAACCTCCCCCGCAATCAGCGGCGGGCCGTGGGTTGTACCCCTTGTCCTGACCGGGGCGCCGATGGCATCCCGCTTGCGCGAACGCACGAAACTGCCCCCGCGCAATATTGATATCGGGGTCACAGTCTCCGCTGCAACACGATGGCAAAACCTAACCCGCTCGCTCGCCCCCCTCGCTCACGCAGGATGGCAGTACATAGAAGCAGGCGGGGCTCTGTCCCTGACTGCGCACCACGCATCGACCTTTGACGCGCCGGTTATCATCAACGGCGCCCCGCACCGGGGTGTGGTGTTCTCGATCAAGGCGCCCCTAACTAACCAAGCGGCGTTTGCGTCAACGGCCAGCGTGCAACTCAAGCGCGGGCTTTGCATCCCCCTGGCGATGGTGCTGGGGGACTCGCATAGCCTGCCCCGTGCCTATGTCCGCAAGGCGGGGCTCGTCAACCTCGATGGGACGGGCGCCGATGTGCAAGGGCTCGCATCGCTCAAGCTTGAGAGCGGCCAGCGAGGGGCCTAGCGCGGCGCAGGCTGCACGCGCGGCGTGAGGGGGTGGTGCGACACCCCCTCTATATAGAGAAGGCGCCAGCGCCCCCATTGCTGCACTGCATCATTAGTGCCCACTAACATCGCCCCTCCCCCGAAAAACAGTCCGCAGACCCCTTGACAAATCCGCCCCAAGTCCTAAAATCCCTCCCAAGCGATCGAACCCTCCCAAGTAAGCGAGGCAACCATGCAAGCAATCCAGCCCCTCTACGATGTTGTCATCGTCGACAACGCCCTGCGTGTCCTGATCGATCAAGCCACCGGCCAAGTCGCCGCAGTGCAGGATGCGAAAACGGGCGCTGCCGCTGACTTTCTCTGGTCCAAGCGTCAGATTGCCGGCGCCGTTGCTGCGGCTCGCAATGCGTGGCAGTCCACGGCAGACTGCTTCGCCTAACCCAAGGAGACCCTAACCATGTGGACCATCGTCTTCGGCGTGCTCATCGCCCTGATTCTCTTCTCAATCCTCTTCGATTGAGAATCCACGCCCTAGCAGGGGGCTTCCCTGCCTTTCCCTAACCACTGAGGATTTACCATGTCTGACGTTCAAGCTGCTCCGACCCAAACCCGTAACCGCCAAATGAGCTTCACCGTGCTCGATAGCGGGGAAATCCGCGCCGACTTCGGGGAAGGCGCCGACCCGTTCGTTTTCAACCCTGCCAGCATGCCCGAGGCCCTTTTCCCGGCGGCTGTTGCCAAGGGCGTTATCGCCAACCTGAGCGGCGCCACGGCCAAGCTCACCGGCGCTGATCGCAACCCGGTCAAGCTCCGCGCCGCTGTTGTCGGGCGTTGGGATCTGCTCAAGTCCGGTGTTTGGGGTGCCCCGCGCGGCGAAGGCGCCAGCGAGGAAATCTCTATCGAGGCCGAAGCTGCGCATGTTTTCCGCGTCAAGCGGGGCGAGAAGACCGGCACGCCCTACACTGGCACGCTGGACGAATCGGTGGCCGCGTTCGCTGGCCTCACCGACGAGCAGAAAGCCAAGCTCAAGGAAACGCCCCTGTACAAGCTGGCCTATGCCGAAGTCAAGCAAGCTCGCGCCGCCGCCAAGCTGGCGAAGATGCAGGCCCAGGCCGACGCGGCGTCGGGAGATGTTGACTTCTAAAAGGCAAAAGCCAATGGGGATATAAAAGTTTCCCCCGCCTTTTCCTCCCGCTTTGGACGGCGTAAAAAGCAAAGCGGGTTTCCCAGCCCGAGCTAACCCCTCGGGCTTTTTTCGGCGTTGCACGGGATCATGCAGGTCGAAGTATAAACTGCAGGTGATGCAGGTTACACGAGAAAGTGCAGGCAATGCAGGTCAAGCATTGATTTTGCATGTGCCGATCACGTCTGGTGTTGTGCGGGCGCAACAGTGGCGAAAAAACAACGGTAAACCTAGGGTTTGTCCCTATTCCACGGGGCTCCAATGGGTCTACAATCTCTTCACTATGCCCCGCCCTTCCACCCCTGACCGCTACCCGGTCGAGTTCCATCAAGCCTTCGCCGCCGTCCTGGCGAAGGGGGAATTCTCCATCCCCACCACCAACCCCAAGAAGCTGCGCATGCATTTCTACGGTTTCATCGGCGCCCTGCGCCGGGCCGGCAACGACAAGGGCGACCTAATCGAAGTCATCGAGCGCCCCGACCGCATTATCCTCCGCCATCGGAGTAAGAACCCCCTGGCCCTTGAGATTGCCGCCGCCCTAGCCCAATCTACCCCCGCCGAAGGCGGCGTAGTTGCGCCTGAGGAATCGGGGATGTTTGAAAGGCTGACCAAGTGAGCAAGCACACGCCGGGGCCGTGGAAAGTCGGGGGCCCGACCGGCTTTCGCAACCAATGCGCGATCGAACCCAGCATCTGTGCCGTCTATGGCGCGGGCGCTGAGCTGGAGGCGAACGCCCAACTGATAGCAGCCGCCCCTGACCTTCTCGCGGCGCTGAAGGCGATTGCCGCAGCGCTCGATGCGCCCCGTGATCGCCTTGGCGGGCTGGAAACAACGATGAGTCACGGCGATGCGCTGCTTGCGCTGCGCCAGCGCTACGGCACAGGCGCATGCCGCGACAACATCGACGGCAGCGTGCTGGTTGCGCGCGCCGCCATCGCCAAAGCGGAGGGTAAGCAATGACCAACATCACCGGCTCAGACTTCCTCGCCGAAATCGAGGCCGAGCACCATCAACATTTGCTTGAGAGGGGAAACCTTGACAAACCTCGCGCGAACCCTTGGCACGGAAATTCTAATTTTCTTCATCAAGGCTATTTTACTCGTGTACTGCGTGCCACTTGTCGGAATTGTGGCACTCAGCACGATAGCCTCATGGGCGTATTCTCGCGGGAGAAAAATGGTCTTGGCGCTGTCCGTGAAATCGCGCTCGACCTGAGAAGGGCGCAACTCCCTGGGGGAGGAATTCCCCGGGAATATGAACCCGTTTCCGTGCCTGCTTGTCTTGAGTGCATCCCCTAGTCCTATTCAGGCTATGCCTCGGGTGGAAAATCTGATCGTAGCGGATTAGAAAGTACCATTCTGGTGAACGCTACTAGCCTACTCCCCGCCCATTAAATTTGGGCATTAGATTTGGGGAGCGGGGCATAGCCTAAATAGGACCACCGAGCCTATTCAATCCTCGGTAACCACTGGAGAGAGAAATGTCCGAAGCGAAGTGCCGTACCCACGAAATCATCGACGCCGCGAAAGCCCGCGGGGATAGGTCCCCCGAACGCGCGGCCTGCCTCATCGCTTTGAAGGAAGCCTATGCTCACCAATCCTTGGTTGCCAGCTTCCTCGTAGAAAAGCTGCAAAATCCTGTGCAGCGGCTCGCTCTGGAAATCCAAATCCGAGACAACCAAGCTTATTGGGCCGAAGCGCTGGCGAAGCTGCTCGCAGCCTACGGGGAAGACCCCAAAACCCTTCTCCCCATCCTCCACCAAATCAAGGCCGCTAGCGATGCGGATATGGAGGATATCAAGGCGGGGAAAATCTCTATCAACGACCTCCGCCAACCCCGGGACTGAGCATGCCTGAAAAACTCTCCCCCGCCGAACTTGCCTCCCTCCGCGAAAGAACGGCGAGGGGGATAATCCCCTCCCTAGAGGAAGTTGCGAGGTATGTAGTAACTCTCCGCGCTTCCTACACCTCCGCCGCGGCCAAAGCCAAACCCAAAACCCGAACGGCCAAGCAGGAAACCAAAGACGAGGATTTAGATGGAATCTTTTGAACTTCTGAGCTCCCTAGCCCAAAATGCATTCCCTAAGGACTTCCAAAACGCAGAGTCAGTAGGCATCCAAATTTCTCAAGATGGGCAAAGAGTTTGGGTGTGCATTAACGGGATGTGTGTTTTGCGCATAAAAGGCATTGCCCCTGGCTCAATTTCTATCGTAGACAACAGATAGAAGCCATGCCCCTCTTCACCCCCTACCTAATCCACCGCGAGGAAAAGCGGGCGCCTGACGGGTTTCATTTTATCGAAATCCACATGCAACCCCTTTCCCCTCCCATCGCGGCGGAAACCCCCGAGGCTGCACTAGACCTCGCCAAGTTAGCCTATCCCCGATTCCCCCACCGCCTTGCCATTGGAGAGCAAAAATGGCAATAGAGCCGAGCCTCGCTGATCGCGCCCGGGAAATCTCCCGCCGCATCCTCGCCGGGGAAAAAGTCCCCGCCGAAGAACTCGCTTCCTTCATCCTCGCGGCCCACTCTGAGATAAAGGGCGAGCGGAAGAAGAAGGAAGTCGGGGAAAAAGACGTTGACTTCTTCTAGGAGACCCTATGAAATCCCTCAATCTCGACTGGTTCCGCTTCCGCCGTACCGCGAATTGGAATCTATCCACCTCCCTTCCCGTTTACCGGCGCCCGTGGTACGATATCAGGCGTTGGTTTTGGGTGCGCTAATGAAAGCCCCGTTCCCCTTAGTTTGGGATAATACCCTCCGCTCCGCCTTTGTCGAGTGCCCCCAGCGCTTTAATTGGGAGTATATGAGGCACTATAAACACCTCCAACCCAGCATCCACCTCCATGCCGGCGCGGCTTGGGCGAAGGCCCTTGAAATAACCCGCCGCTGCTTTTACCAAGATGGTATGAACCCCATCGGCGCCCAAGCCGCAGGGTTGGAGGCGCTTATCCAAAGCTACGGGGATTTCCCCGCCCCTCCCAAGTCCAACAAGACTTTGGATAGGATGATGGAGGCTTTCGCCTACTATTTTAGGGCCTTCCCCCTCGACTCGGACCCAGTTCAACCCTACGTTGGGAAGAATGGCCCGATGATCGAGTTCAATTTCGTTCTCCCCCTGGCCGACGACCTAGTTCACCCCGACACGGGCGAGCCTATCCTCTACACTGGCCGGGCCGACATGATCGCAACCTACGCCGGAGCAGTCAGTGTCTACGATGACAAAACAACACAGAGTCTTGGTGCTCAGTGGGCCTCACAGTGGGACCGACGTTCTCAATTTACTGGTTACGCATGGGCCGCGCAAGCCTTTGGTATCCCCGTCTCCCAAGTAGTTGTGCGCGGAATTGCCATTCTCAAAACTGAAATCAACCACGCCCAATGCATCACAGTCCGTACCCCTCACCATATCGCCGAATGGCACACGCAGGTGGTTCGTGATATCCGTCGAGCGATTCAATGCTATAAAGAGGGATACTGGGATCTCAACCTGAGCGATGGCTGTTCATCCTACGGCGGATGCATGTTCAAACAGCCCTGCATGTCCTCCGATCCCGAGCCGTGGCTTTCTGGTGGTAACTACGCCGTCCGTATTTGGAACCCCCTAACCCGCACCGAGGATGAAAATGCGCAACAAACATGAATTTATCCGACAAGTTGAAAACAACCTCCTCGATTCCCCCCGTGGAACCGAACCCTGGTTCTATTGGCGGGGAATGCTCTACGCTCTGAAAGGAGAATGGATTAACAACCCTCCTCAATATGCCGAGGCACTTCTCAAACTAGAGCCTGACTCGGAGCTTTCCCGCGATTTGCGCATCGAACGCGCGTGGGAACCGACCCAGCCCAATGATAACTGCGAATGGGATACACCATGACAGCAATCAGAGAGGCGTTGCAAGAGTTAGCTGCATTCCATGAATCGCAGGCTAAACACTTTGAGCCGTTTGGGGCGCAAAACGCTTTGACTGTTTTTCACAATAAAGCCACCGAGACATGCCGCGCCGCTCTCTCCCAAGAGGTGCCGCAAGAGCCGATAGCGTGGCTTTTCAAAGCCTATCGCCCAGGCCGGCGCGCTGAATGGGCCGCCGTTGATCGCGACGATCCGATTTGGCGCGACGACGAACGATGGGAAAACGTCGAACGCTTCCCGCTCGGAGTGATGGGTGAAGGTGAAACACTGAGGGGCACCCCTGGACTGCCCAATGCGCTCCTACGCCAAGGCAGCGCGGGGTGAGAAATGAGCACAGCAAAGCCGGTGGCGTGGATGCAGGTTGGCCTTGGACCGCACGAAGGTGATCGCCTGCCTAGAAACAAACTGCCTCAGTCTTGGGATAATGCATGGTGGAAATTCGAACCGCTTTATAGCGAATCCGACTACCTCGCCGAGCGCAAAGCAAGGGAAGCGGCAGAGGCGGAAAATAACACCCTACGCGCCCTGCTGGGAAATAGCGCAAAGCCTTGCACTTACTGTGGCCTCCCCGCTGAAGATCAAGGCAAATGCCAGTATGGATTCCCTGGCTGCATGCGTGCAGACGATCAGCAACTTAGCAAGCACTTTGCGGATGGCTGGGCTGCCGAGCATTACACGAAGGAAAACGTCGCACTCCGCGCCCGCGCCGAAGCAGCGGAAGCAGATGCAAGGCGGTATAGGTGGCTGAGGGATAACAATTCCTCCCTGCCTGCATTCCGAGCACCAGACGAACTCGACGCCGCCATCGACGCCGCCATGCAAGAGGCTAAAAGATGACCACCAAAACCCTCTACCTTCTAACCAGCATTTCCCTTTTCTTCGCCGGGGGTTTCCTAACCTCCGAACCCACCACCTCCTACAGCCTAATCCTCGCAGGCTGTCTCGGCCTTATCCTCTACACACTGGAAGACTAGCATGCTTAAATTTCCCCGCTCCCTTGACGAAATCGATCCCCTCCCTGATAACCTAACTCACGAATGGTGGTTTGATGGGGAAATCGGGCTAGACACCCGCGCCTCAGTCCGTCACACTGACGAATGGCGAGCGCAAGCGGCCAAAGAGGCGGGGGAAGATTGGAAGAAAATCCCCGGCAGACTCTACTGGTTCCGCAACGGGAAAGATCAACTTCGCTATGCCCCGCCCCTCCCTGAAGAGCCGCCCAAGGGTAAGCGGCTAGAGCCCAAACAACCTATCCCCTATGCCTGGGTCGGTCGCCGTATTCCTAAGGTTGGCGACCGAATCAAGAGGGATAGCTGGCTAAAGTACTACCCTGTCGTTGCAGAAACTGCTACCCATGTCACTCTTTTCGACGGAAATTTCTGCCGTTGGGAATACTCCAAAGACCTCCCCTGGGAATTTGAATAACAGCTAATTAATAGCAACTGAAAATGCAAACCCCCTACCGCCGCTCAAGCCTGTGGAAAGCGAGGGGAATTTCCCCTCCCCTCATTATCACCCTCCATTCCTACTACTCCCTTTCCTTCGGCTGGCACATAACCTACCAATTCGCTCCGCGCGGGGGTTTCTACTCCCTCCCCGAAAATGAATTCAACCTCCTTTTCGAGCCATGCCAAATTCCCAAACCCCGCGAGAGCTTTTTCTCCAAAATCGTCTCGCGGTCTCGGCGACTCTTCTCTACCAAGCTAGCCGAATCCTCAACGGGAAAGAAAGATGCAACCTACCCATCCTCCTCCTCGAAATAGAGTCTTTCTTTGCCGAGACAAAGAGATTACTCGCTGCGGAGATAGGTCGGGAGACGAAGACGGGGGATATGCCTACTTCTGCCCCGCCTGCGGAGAGGTCTGGGGAAAGGTGGAGACAGGCGGGTTTCAATGGCTGGCAGTCACCCTTCCCTGTTCCCCCGCCCACGGAAGAAATCGAAAGGGAGTTATCCCCGGCTCCTTCCTCACCCCCCTCGTCTGGTGGGACCCCTCCAACGGGCGAACTTTGGCGGATCAGCTTCGCCGCGCGGATCAGGCTCTCCTTGAATACGAAGCCCTCCGAGCCGCAGAGGGGATCTTAGTAAATGAAATGCCCCTTCTGCAACAGTAATAAAAGCTGGGTCTTTGAAACCCGCTCCCATCAGATGGGCATCCGCCGGAGAAGGGAGTGTGTGGTTTGCAAAAAACGCTTTACCACCCTCGAAAATCTATACATCGACCCCTATGTCAAAGGGGCTACTCTAGATATCCTTAGAAACGCCCTTAAACCGGAGACCAAATGAAATACTACCTCCGCTACTACTTCGCCGACTCCCTTAACACCATCCTCCTCCCCGAAGGTTGGGGACTGGATAGCGTCCTCAACGGCTTTTGGCTGACCGAAGACGGCAAACCCACCAAAGGGGACGACGCTCACTACTTCATCCCTCCCGCCGCCCTGCGGCTAATTACGAAAGTGACCAAGCACTATGACTTCTAACTACCCCGGCTTTAACGTCCTCTTAATGGGTCCTAGCGGGACGGGAAAAACCTATGCCATCAAAACCCTCGCTGACATGGGCCTGGAGACATTCGCCCTCTTTGTAGAGCCTGGGTTGGAAACCCTCGTCGGTGCCTATGTGGACAACGGGCTCCCAATTCCCCCAAATTTGCATTGGCACTACATCCAGCCCTCCCAACAAGGCTTCGACCAACTCCGCAATACCTCCGACCAAATCGGAAAATTTGACTTGGCTGGTCTTGCGAAGATGAAAGATATCAACCGATCCAAGGCCAATAAAATGCTGGATTTGTATACCTGCCTAAATAACTTCAAGGATCAAAAAGATGGTAAAGAGTACGGCCCTGTTGATGCCTGGGGAACTGATAGAGTCTTGGTTATTGACAGTCTCTCTGCGCTTAACCGCATCGCGATGGAAATGGTCGTGGGGACAAAGCCCGTGCGTGATATGGCAGACTGGGGAATTGCTCAAAACGCTCTCATGGCACTTCTTCATAAACTCACATCGGGCTGTAATTGCCATTTCGTTCTCATCGCACACGTTGATCGAGAAGTCGATCAAATTCTCGGTGGTATCAAACTCATGGTCTCATCGCTGGGGAAGGCTATCACTAGTCAGATCCCGCAGCCATTTAGTGATGTAATCCTCTCCTCCCGCGAAGGGGATAAGTTCTACTGGGACACCGCCAATTCGCAGGCGGATGTTAAAACCAGAAACCTCCCCATCGCCAGCAAACTCCCCGCCACTTTCGAGCCGATTTTCCAGAAATGGCAAGCTCGCAAACAGGCCGCAGGAGGATAATGTGCCAACAATTGCAGATATTCTAATTGAACGAGACTCCCGTTACGGGCCGTTCGTAGGGCACGCTGAAGTAGCGCAACGTCTTAAGGATGTTATAAACTCCCAATTACGACAGCGAGATAAGTCCCTTGCCCACGATCAACAAGAAGCGCTAGACATGATTTGCCACAAAATCGCACGGATAATCAACGGTGACCCAAACTATGATGACTCCTGGGTAGATATCGCTGGATACGCTCAGCTAATTGCGGACCGTCTTAAAGGAATTTCCCGATAACCCCAAAAACCTCTTGACACCGTCGAATTCTCCTCCTACAATGGAGATTCCGCCCGGGGGACGGTTTCCCCCAATTCAACCAATGGAGTTATGTCCTATGTCTCGTGAAAGATTGTTTGACCCCTCCCTCCTCACCGCCCAACTGGACGCGAACGCAACCCGCCGCGAGCCTCTCCCCATCGGGGAAGCTATTGCCCAGGTTGTCGATATCTCCTTCGACGGGGGCACCTCGCAGAAGACCGGGCGGGAGTGGAACCGGATGGATGTTAAGTTGTCCATCGACGACCCGAGTTACTTGAGGGATATCCCGGGCAATGACGGGAACACCCCCGTTGTCACCACGCTGGGGATCATGCTCGACATGACCGAGGCGGGGGGCATCGCTACCGGGCCGAATAAGAATATCCGCCTAGGCCGCTTCAGGGATGCCTGCGGCGTCAACGGCCAGCCCCTGAGCGCTGTCGTCGGCCAACGCCTGCGCATCGCCATCGGCCACAAGCCCCACCCCACCGAGCCCGATGTAGTGCTCGACGAAATCACCGGCTACACCAAGGCCTAATCCCTAGCGCAACACTAGGGTGCTTTCCCCTCCCCGCTCCAACATCGCAGTTGCCCGGGGAGGGCTTTTTCAACCTAGAGAGCTGAAATGATCGCTCCCTGCCCTAGATGCTCCCACTACTCCGACAAAGCTGGCGCCCTCCGCTGCCACCTCACCGGCGAGCCCGAGCCTATTTTCTGGATGACCCTCAAAAACGGCCCTGACTTTAACTGCTTCGAGGATAAAAATGCGCCCGACCGGACCAATCCCAGCGGAGATAATGATCGTCGGGGAGGCCCCCGGCCGTGAAGAAGAGCTTCAAGGTATCCCCTTCGTCGGTGCGTCTGGGGGATTACTTAATAACCTCCTCTCCCGAGCCGGACTGGAAAGAAGTTCGTGTTTTGTGTCCAACGTTTGCAACCACCGCCCGCCTAGAAATGCTATTGGAGAATGGATTAGTGACCGCAAGACTTGTCCCGATCCAACTTGGAAATACATCTTTGGAAAGTGGTGCCACCCAAACGTCGCAGAGGGAATCGACCTCCTCTACAAACAAATAGAGGAAGTCCAGCCGAAGCTAATCATCGCCCTCGGGAACACGCCCCTCTGGGCGCTCACCGGCAATACCGGGATAATGAAGTGGCGGGGTTCCCGCCTCTCCCCGCCTGGAGTCCAATGCAATGTCCTCCCCACAATCCATCCTGCCGCGTGTCTACATCAAAGAGATTTGGTCCCTATACTGCAAATGGACCTCAAGCGGGCGAAGGCGATCTATGAAGGCCGGCAGAATCCCAGGAAATATCAGTTCCTCGTTGCGCCGACCTTTGAGCAGGCGTCAACCTACCTCGATTACCTTCTCACCACCGCCAATGCCGGGGACAATCTCCTTCTATCTGGGGACCTCGAAACCCGAACCGGCCACATCGCCTGCTTCGGGATTGCCGCCTCCGAAACCGAAGCCATCTGCATCCCCTTTCTTCGGGATGGAGACGCCGGAAACCCATTTTATTGGCCCCCCTCCGAAGAAACCGAGCTTATTCACAAAATTATCCAGCTTTTTCTCCACCCCAAAATAAGTTGGGTCGGCCAAAACTTCCTTTACGATTGTCAATACTTCCACCGCTTCTGGTGCGCTGTGCCTAGCAAAGTCTGGGACACGATGATTGGGCATCATTCTATCTACTCGACTCTGAGGAAGGGCCTGGATTTCCTCTCCTCGATGTATGCCGAGGACCATATCTACTGGAAAGACGAAATCAAAGATTGGGACCCCAAAGTCGGGGAAAAGCAACTCTGGGAATACAACTGCAAAGACTGCTGCATAACCTGGGAGATATGGCACCGCATTCAAGAGGAGCAATTCCACGAAGGGGTTTCTGAACACTTCCTTTTTCAACAAAGTCTCTTTTTCCCCGTTTTGCGAATGATGAATCGGGGAATTAGACTAGATACTAGCCAAAGGGACAAACTCCGCGGCGAACTTATCAAAGCCCAAATTGACCGCCAAGAGAAACTAGACTACGTTGCCGGGCACAGCCTGAACCCAAAATCCCCCGCCCAACTCCTCAAGTTCTTCTATACCGACCTCAAAATCCCTGGCATCAAGTCCCTAACAACCGACAACCTAACCACCAACTCTCAGGCAATGGCCACCATCGCCGAGAGACACCCCATCCTCAAACCCCTATGTCAACTCATCGTCGAATTGCGATCCATCGGGGTTTTTCTTTCCACCTTTATTAACGCCGACTTAGACTCCGACGGGAGAATGCGCTGTTCCTTTGCCGTCGCCGGTCCGACTACCTTCAGATTCTCGTCCAGCGAAAATGCTTTCGGTTCTGGGATGAATTTGCAAAATATCCCCGTCGAAGAAAAGCAAAAAATCAAATCCTCCGACTATATTCACCTTCCCAATATACGGAAGTTGTTTATTCCGGACCCTGGCTACACCTTCTTTGATATGGACCTGGACCGGGCTGACTTGCAGGTGGTTGTTTGGGAGGCCGACGACGCAGATATGAAAAAGGCCCTCCGCCTCGGCCTTGACATGCACTGCGTCAACGCCTGCGACATTTTTGATATAAAAGGAATCCCCTATGAAGAACTTGAAGAATCCCACCCAAATTACCGTGACCATCGAGCTAAAATTGGCGAACCAGCCCGCGCAAAAGCAAAAATGGGAGTGCACGCTACAAATTATGGCGTCGGGTCGAGAAAACTTGCTGTTAGTATGGGAACAACAGTTCATGAAGCTGATCGTTTCCGATCCCGATGGTTCTCCGCACACCCTGGTATTTCCAAGTGGCATCTTAGAACTGAAACCCAAGCCAAAACGAAAGGCTACATCCAAAACAAATTCGGGGCGCGATTCTACATCCAAGGGGAATATGACCAGCCCGAAGCCCTCGCATGGCTCCCCCAATCCACCGTCGCCGGGGTCATTAACAGGGCTCTTGTCAAAATCGATAGCGCAAAAGAAAGCGGAGAAAGCTCGATCCAACTCCTTTTGCAGGTCCATGATAGCCTCGCAGGAATCTTCCTTACAACTCGTCACGACGAGGAAATTGCTACCTTAAAAAGACTGTCGCAAGTAGTTATACCCTACGATGAGCCTCTCATAATTCCAGTTGGTATCAAAACGTCCACAAAATCATGGGGGAATTGCAGATGAAACCGCGCAATGTAACTTACGATACTTGGTATAACATGAAACGTCGCTGTAATGACCCCACACACGCGCGTTATAAAGATTATGGCGAAAGAGGGATTTCTTATGACTCTTCTTGGGAAGACTATAAAACTTTCTTACAAGATATGGGAGAAAAACCAATAGGATTGACTTTAGAACGCCGTGACAACGATAAAGGTTACAGCAAAGATAATTGCTGTTGGGCTTCAACCACGCAGCAAGCCTTTAACAAAAGAAAGCGTGTCGATAATATCAGCGGGCATCGAGGGGTTAATTTTCACAGAACCCGTAAAAAGTGGCGCGCATATGCCACTATAAACTACAAGACTGTTGTTTTGTATTACGGCCCTTCTTACGAGGCTGCGGTTGTCGCGAGATTAACGTGGGAAAGAGAAAATGTCCGACTCGCGTGAATTGGATGACTGGCTGACCGAGTTTGTTCGTAACACTGAATGGGGTGAAGCCCCACAACGTATTTACTTTTGGGTAGGAATCGCCACGATAGCTGCCGCGCTACGGCGACGTTGCTGGGTTGATATGGGCACGTTCCAATGGATTCCCAATCTTTATACAGTTATCGTCGCTCCGCCGGGAATTGTTGCTAAATCAACTAGTGCTGATCTGGGGATGGGCCTTCTCCGAAATGTCCCAGGAGTAAACTTTGGTCCCCACACCCTAACATGGCAGTCGCTTTATGACGCCTTTGCGGAAGTGGGTGAGTCTTTCGACGTAGGCCCAAATCTTCAAATAACCCAAAGCGCTCTCGTAATCAACTCATCGGAGCTAGGAACGACTTTAAATCCTGCTGATACTGAAATGATAGATCAGCTAGTGCATATTTGGGATAACCGCGAAATGAGCAAGCGGACCCGGAAAGACGGCCTGTTGGTTATCCCTACCCCCTGCCTCAATCTAATCGCTTGCACCACCCCCTCGTGGATAGCGGAGAATGTCCCCCAGTACCTAATCGGCGGCGGCTTAACCAGCCGCATGCTCTTCGTCTACGCCGATAAAAAGGAGAGATACATTGCCTACCCCTCCAAGCACCTCCCATTGGACTATCGTGAACGGCAAGGTAAGCTCGTTCGTGACCTCACCCGGATTTCCCAACTCATCGGGGAGTTCAAACTCACCTCTGAAGCTATTTCATGGGGGACAGCATGGTATGAGGATTTCCACAAAACGCAAGCGCCCAAGCTGGATAAGACCCTAATTGGCGGCTACATTGCGCGTAAGCAAACCCTCGTCCACAAAGTCGCTATGTGTCTATCGGCTAGTCGGAGTGACTCGCTCGTCATCACACTGGATGATTTGCAAAGAGCAGAAGCCTACATAACCCGTCTAGAAGAGCATATGCCTTATGTCTACTCCAAAATCGGCATGACCAAGGAATCTAACGCCGCCGAAACAATCCTCGCCTTCCTAGAGCGCAACGGCGACAAAGACGGCTGGTGCCCTTGGACCCTCGTCTACAGATATATGCACAAAGCCTTCCCCAACCCGGAGCACCTAGAGGATATTGTGAGGGGCCTGCTCGAAAGCGGCCAAATCCAAATCAACAAAGGCACGCAAGCCTTGAGGTTGAAGAAATGACCCGCGGCAAGAAAGTCCTAGCCCCCGCCCTCTTCTCGGAGGGTTATTGTTGCCGATGGGGCTATCTCTCCCTCTGCGCGGCGAGAGGCGAGCGCCAAGTAGACATGGCCAAATTCCTAAACATCCCCTCGGGGAGAATTAGGGATGCCTACTACCTAATGCGGAAGGGAAAATATAAATGCCTCGCCAATGGCGAGTGCATGAAGGGGGTCATCGAGGAGCTTAGAACTCCTGAGCAAAGCCCACCAAAACGCCCTTTCGAGCCGGGAGAATAAACCACTTCACCCCCGCCGCGCCGAAGGCTGCACCCGCAGCGGTGGCCGCGAAGTCTTGAAGGGAGCAAGTCCCCAGCCCTGTTGAGTCGATAGCCTCCTTCGCCGCACCAGCGCCCATCCCCCACCAAAAGCCCCTCATCGGGCTTTCCGTCTGCGCCCCAACATACCCTGAGATAAGCGCCCCCGCCGCGAAGTGCTCAACCTTATCCGGAGTGTTCCACTTATCATTAGCAACACACTTCGCTTGAACACAGAAAGGAAGCAGTAAAATGAGAGCCATCTTTCTAATCATCATATTAGTCCTAGCAAGTTGCGGAGGGGGCGACCCCGAAGATCGAGTTACAACGGGGCCGATAGACTGCAAAAAGACTACAGAACTGTGTAGCTAAAGTTAAAACCGAAAATCTTACTATTTGTATTATTTGCCGCATATACAATTTGCGCACGATTGTCAGCTACACTTCCCTGAATTAGCGCACTGGAATTAGCCGTCCCTCCACCGGAAGCCCCATCCGAAGCAACGCCTGAGCAATCCTCAAAATGTGTAATATTAGAGGCAATAGGAAGCGATAAGTCAAGAACGGTCTGCGTTCCCGCCGCAGCAGTTGGAGTAATGGTAACATGCCCACTAACTTGCACAACATTTCCAACCCGAATCCACTTAGCTGGCGGACTGTTTGTAAAGCTTGACGAAGCGACGTTTGTAGTATTAGTCAACGTGGGTGTATACGTCCCGCTGGCGATATACTGATTCGTGGTCCCGGTGACTGCGCCCGCGTTGTTGTGCAGGGCTGTGCCGTAGAGACGGCCGTCACTTGTCAATACACCGTAGACGGTGTTATTTGCAATTAGGCGCAATTCGTGATTTGAGGTCGCCCCTACAAGGACACCCAAACCAGAGGCAACTTGCAAACCACCTGTTCTAGTCCCATCGCTCCACGTTACAACGCTGTTTCCATCGATACCGCCAACAGCAAGAGATGTTCCACTCGACGGCGCATTGACACCAACGTTGCCGGTATCGTTAATAAGAAGACGAAGTGCCCCACCAGTACTTAGCGCAATATTATCAGTAGCAACTAAAGATTCAATCTTGAAGGTAGCACTTTGCCTCCACAATTGTCCAAATGCCGTATTCGTGGAGTCATAGAGTTGCGCAGCAACGTCCGATCCCTTGATCACTAGTCCACTTCCGCCGGATAAATTGTTGATGGTATGAACACCACTACCCGGCGCATTGATCGTGACATTGCCAGACCCACCAATGGTAAACGGTACTGCGCTGCGAAACCCGTCATAGAAAGCAATACCACCTGCACCGCCGCCATGTGTACCGCCTTGGGCAAGGTACCAACCACGATCCACACCGTTGAACTGCATCACATCGCCGGTCGTGCTGTTCCCATTGGTAACGTTGAGCGCAACCGACCCAGTGTTTGACGCAATCGTCAGCGCCTCTCCGCTAGTCGGAGCGTTAATAGCCCAATTCCCCGTCGAGTTAATTGTCCCCCGCTGAGTTGTATTGGTGGAAAATCCCAGCGTATTAGCTGAAGGCAGATAAAACCCATTAGGCGGCAGCGTATTCGCGGTAATATCAAGATTACCCAATTTCCCTGTAGCATTACCCCAGGTCATGTACTGACCCGCCGCATTCCCATCCGCCGCGCCCGTATGCTTAAAGCTGCCCATCGGCAAATTAGCCGTGGGGACGTTCTCCCCATTCTTCGCCAACGCCGCAGTAATCCCAGACGCAACGTCGCTCGTCAACCCATTATAACGAACCGCATCAATCGTCGTCCCGTTCACCTCCGGCGAGTAAGCGGGAGGGAGGGAATAAGTACCAGCACCAGACCAAGGCAATTTAAGCTCCTTGCGTATAACCGCTTCGGTTTTCAAAGCGCTTGCGTACGCAAACAGCCTCAAAAAAGTCCGCCCCGGTATACAGATTTTTAGCGCGCCCTTGGACTTTTACAATAGTCTGCCAGACGCCTTTAGATTTGATAAATGACACTCCTTTAACACCTGATGTATTGTTTTTAGGAGTTCGCCTATTTTTATTTTGTTCTGTGTAACTTGCCCATTTACAATTACTCTTTGAGTAGCCTTTACTGTTGTCTACTCGTTCTATTGTATAATCTAGTGGGCACTCTCCCATATCAGCCAGGAAACGCTCAAACGACTCCCAGAGAGGGTCAACTGTAATTCCACGCCCACCGTATTGCTGATAACGGGCATTAGTTGGATTGTTACAACGCGATCGCATTCCCTCCCAGGATCTATACGTCCTAGAACGAGCGCCGTGTTTTGCGTGACCGTGTGAAGGCATTTCATTGCCCCTTTCTAACCACATCAGAATTTGGAAGCGCCGCCCGGTTCATTCCGGCTAGAGTCAAGGCAATGCGGAGTTGCGGGTCATAATTCGCAAGTTGCCTAAGCTGGGCGGCTTCCTCCGGGGAAGCAGTTTCAAGGAGCTTCGCAATTTCCTGACTCCCCACCCCGCCGGTGAAGAAGCTCTTAACCTTCTCAACAATCCCCGGCCTAATCTGGCCGCGGAGAGACAACCCCCCACTGTGCACCGAGGCTTGTTCGGAGAGGGAGGTATTACCACCTTTCAGGGCCTGCGCGATAGCATCCGCCGCAGTCAGCGGCGCGCGAACCCTCTCCGGGCTCACCCCTGCGGCGTTGAGGAGACTAGTCATATTCTCTTCCTGCTGCGATCCTGGCCCGCCGAAAATCTTAACCCCCGGCGACAATCCCCCCGCTTCGACCTTTTTTGCAGCTATAGCCCGCGCGATATCAGGAATACTAGCCCCGTGCGCCTGAAGGCCAGCTAGCGCCGCCCCCTGATCCTGGGGAGAAGTATCCCGAATTAACGCATTCAACCTCCCCGGCGAGGTTGGGTCAGCGGGATAAGGATTCGTATCAGAAAGCCTACCAATCACCCCTTCCTTAAGGGGCCTTTCCATATTTTGCTTGACGTAGGCATACACCTTATTCGCTTGCGCGAATTCAGGCACAATATCCCCTAATGCAGTCTCCGCCGTAGCGATTGCTGATTTAAGGTTGTTGTCTGAAATGCTACTTTGGTTCGGGTCGAGCTTGAACTGCTTAATTTGAAGGGAGAGGCTTGGCACATCGGTAACAAAGCCCTGCTTATCCCCTCGGACAAACTGGTCTGCAATTTTACGGAGGGCTTCCGCCTCCCCCTTCTGCCCGACGCCGGTGGTTTCAATCCTCGCGGCTTCGTTGCGGAGGTAGTTGTAAATCCCCGCCGCCTGAGCCGGGCGGAGTTTAGCATTCCCCAGCGTTGAAGCGAAGGCTTCGGTGGCCTGCTTCTCAACTCCCCTCTCCGCAGCATTCGCCGCGGCCGAGGTCTGATTCGCAACAGAAAGCCCGCTCTTCTGTGGACCGATCCTATTCAACCCCATCTTAGTCAGCACGCCCGTATCCGCCGCGGCTTCATCCGCCGATGACGAAGGCCAACCCTGGCGCATACCACTAGCTAGGCCCATCCCACTCTGCGTAAGAATATTCGCCAACACATCCGCGATAGGGGCGAGCTTGGGGGAAATCCCGCCCACATAATCCCTCGCCGCCTGTCCCGCCGCTGGGCCAAGCATAGAGGGGATTATTGCGCTCGGTCCCCCAATAATCGCCTGCGGCACCCCTTCCAACATCCTCCGGGAATAGGTTTCTGCTTTAGTCTCATCCGTAGGTGTTGGAAGGACTTTCTCTGGGTCAGGTGGAGGAATTCCCACCATCCCAGTTGTAGCTCTGTATACTGGGCCTAGAGGGAAAGGAGAGTTCCTATACACAGCATCAATACCTTGGATAAGATCAAGACCGCCCCTTGCTAGCGGGCGGGCAATCTTCTCCATCGCCACCTCCGCCATTAACTTTCCCTTGTCTAGAAGAGAAAGCTCCGGCGCAGGAGCATCCGGCAACTGAACTAACGTGCCGTCAGGGAGCTTAACAATTGGCATTATTTCTGCCCTTGGAGCAACTTAAGAAGCATTGCCTTCTGGTCGGGAGTCAGCTGGTCCACAGTCAGGGGTTGTTGAGTGGCCGGCGCATTGGGAATACCACTCCCCCGAATATCAAACTGAACAGGCATTTCTTGCCCTTGTTCATTCTGGTTGATAGGTTGCCCATTAACAGCGAACCCACCTGGATTAGCCCCCCTCCTAACCGCCTCCTGAATAGTCCTCATCTGCTGCGTCGTCGTGCCAGGGATGGGCGGCATTTCATACCCAATCTTCGCCCCGGCAAACATATCCCTCGCCCGGGGATTGGTTAGGGTCGAGCTAGCATCCTCCACATAGCGGTTGTAGGTTTGAAGTTCCT
>WBZR01001182.1_pt1 | contig 29662 bp, 26 predicted proteins | sample 5204231 | NCBI WGS metagenome assembly WBZR01 (sample SAMN12412403, study PRJNA552823) | activated sludge metagenome | isolation source: activated sludge from anammox sidestream of wastewater treatment plant... | place: USA: Virginia | collected 2017-08
GGTCTTACGATCGTCGGCCCCGAGGCGCCACTGGTTCTTGGTATAGTGGATAAATTCAGAAGTGACGGTCTGAGGATATTCGGGCCTTTAAGCTTTGCAGCACAATTGGAGGGGAGCAAGGCCTTTTCAAAAAATCTAATGCAGAAATATGGCATTCCCACCGCAGAGGCCCGTGTCTTTCGAGATAAAGATTTGGCAATCAGGTATATCAGTGAGGTGGGGGGTCCGCTCGTTGTAAAGGCAGATGGACTTGCATCAGGAAAAGGAGTCATGGTCTGCTTCAGCGCAGATGATGCTGCAGATGCTGTTAATATGACCATGTCTCAACGGGTATTTGGCGAGGCCGGGGCACAGGTAGTGATCGAAGAGTATCTTGAAGGGGAAGAGGCGTCGTTCCTTGTATTCACAGACGGAAAAACCGTCATCCCGATGCCTCCGTCTCAGGATCATAAAAGGGCGCTGGATGCCGACAGAGGCCCAAATACCGGAGGCATGGGGGCATATTCTCCGGTCCGGAGCGTTGACAGCAGGATGCAGGACAGGATTATGGATGAGGTAATGCTGCCGGCCATAAGTGCCATGCGGACTGAAGGATGTCCATACGAAGGCATCCTTTATGCAGGCATAATGCTGACGTCTGACGGACCTAAAGTGCTTGAATTTAACAGCAGGTTCGGCGACCCGGAAGCACAGCCGATACTGATGAGATTAAAATCAGATCTGCTTGATATCATGAATGCAGTCGTTGACAGGAGGCTTGAAGAGATTAAAATTGAATGGAGCGATATCCAGTCGGTCTGTGTTGTGGTGGCCGCAGGCGGATATCCCGATAAATATTCGACTGGAGACATAATTACCGGACTGGAAGATATTGAAGAGATGAATGATGTTATAGTGTTTCACGCAGGGACCAGGCTGGACGGAAATAAGATAGTAACTGCGGGTGGACGGGTGCTTGGCGTAACCGCTGTCGGCAAAGAAATGAGTGATGCAATCAGCAGAGCATATGAAGGCGTAGGCAGGATTCACTTTAAGGGGATGCAGTTCAGGAAGGATATAGGAAAGAGAAGCGTCTCTCAGGATGCGGAATATGAGTAATAAACGGGAGAATTTGAAATGAAAAAGCCGCTTGTAGCCATTGTGATGGGAAGTGAATCTGACCTGCCGGTTATGAATGAGGCATCAAAAATACTGGATAAGTTCAATGTGCCGTACGAAGTGAAGATCGCATCTGCCCACAGGAGCCCTGGGCTTGTAAGCGCCTTTTCAAAGGGAGCAGAGGCGGCAGGCATTGAGGTTATAATTGCAGGCGCCGGAGGAGCGGCCCACCTTCCCGGGGTTATAGCAGCTGAAACAGTGCTTCCTGTGATTGGCGTTCCAATAGATTCATCACCCCTGAAGGGATTTGATTCACTTCTGTCGATTGTGCAAATGCCGGGAGGCGTACCTGTTGCAACGATGGCCGTAGGGGCTGCAGGTGCAAGAAATGCAGCTATATTTGCCGTACAAATATTGTCTAAGAGGGACATGGACATTCTTGCTAAACTCAGACAATATAAACGAGACATGGCCGATGCAATAGAAAAGAAGCAGAAGTCTTAACGTTGATGAAGATCATTAAAATAAGTCAGTCATCACCTGATCCTTTAGTAGTCTCAGAAATAGCCGAATTTCTAAGGGCCGGTTCAGTTATTGCCTATCCAACCGATACATTTTACGGGTTAGGTGCGGATATAGAAAATCAGTCTGCAATTGAACGTATATACTCAATAAAGGGAAGAAGGCATGATAAACCTGTTCTGATATTAATATCTGACATAAGAATGCTGCATCCTCTGATCTCAGGCGGCTGTCTGTCGGAAACTGCTGAAATATTGGTTAAACGGTACTGGCCAGGCCCCCTGACCCTGATATTCAAAGCATCAGGGTCTGTTTCTCCAGCGCTGACAGCCAACACGGGAAGCATAGGAATACGCTTACCTGACAACAAGTTATGCAAGTTACTTATTGATATACTTGAACATCCTGTAACAGCAACAAGTGCAAATATATCCGGGGAGCGAAGTTTAGACAATCCTGATGAAGTGATAGCATCAATCGGCGACAGGATTGATGCGCTCGTGGACGGTGGCAGGACAACAGGCGGCATGTTATCCACTGTCGTAGATGTATCTGGAGAAAAACCGGTGATTTTGAGAGAAGGGGCAATACCGGCACAGGCAATATTGTCATGATGCAATTTTTGATAATAAACAGGATGGTTGGCGGGTGAAGCTTATTGTACAGATACCTTGTCTTAATGAGGAAGCCACACTGCCGGTAGCAATAAAGGCAATCCCCAGAGAGATTAAAGGCATAGATGCTGTCGAAATCCTTGTTATTGACGATGGTAGCAGCGACAGCACTTCCAGGATCGCAAGAGAGTGCGGCGCAGACCATATACTGAGGTTCAAGGTTAACCAGGGACTTGCAAGGGGATTCATGGCAGGGCTTCAGACGGCGGTAAGGCTTGGGGCCGATATCATAGTCAATACGGATGCAGACAACCAGTACAATGGAGACGACATACCAAAGTTGATTAGGCCGATCCTTGACGGAACAGCCGATATAGTAATTGGTGACAGGGAGGTGGAAACTATCAGGCACTTCTCCTGTTCCAAGAAGACCCTCCAGAAGCTTGGCAGCTGGGTAGTCAGGATAGCTTCAGACACACATATACCGGATGCGACAAGCGGATTCAGGGCGTTCAGCCGCGAGGCAGCGCTAAGAACCAATATTGTATCAGGATATACTTACACGCTCGAAAGCATTATACAGGCCGGCCACAACAAACTTGCAATTTCCCATATACCTGTAAGGACTAACGAGGTGCTTCGTGAATCAAGGCTCTTTTCGAGCGTCCGCAGCTATATTGTCAGGTCAGCATCCACTATTGTCAGAACATATGCAATGTACCGGCCTCTGATGTTCTTTTTTACTATCGGACTGATCGTGTTTTCATGCGGATTGCTGCTATCTGTCCGGTATATCTTATATATGTTATCCGGAGAGGGTGCCGGTCACATACAGTCACTCATACTCGCGGCTGTCTTAATGATGCTCGGATTTCAGACTGTGGTTATCGGCCTTATATCAGATCTGATTGCAGCCAATCGCAGGCTTAATGAAGAGGCGGTCTACAGATTAAGGAAAATAGACAAGGAGGAATAGCTGATGGATTCTTTGATTCAAAAAATTGATAAAAAGAGCGCACGATTGGGTGTAATAGGGATGGGCTATGTTGGTCTTCCACTGGCGCTGGAGTTTTGCAAGGCAGGGTTTGATGTAACAGGAATAGACCTCGACAAGAAGAAGATTGAGTCCATCAACAGTGGGAAATCGTATATTGAAGATGCTGCTGATGAAGATATACAAAAGGCAATAGGTCAGGGACGGCTTCACGCTACTGCAGATTTCAGTGTCCTGTCACAGCTCGATACTGTCAGTATCTGTGTCCCTACCCCTCTCAGGAAGACCAAGGACCCTGATATATCCTATATTCTAAGTGCGACACAGGAGATAGCCAAATACATTCATCGCGGTCAGCTTGTAGTTCTTGAGAGCACCACATATCCGGGCACTACCGAGGAGATCATACTGCCTGAACTTGAGAGTAAAGGACTCAAGGTTGGCGTTGATTTTTCCCTTGCGTTTTCTCCCGAACGCATCGACCCTGTAAACAAACAGTTCAATACGAGAAATACACCCAAAATCATAGGTGGTATCACTACAAAATGTACCGAATCCGCGGCTGCACTGTACAGCAAGGCTGTAGATAAAGTCATAACCGTAAGTTCGACAAGGGCGGCAGAGATGGTGAAATTACTTGAAAACACATTCAGGGCCGTAAATATAGGACTGGTCAACGAAATAGCAATCATCTGCAATAAACTCGGCATGGATGTCTGGGAGATAATCGACGCTGCAGCAACAAAGCCGTTTGGCTTTATGCCATTCTATCCGGGGCCGGGACTTGGTGGTCATTGCATACCGGTAGACCCTCATTATCTTTCGTGGAAGCTCAAGATGTTCAACTATAATGCAAGGTTCATCGAACTCGCAAGCGAGGTAAACACAAATATGCCTTACTTCGTTGTAAGCAAGGTATCAGATGCATTAAATGCCCGAAAAAAGAGCATTAATGGGTCAAAGATACTCGTGCTCGGTGCAGCATATAAGAAAGACGTCGGTGATGTAAGGGAGTCTCCTGCACTCGATGTGATAAGGCTGCTTAAAGAAAAGGGGGGTCTTATATCATACAACGACCCGCACATACCTCATCTTCATGAGGAAAACATGGATATGTCTTCAATTGATCTGAGTAATTATTCCATCCTGGATCAGTATGACTGCACTGTCATCGTCACAAATCACTCATCGTATGACTATCAACAGGTGGTGGACTGTTCCAGTATCATAGTTGACACAAGAAACGCAACCAGGGGTATAATATCTGACAATATTGTTAAATTATAGGCGGGCTATAAATGGAAACTTATCTGGTAACAGGCGGTGCCGGTTTCATTGGATCAAACATAGTTGATAAACTGCTGAGTCAGGATTGCAGCGTTCGCATACTCGATAATTTCTCTACCGGCAAGAAAGCCAATATTGAGAGGGTCATAAAAAATCATTCTTTACTGCCTGAGCGGGATTATGCATTTGCCACCAGCAGTGAACTCCGGATACGTTCTGACAGCTATCCGAGGCTGTTTGTAATTGACGGGGACCTGAGGGACCATGATACCTGCTGGAGGGCTGTTTCCGGCGTAAATTACGTTTTGCATCAGGGCGCTGTTCCTTCAGTGCCCCGCTCCATCTCAGATCCGGTTACGACCAATGATGTAAATATTCGCGGAACACTGAACATGCTGATTGCGGCAAGAGATGAGGGAGTAAAGAGGCTGGTTCTCGCATCATCGTCTTCAGTCTACGGCGATACTCCGACTCTGCCCAAGGTTGAATCAATGCCGCCGTCTCCGCTTTCCCCCTATGCACTGAGCAAGCTCACTGCCGAGTTCTATGCAGTTCTGTTTACCAGACTTTATGGTTTGTCAACTGTATCCCTCCGGTATTTCAATGTGTTTGGTCCGGGTCAGGACCCTTCATCCCAATATGCCGCCGTAATTCCAAGGTTCATCACTGCGCTTCTGAAAGGCAATATGCCTTCAATATATGGTGATGGTGAACAGTCTCGGGATTTTACATTTGTTGACGACTGCGTCTCTGCAAACATCCTGGCATGCAAAGCGGAAAGAGCGTCAGGCGCTGTAATGACATTGCCTGTGGCTTCAGGACTACCCTGAATGAGCTTGTCACCAAGATAAGAAAAATTACCGGCGCATCGGCTGAACCTGTATATGAGCCCGCACGGCCAGGTGATGTGAAACACTCCCTTGCCGACATTTCGCGCGCACGAGATATCCTCAGATACAATCCCTCATACGGCATAGATGACGGACTGGGGCTGACTGTTGAATGGTTCAAACAGAATTCATAAGATTGAGTATTTTTCTTCGGTGAGTCTTTCCGCCAGCTCCGACTCATATTCCGACAGGTCTTCCTTAATCAATCTTACGCCGAAAGTCTCTTCAAATCCTTTTGATAAAGATGCAATCAATACACTGACTTCATCCGGCAACGCCACTAAATCCCTTACCGATACAGTGTTCCGGCCATTACCTGAATTTGTCACGCTGACAAGTATCGAACCATGCTGAAGAAATACATCCGTCCAGCGCCGCTGCGCGCTGCCAGCCAGTTTCTTCCCGCCCACAGTTATTTCATCCCTGATGATCGAATTAAAACAAAGGACAGTCTTACGGTAGCCGGATGAGTTGACTTTTCCTGCGTCTCCTGCAACTGCCGTATCAGGATTTATGCCAAAGCGCTTCAAACCGGCAGTAAGGGCGTTCGCAATTGCCGCATACGTCCCACTGATGCTGTTTGGAAACAGTACATTATCCGTCGTTGACACGACACTATAACTCAGATCACTTCCATGGAACACGGCCCTTCCGCCTGTTATACGCCTGACTATGCTGCCATTGAGTGATTCGTCAGGTTTCTGAAAGTAGCCTATTGAAATACACGGAGGATCCCAGGTATAAAAACGCAGTGTGGTTTCTGCCCTTCGCTCCCTGACTGCCATGGCTATGGCCTCATCAACCGCCATGTTGTAACAACCGTTCCGACCCCCTGTCTCTATCAAGCGCCATGTCTGCATAAAGTACCCGGTCATTATATAAAATATCAGTTGAAAATCGCAACAATACAGTTTATATTAATGAAACACGCTGAGAATCCAATTTTATTAGGAGAATACTGATGAGCACAATCAAGACAGGACAAGTTATCATACCAAAAAAACACAAGGAGGGGATGTTTGAGATACGCATGGAAAGTATCGGCGGTCTCGGGGCAAATGTCGCAGGTAAGATAATGGCTGAGGCGGGTGTTCTCGGTATGGGGCTCAACGGATCTAATTTTTCATCATATGGTTCTGAAAAGAAGGGCGCTCCTGTCAAGGCGCATGTGCGGTTCTGCGATCCTGATACGCCCATAAGGGCAAACAGCCCGATAGAAAATCCCCATATTCTGGCAATATTTCATGAGGCATTGATAAAGACTGTCCCCGTACTTCAGGGGGTTGAACCTGAGTCAACGGTTATATTAAATACTTCAAAGACCACAACTCAGGCAAGGGAACTCCTGAAGCTGCACGGTGGTCACATCGGCGTTATTGATGCCCTCAACATAGCTATAGATGAAAAGAGCAGGGTAAATATTCCGATGCTCGGGGCTATCTGCAAGGCGAGCGGGTTTTTCAATCCGGATGCGCTGAAGGATGCAATCAAGACTGTTTTTGGAAGAAAATATCCGGCTACTGTGGCAGGCAATCTAAAGGCATTCGACAGGGGATTTAATGAAGTCAAAATGGAATATTTTCCGCCTGATGACAGGTATCCGTATCAACCATATGTGAGAAATCCGTCGAGGCTCGGCTACCTCAATCAGCCGATAGGCGGTGTTGTGGTGAGCGCCGGCATCACTCGTCAGAAAGATCTCAGTCCGTCACGCATGGGATTTATCCCGGTGTTAGACCTTGAAACCTGCACGCACTGCGGCGAATGCGACTTTGCATGCCCTGACTATTGCTTTGTCTGGGAAAAGGGGACGACCAGAACAGGGAAAGAGGCAATATTCCTCAAGGGGATTGACTACAATTACTGCAAGGGATGCCTGCAATGCGTATGGATCTGCAAACCAAAGGCCCTGACTATAGGTAAAGAGAGTGACTATAATGTAAACGAAATAAATGTTCCGCATTTATTCAGAAAAGCGAAGTAAAGGAGGATATATGGAGGCAGAAGTAAAAAAGGGGGCCAAGCAGATTACGGGATTCCTGAGCGGCAATGAAATGGCTGCCATGGCAGCAAGTCAGATCAATTTCCACGTAATGGGTTATTACCCTATCACTCCGTCTACAGAGATCGCTGAAAATCTGGATGAAATGAAGGCCGAAGGTGAACACGACATACTGCTTATCCCTGGTGAGGGAGAGCATGGCGCCGCTGCCATCTGTTATGGAGCGTCTACAACCGGGGCAAGGGTATTTAATGCAACGTCTGCCCAGGGGCTCTTATATTCGATGGAGCAATTACCGGTTCAGTCCGGCACGAGATATCCAATGCTGCTCGACCTTGTCATGCGCTCTGTATCAGGTCCGCTTGACATCAGGGGTGATCATAGCGACGTCATGATGGCCCTTAATTGCGGCTGGATAATCCTTATGGCTAAAGACCCTCAGGCGGCCTACGACATGAATTTAATAGGTGTCAAAATCGGTGAGCTTGAGGATGTTCGTCTTCCCGTGATTGTTGCCTATGATGGATTTTTTACGAGCCATCAGAAGCGCAGGGTACAATACTTTGAAGACAAACAGGTTATACAGGATTTCTTAGGATGTCATCCGCCCAAATTCGTCTCGATAGACCCTAAAAACCCGGTTACCATAGGGCCTTATATGAATGATCCTGACCTTATTAACAACAAGAAACAGCAGTCCATGGCTATGGAGGCGGCTTACAGTCACCTTGATGAGGTATTTGATGAATATTATCAGCTCAGCGGGCGCAGATATGGACTGATTGATGCCTATATGATGGATGATGCTGAAGTCGCTCTGGTCATCCTGAACTCGGCCTATGAAACCTCAAAAGAGGCCGTTGACAGGCTCCGGGCAGAAGGTCTGAAGGTCGGTGTAATGATGCCAAACGTCATAAGACCATTTCCTGCAAGGGAAATCAGACAGTGTATGAAGAAGGTCAAGGCGCTCTGTGTAGCAGACAGGCAGGAATCTTTTGGTGGGTGGGGCGGAAATATGAGCATAGAAGTGAAAGCTGCACTTAAAGATGATCCTGAGAATAAGACACTTGTAATAAGCCGCATTTATGGCCTGGGCGGCAAAGAATTTTATATAGAAGATGCGGTTGACATGATACGGGAGGCAGTTGATGTTGCCAGCAAGGGGAAGGTGAGCGTGCCCTTTGAATATGTAGGTGCGACACCGGGAGATTTGAGTTTTATTCCCGGACAGGTTCAAAAACCTTTATCGCGGGAAGAGATGACCCCGGGGATTTTAAAGGTGACAAGGGATGAGTCCACGGGGGCATTCGATATCAGGGGGGTAAGCGCAAGACCTCTGAATGAGGTGCCTAAACGGATTGCCCAGGGGCATTCGGCATGTTCCGGATGCGGGATATTCCCCGGTCTTGATACTTTCTTCAAAGGTATACAGGGCGATGTAGTAGTGCTTTACCATACCGGATGTGCAATGGTGGTTACAACAGGTTATCCTTATTCATCACATAATGTTACGTATATACATAATCTCTTTCAGAGCGGGGCTCCGACCCTCGCCGGGGTAGTTGAGGGATTTAAGGAGAGACAGCGCCGCGGCGAGATACCAGCCTCTGAGGATATGACTTTTGTGATGGTAACGGGTGATGGCGGTATGGACATCGGGATGGGACATGCAATCGGCACGGCTCTTAGAAATAACAACATGATAATACTTGAATATGACAATCAGGGCTACATGAATACGGGGGCACAGCTCTCTTTTTCGACCCCGCTGGGACATGCTACATCAACATCTCATGTAGGACCATATCAGACAGGCAACAAGTTGCAGCATAAGGACACTGCTCAGATCATGGCTGCATGCAATATTCCATATGTGTTTACAGGTATAGCAACTCAATACAGGGACCTTATAAAAAAGGCCACAAAGGCTCAATATTATGCGAAAAATGAGGGCCTCGTCTATGGGAAAATCCTTATTGCATGTCCTCTTGAATGGAAGAGTGAGGAAAGAATCGGCCTTGAAATCATACAGGCTGCATCTGACTGCTGCTTCTTCCCTTTGTATGAGATTGAACATGGAATAACGACACTGAGCTATAACCCTGAGGAAAAAGGTAAAAAAGTGCCGGTAACAGAGTGGCTGAAGCTTATGGGTAAGTCAAAACATCTCATCAAACCGGAATACAAGGAAGTCGTTGAGGCCCTGCAGAAGGAAGTCGACAGGAGATGGGACAGGCTGAAGGCCATGGCGGCTCATCCATTATTATAATATGCCTAATATTCATCACTCAACCCGTGAGATAAATTGCAAAGTCGTTTATTACGGTCCGGGGCTCTGCGGTAAGACTTCCAACATCAGGTATATATTTAACAACACAAATCCTGAGAGTAAAGGTAAGTTAATATCCGTTGCGCCGGAGAATGAACATACCCTTTTTTTTGACTTTCTCCCGATCTTTCTCGGCACACTTAATGGATATACTCTCAAGTTCCATTTGCATACTGTGCCCGGACAGATCTTCTATGACGAGAGCCGCAAGCTCATCCTAAAGGGTGTTGACGGTATTGTCTTCGTTGCTGACTCACAGATAGAGAGAATGGACGCAAACATTGAAAGCATTGACAACCTGAAAAAGAACCTCTTTGAACAGGAGATTGATGTAAACCATATCCCTCTTGTTTTCCAGCATAACAAGAGGGACCTTCCAAATATCCTGCCTATAGATGAAATTGACAGGATCGTAAACTTCAGAGGGTCTCAATATATTGAAGCAGTTGCCCTTACCGGTGTTGGCGTGTTTGAAACACTCAAGGAAGTTACGAGACTGGTCATAGGACGGTTGAAGGAATCTATGGATTGACTTATAATGCGATCCTTAGATATAATGTTCAGGTTTTGATCTGATAATCCCCGGTAGCTCAATAGGCGGAGCGAGCGGCTGTTAACCGCTAGGTCGCAGGTTCGAGCCCTGCCCGGGGAGCCATAATTGAAACATCAGCATTTATTAGCGAACGGATGCTCCATATAATTGTTTGACAGGTAAAATATATATGATAAGTTAATACTATAAGACATATAAAGATTGCTACCACCGATAATAGCAAACTACCGGCAACGGTAGGACGCAAAGCCACCGGCCCTCATAAAATGAGGGCAGCGGGGATGCCGAAGTGGATGATGGTATAGAGCCCATTACCTTCAGGTGGTAATGGGCTTTTTTTTCCCCACTTCGGCAAGGAGGGGAAAATGAATATCTTCCTGAGCATCATCATAATGGTTACCCTTATGGCCGCACATCCGGTAAAGGCATACGAACCTCAAATTAATGATATTTTTCATGTCGGCACTGCATTCGCTACAAACCTGACCATACATGAATATGGCCATGCCATAATAGGCAGTTCCGTAGGCGCCAGGGGAATATCGGTATCATTCCTGAGCAAACGAAAAAACAACCTGTTTCTTGGCTACACGTCAACTACCCGGATTGATGACAGTGCATACCCGTCATTTGCACTTGGAGGTGAAATAGGTGCAAATGTGAGTTTTGAATATGCCCTTAACAGATTCAGGAAGGAACCGACAGCTTACAACAAGGCCCTCCTTTTTTTCAGCGGGACCGACTTTCTCTGGTACTCGGTTTACTCGTTTTATTTCAATGAAGATAATCCCGATGCGGACCCGAATATCCTTCACCGGGAAACCGGTATAAGCAGGGATGCGATCCTTGCCGCTGCCGTCACTCAGTCACTACTGAACGGATACCGGGTTTATTCAGGCAGTGACACAGTCATTCCCTACATGACATTTGACAGGGATTCAGTCGGTTTTCACATTAAGGTTTCATTCTGATATATGTCGCATTCCTGCCGTGAAATCGGTTCACTTGACATTCACTTGAAATAACTTGACAAACAGCAGTATTCTGGATTATAAGTACATACATAATTCAGGTGTGCTTAGTTTTGTTTTCTAAGCCAAGAGGGAACCCTGTGAAAGTCAGGGGTGGTCCCGCCGCTGTGAATGGGGACGAAAGCTGTGAACAGCCACTGGGTTGCGTTAATTCCCGGGAAGGCACAGTAAGTAGGTTGATCCATAAACCAGAAGACCTGCCTGATCAATATGGAATTGCAGCCTCCGGAAGAGGGGTTGCTGAATTCAGCCTCCAGGGTGAAGAAGCAGGGTGCAATCCTCAGGGCTGGTATCATTGGCTTTGAGGATTTTTTATGCCTGTTTTCATCAGAAGACCCTTTTTACTTATTATTGCCGCTTGTATTGCCATTTCTATGAATACCTCTGCCCGGGTCCTTGCAGAGGTATTCACAGATGGAACTGGCAGACGGATAGAAATCACTAAGAAACCCGAACGTATCGTTTCTCTTGCCCCAAGCATAACCGAAATACTTTTTTCCCTTCAGTTAGGAAACAAGATTACAGGTGTCACTGATTTCTGCGACTATCCTGAAGAGGCCGCACGCAAACCAAAGGTAGGCTGGCTTATAAGTCCATCGATTGAGAAAATAGTCACCCTGCAGCCAGACATCGTGTTTGCTACAACAGAGGGGAACAAGCCTGAAATAGTTGATGAACTTGAGAGGATGAGCATAAAGACATACGTATTGAACCCCCGCAATATTCATGATGTCCTTGGCGACATCATTGCCATTGGAGACATTTCAGGCCGGACGAGCGTTGCAGCAGAAAGGGTACGTTCCCTGAAAAGCAGAATTGATGCCGTTGAAAAGAGATTATCAGATGGCAGAAAAAGGCGTGTGATGTACATTGTCAGCACTGACCCCATCATATCGGCGGGACCTGGCAGCTTCATTCATGATCTAATCGTTACTGCAGGAGGACTGAACATAATGTCAGACTCACCTGTCCGCTATCCGCACGTTAACATTGAAGAGATTATATCAAGAGACCCTGAGATAATCATTGCTCCCAGGGATCAGATAGAACAAATAAAGGGTTGGAAATCCAGGTGGGGCGGGATTTCGGCGCTCAGTGACGGAATGGTGTTTCCCATAAATCCGGATATAGTCAGCAGGCCAGGCCCAAGGATCATTGACGGGCTTGAACTGATATCTGATTATATTCACAAATTGTCAGATTGATTTCATGCAGACATTAACATTAAGACGATGGTTATCATCAATATCCATATTGTCCGTCCTGTCTCTATTCGTGTCGCTTATCTCATTGTTGTACGGTTCAGATGCGCTGAAACCATATGATGCGCTTATCGGAATAAAGTCTTTCATCACCGGAAATATTGAGGCAGGAAACGCAGGGACCATACTTTTTCATGTCAGGTTGCCCCGAATTATTCTTGCGCTGATTACAGGGGGCGCCCTCGCGGCCGCGGGCGCTGGATTCCAGGCTATCCTCAAAAACCCGCTTGCTGACCCGTATGTACTCGGGATATCAAGCGGCGCAGCCTTAGGTGTAATAATATCGCTTTATACAGGCATTTTTATCAGTCTGGCAGGCATATCTTCAACCATAGTCTTTGCCTTTACAGGTTCTATGCTGACGCTTTATTTGGTTTACAGGCTTGGCACCGTTGACGGGAAGATTCCTCCTCATACCATGCTTCTGGCAGGTGTTATGTTCAACGCAATCATTTTCGCCGCTATTCTCCTTGTAGTTTCAATTAGCCAATCACTGAATCTCTATAAAGTATTCTTCTGGTTATTGGGTTATTTGAGTTCGCCTGACTATACTACGCTTTTGACCGCCTTCTTATTTTTTCTTACCGGCGCCGCCATCCTGTTTTCACAGGCAAGGGCATTAAATATACTTACACTGGACGATGAAACTGCATCAACTCTTGGACTTGATGTAAACAGAATCAGAAAAATAATTCTGATCGGCGGGGCGCTGCTCGTTGCTGCGTCCGTATCAATATGCGGCCCAATAAGTTTCGTTGGCATAATGATTCCTCATACAGTGAGACTAATTGCAGGCTATGACTACAGGCTGATCCTTCCTGCTTCCATGATAGGAGGCGGTATCTTTCTTGCTGTTGCGGATACGATTGCAAGGACGTTGTTATCGCCGGCTGAGATACCTGTCGGCATAATCACCGCGCTCACAGGCGGACCATTCTTCCTTTACCTGCTGAGGACAAAGAGATTGATATGAGACCGCTATTTGAGGCCGAGGGCCTGTATTTCAGATATTCGGATCAATGGGTAATTGAAAACACTTCATTCAAAGTCTCTGAAGGAGAAGTCTTCGGCATCATAGGGCCAAACGGCTCCGGAAAGTCCTCACTCCTGAAACTCCTGTCAAGAATATGCACACCTCAGTCAGGTCATATTTACTTCAGAGGGAGCGAAATTGCAAAGACAGAACGTGAGTACCTATCAAAATCAGTATCCTACATCCCGCAGGAATCTTCATTTCTATTTCCATATACTGTAGCAGAAACCGTATACATGGGAAGGTTTCCACATAGCAGGGGGAGATTCTTCGAGGGCTCAAACGACAGGAAGGCAGTGTCGGATGCAATGTCTTGGGTTGAAATAGATGCACTGCGGGACAGGGCAATAACAGACTTGTCTGGCGGTGAAAAACAACGTGCCGTTATCGCAAGAGGGCTTGCCCAGGAACCGGATGTAATGATCATGGACGAACCGACGACATCCCTGGACATAGGTCATCAGATTGATATATTCAACCTCCTTTCAAGACTCAATACGGAAAGGGGCATGACGATAGTAGCCTCGCTTCATGACCTTAATATGGGAAGTCAGTACTGTCACAGACTGATGCTCATCAGCGCGGGAAGGATATACGCAGAAGGGACGCCGGAGGAGGTCATAACAGAGAAAAACATACGCGCTGTGTATGGCTGTGAAGCAATTGTAGATAAGAATCCGGCTTCAGGCGCCCCCCGAGTAAGCCTTGTGACGGAAAAGGGGATACGGAGATGATAAACAGGACGATACTGAAGATGATATTATTTTCCCTTGCAGCCCATACGGCTGTTGCTGCTGTAATTGTGTATACACCTTATGAAGTTACAGGCAGTTCGGTTGCGATTCAGAGTGACAAGGTCATCTGGGGTTACCTGGATGTGGATATGAGACATACTCATTTGAAGCCTTCAGCTTCAACATACCGAACTGAAGGGGTTTCTGTATCTCCAAAAGCGCCGGGGCACGAGGCGCCAGGGATGCCGAAGCAGATTCAGGGCGAGTTTACAAATGACACAGAAAAGGATGTTGAATACTCCGCACCTTATACTGAATTCATTTCAGGTTCTAAAATAATGATTCATGGTCAGGATTTACAGCAGCCAGTTCAGGATGACGGCGCTGATTTTCAAGGCAGCCGCATCTCATCAGAGGGCGCTGATACCGCAAATTCAGCCAATTTATCAATTGCTGATCATGCGAGTGACAGATTCTATAAAATTGCACTGGCCGATTACCTGAGAATGGAGATTGAAAGGCATAAATATTATCCCGACGCTGCAAGATCAGGAGGTATCGAAGGAACGGTCTATGTAAACTTCTACATTGGAAAGGATGGAGCCCCATCCGGCATATCTGTAGCCAGATCCTCCGGATCCAGGATACTGGATGATGCAGGTAAGAAGACTATAGGAATGATAGGAAATATCTCAAATATGCAAAATGACTTAAGAGGGCTGGACATTGAAGTTCCTATAACATACAAACTTGATAAATAATGTAATCACTCACTGGAACGCGGTCGTTTAATACAATTAACAAAGGAGACTAAATCAAATGTTAAACAAAATAATCATTGTTTCATGCATATTCTGCATGTTAATTACAGGAAATCTGTATGCTGAAAGCGTCAGGATAGAAGAAATAATAGTTACCGGATCAAGTACGGGTATGCTGCGGTCAGACCTGCCGGCGTCAGTTACATTAATAACGGCATCAGATATAAGGGAAAAGGGCATATCAAACGTCTCTGATCTACTGCGTGATGTTCCCGGGCTTGACATAGTTCAGCCAGGAGGCACAGGCAAGGCTTCATCAGTCTTCATCCGCGGAGCCAATTCCTCGCACACACTTGTCCTTATTGACGGTATCAGGGTCAACAGCCCTGCAACAGGAAGATTTGATTTTGCAGATCTCTCAATTGACAATATCGAACGCATCGAGATTATACGCAGCCCGATGAGCACCGTTTATGGATCTGAGGCAATGGGCGGCGTAATTCAGATATTTACCAGGAGAGGCACTTCTACCGCAGGCTCTCTCTCCTTTGAATCTGGCAGTTTCGGAACAACAAGAGAGAGTATCTCCACAGGGATAAAAAAAGACTATTATGACATAAGTCTTAATGCATCACGCCTTGACACAGAGGGATTCTCCACAATTGCTTCAGGGGCGGAAAATGACAGTTATGAAAATACATCCATATCATCAAAAATTGGAATTCAGCGCGCAGGCAGGTCAATAGGTATAATCACCCAGCTTACAGAAGCCAGGACTGAAATTGACGGATTTGACTATACGACATTTGCCGCAAGCGATGATTTAAATAACAGGACGGACAGAAGATGGAGTCTTATAGGTATCAATATAACGTCTTCACATTCAGACAGATGGGACAATAACCTTTCCATCTCTGCTTCCGGGGATAGAATTGAGGGGCTTGATGAAGACACTCCTGAAAACCGCAGCAATCTGGGCACAAACATAGCTACAGTCGACTGGCATGTCAACCTCAGGAGCGATGCCGGCAGCAAGCTCACGCTCGGCTACGAGTGGCAGCGCAGAAGCGGGGAAGTAGTCTCATCAAGCGGAGCATTCAGCAAATCTTTCTCAAACAACGCCATTTATATGCAGGATAGCAGGCGGCTAAATCAGTATGCGCTCCTGCTTGCCGGATTAAGATGGGATGAAAGCGACCTGTATGAGAGTGCATTAACATACAGGGCTGGTATTTCGATTAATCAATCAAGTGAATTGAAGTGGCATGCCCAGTATGGAACCGGCTTTCAGGGACCGACGCTGAATGACCTTTTCTGGCCCGGATTTGGCAATCCTGACCTGAAACCTGAGAAGAATAAGGGATGGGAAATCGGCCTGGAGGAGACTATCCTCAGTAACACCTTATTTTCTTTAACATATTACCAGAATGAGTTCACTGACCTTATTCAGTGGGATGGAACGCTTAAAAACATCGGCAAGGCAACTTCCCGGGGTATAGAGGCAAACATTGCATGGGATATATCATCTGCATTAAGTGTCAACGGGAATTATACTTACGACGAGGCGGAAGATAAGAAAACAAATACCTACCTCTTGAGGAGGCCTCTGAATAAATATGGCGCCGGTCTCACAGTGAGACCATCAGGCCGCACCATCCTGGAAATCAGATACGTATTCACAGGCAAGAGATATGATTTCGATACCGATTTTGACGGCATGCCCGAGACCTTGAAGGCATATTCAAAGGTGGACATGTTTGTGAGCTATAAAGTCAGGAAGAATGCTGAACTATATGCCAGAATAGAAAACCTGTTTGACAATGAATATGAAGAGGCCAAAGGCTATGGTACCGCCGGTTTTTCTACTTACGGGGGAATAAAATTATCCCTGTAACTTAAGGTATTTTAATAATCTTTTAATCTTCCACTTTATATAATGTGTGTAACAACAAACAGGAGGTGGAAGGCATGAGAAGCGCACATTTACAAAGCGGATTATTTGAACTGGCAGCCGCCCTTGTAACCGGAGTATTTGCTATTGTAATATTGTTCATATGGAGGGCTTGATTGCGAATCTTGCTGGTTGAAGATGAGAATGACCTTGCATTGATCATTAAGCAGGGCCTTGAAGAAGAGGGCTATATAGTTGATCTTGCCCGGGATGGCGAAGTCGGCCAGTATATGGCCGAAAGCTACCCTTTAGATGTCATAATCCTCGATATAATGCTGCCAAAGACTGACGGCCTGACCGTCCTCAGTAACATCAGGAAAAAGGGGATTGCAACACCCGTAATCCTCCTTACAGCAAGAGATGCAATACTTGACAAGATCAAAGGGCTTGACACAGGGGCTGACGATTACCTTACCAAACCATTTGTATTTGGAGAGCTTCTGGCAAGGATTCGGACACTCATCAGACGACGCTCCTCTGCCAAAGAGTCCGTCATCCGCGTCGCCGACCTCGAGATTAACACTTCAACACATGATGTCTCCAGAAATGGCAGACCTGTAACGCTTTCGGCCAGGGAATATGCATTGCTCGAATTTCTTGCATACCACAAGGACGAAGTCGTCAGCAGGACGGATATCATGGAACATATATACAATGAAGAGAGTGACATGGACTCCAATGTGGTGGATGTCTACATCAATTATCTCAGGAACAAGATTGACAAGGATCATGCACAGAAACTGATTCATACCGTGCGCGGGGCAGGGTATATGCTAAAATCCAGATTGACATAAGACATCATGTTTAACTCGATAAGATTAAAATTGGTAATCTGGTTTTTGATCGTCTTCTCTGTAGTGTTCACTTCCCTTGAGGTGTTTCTATACTATAAATTAGAGTCTATCATAATTCGCAGGCTCGACTACCATTTGAGCAACACTATAGATACTATTGCCGGCCTTCTACTCCTTGAGGATGATCATGGGCAAATCGAGATGGAACTGATTGAGCTGTCAGTTTCTGCACAGGGTGATTATGCAAAGAAGCTGTCAGGACGGTACTATCAGATTGTCAAATCTGACGGGGTAATTCTTTCACGTTCCCCTTCTTTGAACCTCGCAGATGAAAGGCTGCAAGTCCCGCCTGATGTCAGTGCCCCGCGATTTGAAACTGTCAATGGGCCAAATAATGCGACGCTGCGTTTGGTCAGTAAATCTTATAATTTTTCTCAGGGGAGGTTGACTGTACAGGCAGCGGATTCTCTTGAAGATACTTTCAGGTTGCTGAGCTCGTTTAGAAAGATTGTCATAATAAGTTATCCTTTTATTTTTCTCCTTTGCGGGGCCGGGACTTTTATCATAACAGGGTGGGCGCTGCAATCAATAAGAGTATTCGCTGATGGGATTGACCGGATATCAGACAGAGAACTCGACAAGAGGATTGAAGAAAAGGGTGCAGTATATGAATTGCGGGGGCTCGCCGGCAGTTTTAATAAAATGCTTGATCGCCTGGAGCTCTCTTTTAACAGACAGAGACAATTCCTGTCTGATGCATCTCATGAACTTAGAACCCCGACATCCATCATTAAGAGCTATTGTGATATTACACTGAGCAGGGAAAGGTCCGCCGAAGATTACAGGGACGTCCTCAGGAAAGTAAGTGATGCCGTAAACAGGATGTGCAATATTATTGACCGGATCCTGACCATATCACGGCTGGATAATCAGGTAATTAACTTCAGGCCGGTGAAGGTGGATGTAAAGGATATGATTAATCATGTTATTAGGCTCGTAGAACCAAAGGCTATCAGCAAGGGTGTAAAAATAACAATTTCGGGTGACGATGTATCAATAAATGGAGACATTGAAGGACTTACCGAAGTGATATCGAATATTGTTGAAAATGCAATTAAGTATAACAAACCTGAAGGGACTGTAGATATTACGGTAAGGGATATGGACGTTTACGCCATAGTAAATGTCGCTGATACAGGCATAGGGATACCTGAAGGTGAGATAAGCAGGATATTTGACAGATTCTACAGGGTTGATGCAAGCCGGGGACAGACTGTGGGCAGCGGGCTTGGTCTCTCTATCGTCAGGGCGATCGTGGAATCACATGGCGGGAGGATCGAGGTGGAAAGTAATCCTGGTGAGGGGAGCCTATTCAGGTTATTCCTGCCAAAGGAACACAAATTTAATAATTAGGATGATAAGGATGCCCTGCGGGCTTCTGTCCACGGATCCTTATACGCATCTATAACTGCTTTTATACGATTCCTAAGACTTTCAACTATACCATCCCTGTCTTCCAGCAGCACTTCCCGTATATTGTCAATGCCGACCCGTTCAATGAAATTACCTGTCCTCTCAGTCCACCTTGCATTTTCCCTGTAGTATTGCAGAAATATACCGGCAATATCCAGCGCCTTGTCCCCTGAATCGACCACTGTTAAAAGGTCTGCAGCCCTCGTTTTTACCCCGCCGTTTCCTCCGACGTAGACCTCCCACCCATTTTGTATGCCTGCAACGCCGATATCCTTTATCTTTATTTCAGCGCAGTTCCTCGGGCACCCTGAAACTCCCATCTTGACCTTTCCTGGACACGGTATTCCCTGATAGGCCTTTTCCATCAGAATTCCGAGGGACACCGAATCCTGGACGCCATAACGGCAAAATGTATTTCCAACACATGTTTTGCAGGTGCGGACCGATCTGGTATATGCATGCCCTGACGGCATATTAAGTTCCGACCAGACTGCATGAAGCTGCTCCCTTCTTATCCCAAGGAGGTCTATCCTCTGTCCCCCGGTAATCTTGACCATGGGGACTTCATATCTGCCGGCAACATCAGCGATAAGCCGGAGTTCATCCGGTGTAACCACACCTCCGTATATCCGCGGTACAACTGAAAAAGTCTCATCCTTCTGCACATTGGCGTGAACAACATCATTTAACGGAAGAGTATCCGGCTCTTTCTCAAAATCGTCTATATATACTTCCATCAGCATATAATTAAGACCGTGCCTGCATGACGGGCATCCCAGGCCATTGCCCATGACTTGAAGAATCTTGCTCACCGATTTGATACCGAGCCGGATGACATCTTTCCTGATATCCTCCCATGTCATTGGAATGCATTCACAAAAGACCTGCATACCCTCATGTTTTACAAATTCTCCGCCCAGCACATTTTGCAATATCTGCTCAATCACAGGGGCGCAACCTTTGCAGGACGTACATGCACGGGTCTTTTCAGAAATCCCCTGGATGCTGGTCAATCCATGCTCTTCTATGGCCTTTACTATCTCTCCCTTGCTGATACCCATACAACCGCAGATGGTAGCACTGTCGGGCAGGGAGGCGACTGACTTAAAATCTGCGGGCTGCTCAAACAGGATGGTCTTTCTCCTGAGAGAAATATCTTCCTGATCCCGGATCAGTTTTACATACCTTTCGTACCCGGCAAGGTCTCCAAGAAGAATTGCGCCTACGATAATCCCTCCCTGAATCACAAGCTTTCTGTATACAGAAGCACCCGGGTCACTGAAGACTATCTCCTCACATGCCACGCTCTGTGTGATGTTACCGATTGCTGCAAGCGGAATATCCGCCACCTTGAGTTTTGTAGCCATTACCGAGCCGCTGTATTTCTCCCTGAAATCCCCGTTCATTGCATTTGCAGCTACTCTGGCCTGTTCCATAATTGGCGCAACTATCCCATAGACCTTACCCCTGTGCTCGACACATTCACCGACTGCATATATGCCTGGCACACTTGTTTGCATGAAATCATCGACAACAATGCCGCGGTTTACCAAGACACCGCTATCCGATGCGAGGGTAGTATTGGGTCTTATCCCTGCGGCAATAATTACCATATCCGCCTCATACGCACTGCCATTTGTAAAGCGAACGCCTGCCACATCATCTCCGTCTGTGATTATCTCATCGGCGCTGTGGCTCAGGAGGATGTTTATGCCGAGCCTTGAAATCTCCTTCTTCAGTATCTCAGCCGATGCAGGGTCGAGCTGCATTTCCATGAGCCTGTCCATCAGGTGCGCCACAGACACATCCAGTCCCTGATTTATCAATCCCCTGGCTGCCTCTAATCCGAGGAGGCCTCCTCCGATTACAATCGCCTTACGGCTTTTACGGGCCCATTGCATCATGTTCCTTGTATCATCAAGGTTTCGGAATGTGAATATTCCAGGGCGCAACATGCCGTAACTGCTCCTTATCCCTTTTATTGGCGGTATAAAGGGATGACTTCCGGTGGCAAGCAACAGCAAATCGAATGGGTACTTATCGCCGGTGTCACTGACTGCTGTTTTATTGTCCATGTCAATCCTGATGATGGAAGCGCCTGTATGAAGTCTGATATTGTTATTGTCATACCACTCCTTCCGGTTAAGCATGATGTCATCCGGTAGCGATTCTCCTGACAGGACTGAGGAGAGAAGTACCCTGTTATAATTAACATAGGGTTCAGTTCCAAAGACCGTTATGTCTATGTCATTCCTCTTTTTGAGCAGGTGTTCAACAGTAGCTATCCCGCTCATACCATTCCCAATTACGACTAAATCCTTTTTCTTTTCCATAGAACTTATGTCCCCCCCCCCCTTATCAATAACATATTCAAAAACTTTGCCAGGATGCAATAATCAATAACCACTTGATTAAATTAACTATTTATCGATTTGTACACACATGACACTGATTTAATAAAATATATGAACCGACGTTATTGTTGTCATTACTACAATATTGAAGCACGGCAACGCGTCTTCTTTCTGACATATGCCTTTCTCGCCTCTTCAACTCCAAGCAACAGAAATGCAAACGGTACAAGAAACAGCCAGGCAGTCAATGGTATGGGACTTGCGCCAAAGAGTATGTTTCCCTGCGGCGTAAAAACTATGAGGAGAATAATTGCAAGTTCCACGACGATGCCTGCAATAAGAAATCTATTACTCCACAGGGGAATTGAAAATACAGAGAGTATCCCTGACCTGCAGACAAAGACATTTGCAATCTGTGTAATGATTATTCCTGTCAGACAGACAGTCGTAGCCTGTAAATAAAGCGGATCATTAACGGCAAGCTGCTCACCCCATTGCCAGCCGTTGACAGACAAAAACCAGAAGAAGCCTGCCATCGCCGCAATTGCCTCAATTGGACCAAGAAAGAAATATGCCCTTGCAATAAGCGGCAGGGAAAGCAGCCTCTCTCTGACCGGACGGGGCGGTCTTTTCAAAATACCCGGCTCAGGCGGCTCGGCGCCGAGCGCCAGCGCCGGAAGCATGTCGGTTCCAAGATCAACTGCAAGGATTTGAACGATTGTCAGCGGCAGTGGAATAGCAAACAGCATATGGGCAATATACGGTACCAATTCAGGGATATTACTGCTTAAGATATAGGTAGTAAATTTCTTAATGTTTTCAAATACCGCGCGTCCTTCTTCAATTGCCTTTACTATTGTTGCAAAATTATCATCCAGGAGGACAATGTCCGCAGCCTCCTTTGCCACATCAGTGCCGCTCAGACCCATTGCAATCCCGATGTCGGCCCTTTTTAATGCAGGGGCATCGTTTACCCCATCCCCTGTGACAGCTACCACCTCACCTATATCCTTAAGAGCCGATACAATTGTCATCTTGTCTGCAGGCGTAACGCGGGCAAATGCAATCTCACTCCGACTGAGATGATCCAAGACAGTTTTGTGACTCATACCCCTTAGTTCTGCACCTGTAACAATCTCCGGATCACTAAACAGGCCTATCTCTCTGCCGATTGCCTTTGCGGTCTCAGGATTGTCGCCGGTAACCATGATAATTTTTATTCCGGCTTCCCTGCAGTTCCTGACAGCATCAGGCACCTCAGGCCTTGGGGAGTCTTCAATACCGATAAGACCTGCAAATGTCAGATTTTCAATCCTGTCCCATTCCGGGCATTCCCTGTAGGCTACTGCAAGTACCCTGAGAGCCCGGCCGGTCATTTCATTAAGTGCATCTTGCGCCCATTTCTTCTTACACTCGTCAAATATGACAACCTCACCTTCGTGAATAGTGGAAGAACACATAGGTATGATGACCTCAGGCGCACCCTTGACATATACGATTGTGCCAGACTGATTCCTGTGAAGGGTGGCCATCCACTTTCTGAAGGGATCAAAGCAATGACCTGCCAGCCTCGGTTCAGTCTCCATGAGGGAATGTGTATCCATATATCTGTCTGCAAACTCAAGCAGCGCCTTCTCTGTCTGCTCGCCGCTCACGACACCGTCTCTGAAACAGGCATCATTACATAATGCAATCCCTTTTATCAGCATCCCTGCGCCGAAATCTCTGTCCTCACCTGTGTATCCGGGTTCCTTTAAAGCCCCGTTTACATATATACTGACTACTGACATCACATTCTGCGTCAGTGTTCCTGTCTTATCAGTACAGATGACAGTTACAGAGCCAAGCGTCTCCACTGCCGAAAGTTTTTTTACCAGCGCCTTTTTACCCGCCATACGCTGACTTGCCATGGCAAGAGACAATGTTACTGTTGGCAACAATCCTTCCGGTACGTTGGCAACGACTATCCCGAGGGTGAATACGAGGTTTTCCCAGAATCCCCTGCCAAGAAAGATTCCGGCAACAAAGAAGACGATTCCAAGAGCGACAGCCATAGCAGTAATGGTTCTCGTCACCCGAATTGTCTCAAGCTCAAGCGGGCTCATGCCGCTTGCGACCTCAGATGTCAGCCTTGCTATCTTTCCGAATTCAGTGCTCATACCGGTTGCAAAGACCACCCCTCTTCCCCTGCCCTGCACAACAGATGTCCCGGCAAACACGATGTTCTGACTGTCAGCCAGTTCAACATCCGGGTGGACATCCGGATCCCTCCTGACAGGTTTCGATTCACCGGTAAGAGATGAGTTGTCCACCTTTATCTCTGAGACGTCCAGCAGCCTTATATCTGCAGGAACCCGGTCGCCCTCCTTTAACAGCACTACATCTCCTGGAACTATCTCAGTTGCCGGGAAATACTTTTCCCTTCCGTTTCTTACCACAGTTACCATGTACGGCAGGAGTTTCCTCAATTCCACAAACGCCTTTTCAGCCTTGTATTCCTGATAGAACGCAAAACCACCGTTGATAAGAATAACACCCAGAATTGCCAGGCCAAGGATGAAGAAACCCTCACCGGGTCTCAATATCTCGCCGGCTAAGGCTGCAATGGATGCGGCCCATAAGAGAAGTGCAAGGAGGTTCGTAAAGTGTTTTAAAATACTGCGAAACAGTGATACCTTCTGCGTTTCAATTATCTTATTTAAACCGAAAGTCTTTAACCGCTGACTGGCCTCATCTTCATCGAGGCCCGATGGACCGGTATGAAGCGCACTATATACATCATCTGATTTTAACGCCTGAATGGCCATGGAAATCCGCTATCTGAAATGAAGCAACATTACATCACAGGGGGTATCCCTTAATATCTCTTCCACAGGATTACCTGATACAACCTTCTGCAATAAATTTCTTTTTGTTGTCCCAAGGATTATCAGGTCATATTTGTGATGTGAGGCTTCTGATATGATCTCATCCCGAACCCTGCTGCCAAACACTATCTTCTCAAATGCCTGAATACCCCGGGACCGCAGCTCTTTCATAAATGATGATATCTTTTGCTCTCCTGTCTCAATGAGAAGTTCTTTCTCGCGCATCCCGAGCCTCTTGATTCCCGATGCCGACATCTCATTGACATGAAACACAGTAATGCCCGAATTGAATCTCTCTGCAAATACAGCTGCTATATCTGCCCGCATTTTATCCATGTATCCATCACCTATTACGGGCACAAGAACCCTCTTTGGCCTCAACGAACGTCCTGGATGAGAAATCTTTATTGCTATGACGCCACATGATAGCCCCGCCATGAGACTACTTGTAACCGATTTGACAAAATATCGTTTCTCCCTGTGAGGTCTTCTTGTTGATGAAATCAGGATGTCTACCCCCTTATCCCTGACAAACCTGCGTATAGACCTTAAAACATCTCCTTTTAACGTCACCTCCCCGGCATCAATTCCGTCCCCCCTTGCCTCATCAACTATCCTCGCAAGGGAGAATGAGGCGGATTTCTCCTCCTTTTCACTCATATCCTTAGTTATTACAGTAACAACAAAAAGACGTGATTTAAATTCCCTTGCAAATATGCAGGCGTATCGTGCTGCCACACTTGCATGAAAGGAGCCGTCAACTGCCACTGCAATCTTCCTGAAATTAGTATCTATCATCTTGTTGATACGAATATGTTATAATATTGTGGTGCAAATATCTACCTTAATAATGAGATACGGACAGAGATGAGGGGGTCATGTTATGGAAACGATTGAAGAGATCAAAAGGGTATACCTGTTTTCTGATCAGGATGCCGAGAATCTGTTAAACCTGAAACATCTTGTGGAGAAAAACGCTGATGATTTTATATCAAAATTCTATGACTATATACTGAGGCTAAAAAATTTCTCCCACTACCTGAAAGATGACAGCGTCATATCAAAACACAAGGAGAAGGTAAAGCACTGGTTCATCAGGTTATTTGAGGGCAACTATAACGAAGAGTACCTCAGACTCCTGTACAAGGTTGGTGAAACTCACGTAAAAATAGGCCTGCCTGGTCACTATGTAAATTCATCCATGAGCTTTGTCAGGAGATATTGCCATAACCTGTTTACAAATGAGTTTGGCCTCAGCCGGCAGCGGGATTTGATGATCAATTCCCTGGATAAGATGCTTGACATGAATCTTGACATCATGACAGCATCGTACCGGGAAGAGGAACTTAGGACGTATGTCCTGCCGAGAAAACTCGAATATACAGTGGTCGAGTTTGCGAGGCGTTTTGCATTCAGCATTGATCTCTTCCTCCTTTTGGTTCTCATACTGACATCCATCTTCGTTTTGGGTTTTGTCTGTTATGAAATTTACGGTATCGCCGCAGGTGAGATCACCGTAGAAACAGGGATATTAAAGATACTCGGCACTCTGCTCATAATATGGGCAATCGGGGAGCTGTTGAATGCCGAAATACACCACCTTAAAGGGGGCAGATTTGCCGTCACTGCATTTCTTACGCTTGCAATTGCAGCAGTAATACGAAAGATACTTATAGCAACACTTTCCACTGAAAAGGTTGCAGACATACTAACGCTTGGCGGCATTGTGCTGTCACTCGGTGTTGTTTACTGGCTTATAGGTCACAGCAGCAGCGAGAAAACATGACGATTTATCGGGCATCTATTTTTGTACTTGATTTTTAAGCGGGTATTATTTAGAGTGACATGAAAACGGTTTGGGGGCTAAAAAGTGGAAACAGATAAGAAAAGGCCGCTGCATGTTGACAAGGATACAATGCGTGTCATCATTTTTACTCACCATTTCAAGATTATCGGAGAAATTTTTATTCCGAAAAAAGGAAGACTTACAGACTACCTGAACAGGACGCTTGGCGGGGCTGACACTGATATATTCCTTCCTGTTACGAATGCCGAGTGCTTTTCCATTTCAGATGGACAATTAAAATATATTGCCGAATTTGTCAGTTTAAACAAGAACCAGATTCACCTGATTTTGCCATATAAGAGCAACTGATGAGAATAGGCATCCTGAAGGCGATTAAAGAACAGGAATTCAGGGTGTCGATGGTCCCTGCAGGTGTCAGAACCTTAACCAGATCTGGTCATACTGTTCTGATTCAAAGCGGAGCAGGCGCCGGAAGCGGTATCTCCGATGAGGAATATATCGCTGCCGCCGGTGTTATTGTCAATTCTGCGGACGAAATCTTCGGGACATCAGAGATGATCGTAAAGGTCAAGGAACCTCTCCCGGCTGAGTACCCCCTGATGAGAAGGGGTCAGATCTTGTTTACATTTCTGCACCTTGCCGCAGACCGCTCCCTCACTGAAGCACTAATCAACAGCGGAATCACTGCGATTGCCTATGAAACCGTTCAACTGGATAATGGTTCACTCCCGCTTCTCATTCCGATGAGTGAAATCGCAGGGCGTGTTGCAGCAATTGCAGGGGCATACCATCTGCAAAAGGCACAGGGCGGTTCAGGCGTGCTTGTCAGCGGCATCCCGGGAGTACAGCCCGGCAAAGTCACAATCCTTGGAGCAGGGACAGTAGGCCGCAATGCGGCCAAAATGGCCTCCGGCCTTGGAGCAAGGGTTGTCATGCTCGATATAAATTTCCAGAATCTGCGGAATATTGACGATAGTCACCATGGACAGATAGTAACGCTGTCTCTGAATGAGTATAATATTGAAGAGTCGGTATTGTCGTCCGATATCGTTATCGGCGCCGTTCTCATACCTGGAGCAAAAACCCCTTTTCTTGTAAGCAGGCAACTCGTTGGAAGGATGCGAAGGGGTTCTGTCATAGTTGACGTATCCGTTGATCAGGGAGGTTGCATTGAGACCTCAAGACCGACAACCCATTCTAATCCTGTCTATATTGTTGACGGGGTAGTGCATTACTGTGTCTCCAATATACCAGGAGCGGTCCCACGCACATCAACAATAGCCCTTGCAAACGCAACCCTGCCATATATAGTCAAACTCGCCAATCTCGGATGGAGGAAGGCTGTTGAAGAGGACACCTCCATTGAAAAAGGGGTAAACATCGCAGAAGGCAAAGTAACCTGCGCAGGGGTAGCCAAGACCTTCGGCTTGAAACACGAACCCCTCTGTTGACAATGAAACACCTCTCAATTAATATAGGGAACACCTGAACACATGCGGTAATGGCACACAGCGGACATAGCACATAGGAATAAATTTATTAATGCAGCAAACTAATTGACATTCAAAAGTGTCCATATGCAAGGAAGGACGGTGAATTTGAGACGAGACGTACTATACGGTACTTTGAGTCTCAAATTCACCGTCCTGACGCCGCAGATGGGCGCTTTTCAACGTCAATTAACGGGGCGTAGCGCAGCCTGGTAGCGCACATCGTTCGGGACGATGGAGCCGGAGGTTCAAATCCTCTCGCCCCGACCAAATAAGGCGGGATCTGCATCATGGGAAAGAGAAAGTCAAAAAAGCCTGATAATATCATGCAGACGATGAAATCAGATAAATTCAATGAAGAGGATCAGGAACACGAGGAATCTGATACAGACGTCACTGATGATGACATTGAAGTCCGGGAACCTTGCGAAATTGAAAGTGAATCTGCCGTCTTTACCGATGAAGATGCTGAAGATGAAAAGACAGACGATAGTGAGGCCAGTACTGAATTAGACGTCATAAGGTCCTATCTCCACGAAATCAGTCACACTTCGCTCCTGACCTTTGAAGAAGAACAGAATCTTGCTGCCAGGGTGGAAACTGGTGATGAAAAGGCACGGGAGAAGATGATCGAGGCCAATCTCAGGCTTGTCGTTAATATCGGAAAGAGGTATTTGAACAGGGGGCTCCCCCTTGCAGATATAATTGAAGAGGGTAATTTGGGTCTGATGAAGGCAGTAGAAAAATTTGATTATACAAAGGGGTTCAGATTCAGCACATATGCTTCATGGTGGATCAGGCAGTCAATCGAGAGGGCTATCATTAATCAGACAAAGACTATCAGGCTGCCTGTGCATGTAGCTGAACACATAAACAGATACCTTTCTACTTCAGAAATGCTGATTCAGGAATTCGGTAGAGAGCCTTCTTTAAAGGAGATCGCCGGTAAAATGAACATCCCTCCTGAAGACGTCGAAGATCTGCAAAAACTAATCAGAAAGACATACTCACTTGAAACTCCTGTGGGAGACAAGGAGGCGAATATATTGATGGACGTGATAGCAGACAACACAATCATGTCTCCGTCTCAGATTGCAGAGGGTATAAGCATGCGTGAAGAGATTGACAAATGGCTCGGACAGCTCAGAGACAAGGAAAGGGAGGTTATTTGTCTCAGGTTCGGACTTGAGGGCCAGGAGGCCATGACACTCGAGGAAATTGGAAACAGACCTGAGTTCGGCCTCACAAGAGAGCGGATCAGGCAGATCGAGTCATCGGCGCTAAGCAAACTTCGCTCAATCATTGCAAAAAGGTCTATTAAAAGGGATGAAATACTCTAATAAGGATTAATGCGGAGGTAAATTATGGATTTAAAGGCCAAGGTTCGTGAGATTCCTGATTTTCCAAAGGAAGGAATTCTGTTCTATGATGTAACGACGCTTCTCAAGGACGCAGCCGGTTTTAAGCGGGTAGTTGATAAAATCGGCAGTTTCTATGATGGAGACGGAATTCAGAAAGTCGTTGCCATGGAATCCCGCGGGTTTATCCTCGGCGCTCCGGTAGCATACCGTCTGGGGGCAGGATTTGTCCCTGTAAGGAAGCCAGGTAAACTTCCGAGCGACGTATATGAGGCCAAGTACGAATTGGAATACGGCTCTGACTCTTTAGCCATACATCAGGACGCCATTACGCCCGGAGAAAGGGTTCTGATCGTCGATGACCTCATTGCAACTGGTGGCACAGTTGCTGCGACTGTCCAGCTCGTCAAGAAGCTCGGCGGTATTATCCATGGCGTGGCATTCTTAATCGAGCTGAC
>WBZR01001431.1_pt1 | contig 29650 bp, 22 predicted proteins | sample 5204231 | NCBI WGS metagenome assembly WBZR01 (sample SAMN12412403, study PRJNA552823) | activated sludge metagenome | isolation source: activated sludge from anammox sidestream of wastewater treatment plant... | place: USA: Virginia | collected 2017-08
AACTATAGAAATTGTACGACCCAATAGAAAAGAACCCAGAAACCACAAAATTAAAAAACCAAAATCAATGAATTACAAAGTTTTATAAATACTTTCGCTTAACTAAACGACATTGAACTAATATTATGAAAAATCTAATGATCATAATAGTATTACTCACTTGCTATCAGCAGTTTGTGAATGCGCAAAAAGTGCCTGAATTTGAAACAACTTTTTACTTTGAAGATGCAAAAGGTAATAGAGACTCGGTTATTATAGGTTATGATCCAAGTGTGCCAGAATATATTGGCGGCATAAACGGGCTTACACCGCAGTTTGGTGAGCAGCCTCTACAAGAACCATTTGACACGATATTAGATGTACGAGTTGATCCGGAAGGTAATGCGGGTGGTGATCCTTTCGGGTGGTTTAAGCGTATGATTGGCTTCTGTGAAAAATTTCCTCCCGGTGTGTGTTATGGAGGCACAGTCGGAGGTTTCGTTATTAGCAATAAATACCCACCCCTTAAGATAAGTTATAGCCAGAAAGCATTTGGCACACCTAATCTTGGTGGGTCATTTTTAACGCATGACAAATTTTATGATTTGATAGGTGCTAGTGCATTGCCATACAATCACTATTTCTGCCTGAGTGATACAGGTGAACATATCATAGATTTCAGTGATTCATCTTATGTCAATGGATATTGGGGTTTGTTCAAGCAAAATGTACCTATGAAAGGAGGTGATGTTGCAAACCTTGCACAAATCAATTTCTATTTATTAGTTGGAGATTGTTTGTATCATACAGCGACGTCAGAGGTTAAGTCAGCACTTTTGAAAGCTTACCCTGTGCCGGCGACAGACAGAATAGTAATAGAGCTGCCGGAAGAGTTATTATTTAGCTATAAAGAACTGGCGGTGTCTGATGTTGTGGGCAGGACGAGCATGTTAAAGCTGATAGAAGAAGCCGATACAACTATTGGTCTGGATATCAGCTCGCTGAGTCCGGGATTTTATTTTGGAAGGATTGACAGGTTTGTACTTAAGTTTGTGAAGCAGTAATGTTGTTTATTCCTCCCAACAAAATAGTCATCCATTGTAAACTGAGAAAGTGAAGTGCGGCATTAAGCATTTAAGATTTTTAGCAAACAATCTACACCCATTGTTGTAATCCGCGAAATCAGTGATCGTGAAAGCAAAATGTGCCACCAGCCGCTTATCTCCAGACGAATGTCCGGCCAAGTCCCAAAACAATCTATCGGGTAGCCTACACCACAGCCAAATTTTCATCTGTTGATGTTTGTAATAATTTGTGTAATCAGAATAATATACTGTATTGGCATTTTATAAAAAACAAACAGGTAAAATAATTGAAAAAAATTTCTAAAAATGTTTGGATATCAATGTTAAGTATTGTACCTTTAGGTCATCCAATAAATGATAAACTTTTATAGTATGAAAAACATTAGCCCAACAGCCCAACAGCCCAACAGCCCAACAGCCCAACAAATCAATAGCAGTTATTTTGTTGGTTTAAGGATTGGTTTGATTTTGTGTTTTGTGTTTTATTTTTTACTTAACGGTTATTCTCAAGATGGGCCTGTTTCATGTGGTCCTATAAGCAAGAAAAGTTTTAATCCCGTCCTAACACTTCGTGACGAATTTCATAATAAGCCAACTGATGTTGATTTATTTGCCCCCCAAGGTACATGGGTTATTTTTGCTTCACAATTACCAAAGAACACATATTTTAATCAAAAGATAAGGATTAATTCGGACTTGATTGTGGATGTACCATTAATGTTTATAAATTGTGAATTAGAGATGTTACATGTTAATATAGAAATTATTTCAGGTGGCGAATTAAGATTATTTAATTCACGATTGTTTGCATTCACCACTACATGGAATGGCATCGAAGTAAAAGATAATGGCTTTTTAGTATTGGCAAGAAATCGAATAGAAGATGCTGAAAATGCAGTAAGTATAGACATAGGAGCAAAAGGAGTTAATTTGAATGGTAACGTATTTAATCGAAATAGAGTAGCCATCAGGAACGGAGTTGCCTCATTTACACCAGGTATCATGAAGTTTGGCTATTTTGCCGATAATATTTTTACGTGTTCATCTCATTTATATAAAAATTCGCCAAGTGACCCTGATTGGTCAATAGCAGGAATACAATTAGATAATTGTGTTGCTACTATTACATCAAATGTAAACAAACCTAATCATTTCTTCAGGTTGGAGAATGGTATAAAGTCACACGGAGCAAGTTATGTTATTAATAATTGTTACTTTTATGATAATTTCCGAATTGATGAAGGGAACAATAAAATAGGATATGCAATTAATGCCAATGGAGGTACAGTTAATGTTAGTTATGGATTTAGCCAGAATCTTGGTTTGTTAAATTGCTATTTTGGCACCACCGAATCTGAAAACCCGTATATATGGACACAAAAGGCATCATGCCGTGTGTCAAAAGCATGTTTTGAGGGTGGTGATCAATTTATATTCAATACAGATAATAATAGTGGGCAGGTCATTGATATATGGCAGAACAATATGGATCTGAAGAATTACACCGCACTGGGCGGTGTGGAAACAGAAAGACCCGTCGGGTCGGGTAATTTTACAAGAGTTACCTATACTGAGAATAAAGTTCGTTTGTCTGCACAGGCAGGCGGTAAAAGCGATTTTTCAGCAGGACTTTTTCTTCATAGCAATTATTCCTCCACTGACCGTACCGCAATCACACGCAATGAAGTAAATGTTTACAACAATGGGTGGGGTAATGTTGGTATCTGTCTTGTAGGTACGGGAGACAACAATTTTATCAAATATAATACTGTTAAGTCATTTTCAGAAGCGAATGGCAACAGACAAGGCTTGGCCCTCCATAGCTTCAAAGGGAAAAATAATTATATAGCAGAAAATACTGTTGATGGGCAAGGAGATAGACACAATTTTACGAGTGCCTTTTTTGCGGATGAGAGTCCTGGTATAAGTTGGTGTCATAACCATGCCGATTACTCAGGTATTGGTTTCCATTTTCGTTTAAACTGCGATTATACCAAGTTTAGAAGCAATGTTAATAGAAGACATGACATAGGTATGTTCATAGAAGGCAAATTTGGAACCGGATTAATCGGTGAGCAAGTACGCCGGTCCAATCTATGGTCATACACACCTGATGTTGATTATACTATACTTGCAGCAAAGTGTGAAGGAAACGCTGCCTACTCAAGGTTCATCACCGAAGGAGAATATATAGAGATAAAACCCACAAAAATTGACCCACAAAATGATTGGTTTGTTTATAAGTCGGGCATTCTTGATAATTGCAACAATGAGCAGCTGCCTATAATCGACACTACAAGCGTATATGACAGAAGCTTAATAAACAACGATACTACAGGTTGGACAGCTTACGAGCTGTGGCACAGTACCAAAGCTTTGATGAAAAGGATGATAGAAGACCCTGCCGGTACATCTGCAGATGTAGGCAAATATTATTTTTACAATACCCATTTAAATACCAATGTCGGTAAATTGGCGGATATAGAGGTGCAAGGGAGGAATAAGATAGAAACAGAGGATACTTATTCAATTATTATTGGTCAATCAGTAAATAATATCAACCGATTGATGGATGAGATTGTGTCACTACAGAGCCAATTGGTCACAGACACAGTGCATTATGAGTCGGATAGTACATTTGAAGTGAGCCGTGATGCGAAGCTGGATTCTATCGTGTATTACAGAAATGCAGAAGAGGATGCAAGGGCTAGCCTTTTGGCCAGTCGTACTCCGTTTTACAATACAGTAAAAAATATTTTGGCGAATATGGTGCCACAAAACCAGTTTGAGCAAAATGCCATCCAATATAATAAAATATTGATAGACAAGTGGATGGGTAATGGATTGACAGCATCGCAGCTCGATAGTTTGGAGGCAATAGCTTCACAGTGTATTCAAAAAGGAGGGGAGTATGTGAAATTATCAGCACAGTTGCTTGGCAGTAAAAAACTAAAGTATTATATGGCAACAGAAAATATTACTTGCACAGAACCAAGGGCTGCGGAACATATCAACGGCCAGAAAGTTTCAGAAATGGCAAGATTATATCCGAACCCAACCGAGGGCATCCTGAGCATTGAGGTATCTTTGCCAGCTGATTATATCATATACGACGCACTCGAACGAGTAGTAGAGGCAGGAAGTCTCGAGGAGGGTTCCAGACATCAGCTGGATATGTCGGGCTTCCAAAGCGGGATATATTATGTAAAGTTTCGTTTTGTAGATGGAAGCTCATTAGTCAGTAGGATTATAAAAATATAACAAGTACCATTTCATAAATTTTATGATTAAGCCAAAGTTTGTCAGATGAAAAAAGCAACAAGTTTGATATGGATATTGATATGGATATCGGGCGGTGTTAGTGCACAAAAGGAATACGAAAACAACTGGATACTTGGTTATGGAACTTCTGATGATACTTCCTATTTTCACACTGGTGGTATGCGGATGCACTTTGAAGGAGGGGAGCCGGTAGTTGATACTTTGAATGTTGGAGTCAGTTTTACATTTGTATCCACCATGAGTAACGAAGCCGGGGAGCTGATATTTTACAGCAACGGCTGTTCGATATTTAATAGCAACTACCAGGTAATGGATAGTGGCAATCATCTAAACCCCGGTGAAGTGTATGACAGCTATTGCGATTCTGAGGAAGACGGCACATCGTATTATCCGAATTTTAATTTAATCATCAGTTTTCCTCGGCCCTCCCATCCCGGGCAATATGAAGTGTTCCATGTTGCAGCGGAAGATGGCACTTATTTATCGAAAACACTTTATCAGACGAGTATAGACATGAATGAACCTGGCGGACTAGGTAAGATAACGGCCAAAAACAAGGAATTGTTTTCAAAGACTATAGTGGCAGATGTGCTTGCTGCCTGCCGGCATGGTAATGGGCGAGACTGGTGGATACTGATGCCAATGGTAGGTGAGAAGACGATTTACCGATTTTTGTTGACACCCGATACTACGCTTGGGCCATATGCTCAGCAAGTAGGGTATGACAAGAAACCATATGTCTTGACACCCGGCCAGTGCTGTTTCAGTCCAGATGGGAAGCATTATGTACATGCTGACCCTGGCAATGGTGTCAACTTGTATGATTTTGATGCCTGCACCGGCTTATTGAGCAATGCTCAGCGATATTATTATGCACCGGATACAGCATTTTGCTCTGGGGCTGCATTTAGTCCGAACAGTCGATTTTTGTATGTTAGCACAGGGGTGAAGCTGTACCAATATGATATGTGGTCGCCGGACATCGGAGCATCGCGTATAGTAATAGACGATGTAAATGCAAACCCTGCGCCCTCTCCGGCTAGTATATTTGTAGGGCGATTGGCCATTAACGACAAGATATATTTTTCTTCAACGGGAACTATCGGTTACTTGCATGTGATTAACAAGCCCGACGAGGCCGGGAAGGCATGTGATTTTATACAGCAAGGGTACAAATTGCCCCGGCTGAACGATTGGATAGTGCCCAATATACCATATTTTCGATTGTTTGACCAACCGGGTAGCCCTTGCGATACACTTGGGATAGATGCGCCAATATCTACAAAGTATGTAACGGCAAAGTCAATAATAAGTGTTTTTCCCAATCCTGTCTCCACCACGCTCAGCATAGACGTTGAGCAGGCAGGCTATGGTAGCGTGCGTGAGCAGACAGTCGATATCACCGACCTGTTGGGCAGGAAGCTATATACGGTAGATATAGACTATGACGGCCATGCTGAGCTGGAAACACAGGCTTTGCCACCGGGCATGTATATAGCGGTACTCCGTGCAGACGGGCATCAGGTGCAGCCAGTGAAGTTTGTGGTGGTGAGTGGTGAGTAGTGAATGGGAAGTGGTAAGTGGTGTTTGTTTTTATACATCTTTCCGCTTGCTCCGGCAAAGTATCCGCCTTAATTCTCTTAACTTCTTAATGGTTCTAAAAAAATGTTGAATATTAATGTATCACAAAAGCATACATCTTACATTTCACTTACAACTTACAACTTACAACTTACCACTTACCCAAGCCGCGTGAAAGATAGAAGCCGGCACGAAGTAAGGCGGATAGCCTGACCCGACAGGGGCACGCCCAAGGCTATCCTTGAGGTATGATACATCTGAATGTCAAATCAACAAAAACTGTCGTTGGTGTTAACGGACGATTTTCAGGCTGAGATCGAGGCTTTGGAAAGAGTGTGTCAGGGCTCCGGAGCTTATGTACCGGACGCCTGTCTTAGCGACGTTGCGCACGGTGTTGATAGTGATGCCGCCTGATGCTTCAGTCTCGTAACGGTTGCCAATGATTTCGACGGCTTCCTGGAGGAGTGGAATCTCGAAATTGTCGAGCATGATCCTTTTGAACCCGCCTACCTCGAGTGCGTCGTATAGTTCTACCAGGTTGCGTACTTCGACGGTGATATTAAGGTCGAGCTTATTGTCTTTGAGGTACCGATGGACGTTGTTGATTGCGTTTTTGATACCGCCGCTTGCTTCGACGTGGTTGTCTTTAATCATAATCCAGTCATAGAGACCGAAGCGGTAGTTTTCGCATCCGCCGAGTTTGACGGCCCACTTTTCGAGGAACCTAAGTAGGGGCGTGGTTTTTCGGGTGTCGAGGATGGTGACGGGTAGGTCTTCGACTTCGAAAGCGAACCGGTTGCTCATGGTGGCGATACCACTCATGCGTTGCATGGTGTTGAGTATAAGGCGCTCGGCCTTGAGCAGAGCATGAGAGTTGGCTGAGAGTTCGAAGGCGATGTCGCCGTAGCTGACGCTGTCACCGTCTTTGATGAATGTAGTGAAGCTGCAGTTGGGGTCGAGTTTTTGGATGATGACTTTTGCCAGCTCTATACCGGCAATGATACCTTCGTCCTTGACTTTAAGTATGGCTTTGTCCGACTGAGTATCCGGAATGCAAGCGAGGGTTGTATGGTCGCCTGAGCCTACGTCTTCTATAAGTGCCTGATTTACGAACCAGTCGATTTTATCAGGTGTGACATAATATGGTAGCATAAAGCATTGATTTGCAGGCCTGAATTTTTTGATTCATGCTCTGTGTAGTTTTAGAATGTTGGGTGTAAGGTGTGATGGTTAAAACAATACACCTACCCTGAGTACAATACGCTGATTGGTGGCTTTACTTTTGTCGGCACCGTCGTCTGAAGTCACATCTGTAAACCCAGCCTGATAATACAGACCGCCAACGAGCGAAGTACTGCTATTGAGGGAGTATTCGGCACCGATACCAAGGCCCCAATTGAGGCTGAGAGCGGCCATATCTTTCTTGATGTTTTCATCATCATAACTGCCAATGTCTGCTTTGGCGCCGGTTTTGAAGCCGATGCTAAGTGCCGGTACTTCGGCAAAGTATCTGATGTTGCCGTATTCGGGTGTTTTCATCTTGAGTGCGAAGGGTATTTCGAGGTAGTTGATTCGGTATCTGACGATGGTGCCCGAAGCTATAGAGTCGAGGATGGGATCGGATAGGCTTGAATTAGGGAACAAGGGAGCCTTGCCGTTGATTTCGTTGTGTTTTAGTCCGCCACCCTGGCCGAATGACAGTCCGAGTCCGAGCCTGACGGCGTAGTGTTCTGCGAAGATATATTCGCCGTTGGCAGCCAGATTAAAACCTATGCGCGAGCCTGTGCCGATGGTTTTTTTGTTATCGGTTTTCATCCAGGAGATAAAAGGGCTAGTTTCGAAACCAAAACGGAACTTATCCTGACTATAGGAAGATGGTAGGATGACAGCGAGTAAAATGAAAAACAGAAAATAACGTTTCATAGTAAAAATTTAAAAGATTAATTCAACCTTTGCATTCAATTTATTGTCAAATAGTTGAAGTATTAAACAATTTATAAGTTTTAGACTCAGATGGGGCACAAAAATAACGCTTTTTCGATAACTATTCTTCTGATTTTCGGATTTTTCTTGAGTTCGTGCAGTTCCGAGCCAAAAGAACCAGTACCGGATGTGAGTAATGTGAAAGTAGATGTGGATATACGGCGATTTGAGAAAGATCTTTTCAGTATAGATACAAACCAATTTGATCAGGGATTGAAAGCTTTGAGTGCAAAGTATGGGGAGTTTGCAGATATTTATTTCAAGAATGTGCTGGGAGCTTATGACAAGCGGATTGCGCCCGAGGGTCCAGAGCAATATATCAGAGGATTTGTAGCGGCACCGGTAGTGCGGAAGTTGTACGATACTTGCCAGATAGTTTACAGGGATTTTGGTACGATAGAGAAGCAGTTTGAAAATTCATTCAAGTATGTAAAACATTATTTTCCGAAAAAAAGATTGCCGGTGATTACCACATTCATATCAGAATACAGTCTGGCCGTATTTATTTACGGAAAGGGTGACCTTGGTGTTGGGCTCGATTTTTTTCTTGGCTCGAAATATCCTTATGCGAGCATCAATTATGAAAACCCAAATTTTTCGAGCTATCTGACACGCACCTATAATAAAGACCATTTGGTATCGAAGGCTATGACAGCACTGGTAGGAGATTGGGTGGATGATGCCCCTGCGCGGAACAGACTGATAGACTACATGATACACAATGGCAAAAAGCTATACATACTACACAAAATACTACCTGAAACACCAGACACTGTTGTATATGAGTATTCGAAGAAGCAGCTAGACTGGATGAAGAAGAATGAAGCGAATATGTGGGCATTCTTTACAAGTGAGAATCTGTTGTACAATGAAGATTATCAGAAGATAAGAAAATATATCGAGTACAGCCCGAATGCACCCGGAATGCCTGCTGAAGCACCCGGCAAAACAGCTAACTGGATAGGTGAAAGGATAATAGCGGCTTATATGAAGAATAACCCGGGGATGACGATGGACGGTTTGCTAAGGCAAAATGATGCACAGAAGATTCTTGAGATGTCGAAGTATAAACCAAGGAGAAATTAGAATTATTTGTTAAAAAAGTCGTTTAAGATTTAAATGAATATTTTATTGTAACTTTGCACGTCAATATTTATTAGTTATGGCAAACAGAGCAATACCTTTAGTTGATTTGTCACAGTACGTAAATGGTACAGAAGAGCAGAAGAAGGATTTCGTTCAGCAATTGGGCAAGGCCTTTACTGAAATCGGCTTTGTAGGCGTCATCAATCATGGGATTCCTAAAGACCAGATTGAGAAATTTTATGCTGAATCGAAGTCATTTTTTGCACTTCCGGAGGAAATAAAGAGGAAGTATGAAATACCTGAACTTGCCGGGCAACGAGGTTATACTTCATTCGGTAAGGAGCATGCCAAGCAGTCACAGCATGCTGATTTGAAGGAATTTTTTCAGATAGGTCAAGAACCTGAAAGTGATGCAGGTGGTGTATATCCATCAAATGTGAAAATTAATGAAAAGCCTGAGTTTACAGAATCTGGTATGCAATTATACCGGTCATTTGAGCAGGCAGGTGGGCACTTGCTAAGAGCGATAGCAGAATATCTGAATCTAGATAAGGATTATTTTGACGCTTACATAAGAAATGGTAATTCAATACTGAGGTCAATACATTATCCACCTATCACGCAGGAGCCGGCATCCGCCATCCGCGCCGAGCAGCATGAAGACATTAATCTTATAACATTGCTCGTTGGAGCATCGGCAGGAGGCCTACAGGTGTTGACAATGGACAACGAATGGCTGGCAGTAGTGCCTGAAAGTGATGAAATAGTAGTGAATGTAGGTGATATGCTTCAACGGCATACCAATAATAAGCTTAAGTCCACAACACACCGAGTGGTAAACCCACCAAGAGAAGAATGGCACAATCCACGTTTGTCCATACCGTTTTTTCTACATCCGGTGAGTGAGATGAAACTTAATTGTCTTGATAGTTGTATTTCAGATAATAACTCTATAAAATACGGACCAATAACTGCCGGAGAATATCTTGATGAAAGACTTCGGGAGATAGGTTTAAAAAAATAAAAATTCAATAACATGACAACATTTCCATTAATATTTAATCTCGGATCATGGGAAGTAGTAGTAATACTTTTTGTAATCCTTCTTTTGTTCGGCGGCAAAAAAATACCTGAGCTGGCACGAGGGCTCGGAAAAGGTATTCGGGAGTTTAATGATGCCAAGAGTAACATCGAGAATGAGATAAAACAAGGTATGCGTGAGAGCGAGCGCAAGAAAATAGAAGAGGAGAAATAACAAGAACACTTTTTTAACTACAAAGATGAGCGTATTTAAATTTGCCTTTGCGGCAATGATGTTGTGTGCAACATTGAACTTGAATGCACAGGAATATAAGTTCGGACACTTGAACTCCGGCAATCTGCTTGCTTCAATGCCCGAAGCAAAGGCTGCTGACGAACAGTTGGCTGCATTACAAAAAAGTCTGGTAGCCAAGGGAGACACTATGGTAGCCGAATTTCGGAAGGCTTACGACAGTTACCTGAAGGAAAGCAGCGAAGGCATCTTAAATCCGAAGCAATCAAAAGATCGTGAAGATGGCTTGCACAAAATGCAGGAAAACCTTCAGACTTACGAACAACAGATACAGCAAGAAATACTTAAGAAGCGCCAGGAATTATTGGGCCCGATGCTCAAAAAAGTGGATGAAGCAGTAGATGCGGTTGGCAAGGAAGGCAAATATCACATGATTTTTGATGAATCGGGTGGGGCGATATTATACACTCTACCATCACAGGATGTTACAGAACTTGTGAAAAAGAAGCTGGATCTTTAGGTTCGGAATATTTCTTTTAGCTGTTGTTCAACAGCTCTTTTATACACTACACCTACTACCTTATCATTCTCTAACACAGGAAACAGTTGTGTTGGCAGATTACTTGTTTTGCCGGCTATTGACTTCAGCGGTTCGTCGGGTGTGAGTGTTGTGGGCATAGGAGTATAATAAGATGCTACCAAACCAGTGATACCACGGCTTGCAATGAACTGTATGATTTCATTATTGAGTGTACCGATTACTTGATTGTCAGGTGTAAATACCAGAAAGTCTCTTTCAATACCAGCATTGTGCTGACTAACTGCGAAGTCGGTACTGTCTGTTTTGTATAAATGTGTAAATTGTCTTACCATCAGATCAGAAGCTTTGATGGTGTTGACCTTATTTTCGGCAGTGACACTATTGAGCTCTGCTCTTGCCATTGAAAAGACAAAAAGGCCTATAATAGAAAGAGTGAACTGTTCTACGGTACTCACCGGTCTGCCAAGTATTGGGTATTTGAATATGGCCGAGACGATAAAGATAACAGCGATACCCTGCCCGATAAATGCAGCAATCCGGGTGGCTTTGAGTCTGCCGAGTTTCATGGCGAGCAATGAACGAAGCACCCTGCCACCGTCCATCGGGAAAGCCGGTATGAGGTTGAACAATACGAGCATTACATTGATATACTGCAGGACGAACAGGTAATTTTCAAAAAAATTGGACGCTGAAATGGATTCAAAACCAGGATTGAAACTGTCAGCAGGATAGAAAACAAATACTGTGAGCAAGATAAGCAGTATAATTGCCACATTCACCAACGGGCCTGCAATGGCTACGAATAATTCATGTTTAGGTTTTTCGGGAAGGTGATTGAGCCTGGCAACACCGCCTATGGGTGACAAGATAATGTCTTGAGTACTCACGCCGTATCTCTTAGCAGTAAGGGCATGGCCGTATTCGTGCATGGTGACACACGCAAAGACCGAAAGCAATACTAGTAGCTCAAACCCAAGCTGAATCATAGATTCGGAAGCGGATATACTTTGAAAAATAACAAAGGCTATCAGTAGGAAGAAAGTCCAGTGAATGTAAACCGGAATGCCGGCAAGCTTAAACAGCCTGAAAGATCTGAACATATATTTTTTTGGTACGAAACAATTGGATTAGCTATAAAGTTTCCCTTTGAGTACTTCGCGTGAAATTACAATGCGTTGTACTTCGCTCGTTCCTTCGTATATCTGCGTTATTTTGGCATCGCGCATGAGTCGTTCTACGTGGTATTCTTTCACATAGCCATAGCCTCCGTGTACTTGTACAGCTTCAACCGAAATACTCATAGCTGCTTCAGAGGCGAATACTTTTGCCATACTGCTTGCCATGCCATAGTCGAGGTGCTGGTCTTTCATGAGAGCTGATTTGTAAACAAGTAGTTTTGCTGCTTCTACCTTTGTAGCCATATCGGCCAGTTTGAATGCAATAGCTTGGTGCTGGCTGATTGGTTTGCCGAATGCTGCCCTTTCTTTAGAATATGCAACTGCCAATTCGTAAGCTCCGCCTGCTATACCAAGAGCTTGTGAAGCGATACCAATACGACCACCGGCGAGGGTTTTCATAGCAAAAGTAAAACCGAAACCATCGTCTCCGATTCTGTTTTCTTTTGGTACTTTGACGTCGGTGTACATGATGGTATGTGTATCTGAAGAGCGGATGCCGAGTTTATCCTCTTTAGCACCAATGGTAACACCCGGCCAGCTTGTTTCGACGATGAGTGCGTTGATACCTTTGGGGCCGAGTTCAGGATGCGTTTGAGCCATTACGAGGTGGACATTGGAAGTGCCCCCGTTGGTAATCCAGTTTTTGGTACCGTTGAGAAGGTAATGGTCGCCCATATCGACAGCTGTTGTCCTTTGAGAAGTAGCGTCACTACCTGCTTCCGGTTCTGAAAGACAGAATGCTCCAATCCACTCACCGGTAGCTAATTTGGTCAGGTATTTCATTTTTTGGTCTTCAGTGCCAAAGGTTTCCAGACCCCAACAGACCAAAGAGTTATTGACGGACATGATAACCGAACATGAGTTATCTACTTTTGAAATCTCTTCCATTGCGAGCACGTAGGACAAAGTATCCATACCACCTCCGTTGTATTTAGGTGATACCATCATACCGAGGAAACCGAGTTCGCCCATCATTTTCACCTGTTCTTTAGGGTAAATCATTTTAGAGTCTCGCTCTATGACACCAGGTTTGAGTTCTTTTTGTGCAAATTCTCGTGCAGCTTGTTGTACGGCGAGGTGTTCCTCAGATAGTTGGATAAGCATAATTTCTTTGTTTTATGAGTTCTACGTTTGGAATGATCTTCAGGTTAGCAAAGTTAAAAATTTTTTCTTTAAACAGTAAGTTTTGTTTAAGTTTTTACTTAAAATCGTAAGACAGAAGTCTGTTTGAATATTACCAAAATGTGTCATTCCATGTAGTAGAAAATGCTAAAGCAAGCCCTGATCTGCAAAACTGAAATAGTCCGAATTGCATACGATGACATGATCAACAACATGCACATCCATGATTTTGCCTGCAGCAACGAGCTTTTTGGTCAGATCAATGTCAGACTGGCTTGGTCTGAGTTGGCCTGAAGGGTGGTTGTGAGCTAAAATCATACTTGTGGCACCGTGGTCGAGTGCATCTTTGAAAATTATTCTAGTATCAACGACTGTACCTGTCATGCCTCCTGTTGAAATCCGTTTGGTAGCAACATTTTTGTTTGCTCTGTTCAGGTAGAGAGCCCAGAATTCTTCCACCTTCAGGTCGGTAAGGTGTTGCTTGAATATGTGATAGGCATCAGCCGAGTTTTTGATCGGTTTGTTTTCTTCCCTTGTTGAAGATTGTCGTCTTCTACCTAGTTCAAGTGCTGCCAGCAGAGTTATTGCTTTTGCTTCTCCTATTCCCTTGAATTTCTTAAGTTCCTGAATACTGAGTTTACCCAGTTCATCCAGGCGGTTGTTGGATGCGGCAAGTAATCTTTGAGCAAGCATTAAAGCACTTTCATTTTTGGTGCCTGTAGCGATTAATATAGCCATTAATTCTGAGTCAGACAATGCGGATCTGCCTTTCAACATCATCTTTTCACGCGGCCGGTCATCTTCTGCAAGCGATTTGATGGTAAGGTTTGGTGCGTACATCATATATTGTTTCCCTTTCTGTAACATTGACGCAGTGAGCATACAAATTCCATAAGAACCGGATAAAATTTTTTACCAAAATTAAGTAACATGCTAAAATTTAAAATATTAGCTGATTTAGAATTAAGATAGTTAAGAATAAAACGATATTTGCAAGGTACAAACCATGATTTCGGTATAAGTATAATAATTTAAGATATTATGAGTCATACATTTAGACTGCGATTTTTCATTTTACTGATACTAGGTTTACTTCAGACACTCAATATTGATGCACAGGAAACGAATGCCAACCAAGGGTCAAACAGCGGACTTAAGGCTGATAAATTGAAGATATCCGGATACGCACAGATTCAATATAGATATATACAGGGAAATGAACCCGATAGTCGGTTTATGATAAGACGTGGCAGAATCAAATTTACCTATGAATTCAATCATGTAACGCTTGTTGTGAATCCCGATTTTACGGAGAGAAAATTCTCACTTCGAGACACCTATATCGAATTCAGAGAACCTTGGCTTAATGTATTTTCTGTCAGTCTGGGTGTCCTTTCCTTGCCGTTTGGGTATGAGGTGAAATATTCTTCATCAAACAGAGAATCGCCCGAACGTGCTTTCATTAACCAAACCTTATTCCCTGGCGAGCGAGACCTGGGATTATGCCTGAATGTTAAGGCTCCCGAAAAATCAGCGTTTAATGGACTTGAGCTTGATGTGGCTGTATTGAACGGTTCAGCAAATGTTACACCGGAATTTGACCGGAATAAAGATTTTCTGGAACGTCTTTCATTTAACAGGAATTTTAAAAACAACAACATTAATCTCGGTCTTGGTTTGTCTAATTATCATGGTGGCTATACGATTGGTAAGGTTAAGGATTTTATTTTTGAGGAAAATATGAAGCGATTCCAATATTCGCCGGATACAGCTGATTATTACCGTATTGCGAAGCGAAATTATACTGGTGCAGATGTTCAGTTTTCAGTGAATCTGGGGAATGCCGGCAAGACTACCCTTAGAGCAGAATACTGTATGGGTGGACAAGCCGGTACTGCAAACAACAGCCGGAGTGCTGAAGAAATTCCAGCTGAAGATATATACCATAGAAAATTTACAGGTGCTTATTTTTATTTTGTTCAGGATATTGGCAGATTGCCTTTGCAACTGGTAGCAAAATATGATTGGTTTGATCAAAATTCGGTTATTGCCGGCAAAGAAATTGGCGTAGTCGGAACCAATACCAATAAAGGAGATATTCGATATGATACTTATGGTTTAGGGTTAACAATACATTTAAACAAACATGCGAAATTAACAGGCTACTATGAATTTGTGAGAAATGAATCTACCCTACTGCCTGGTTACGAAACTGACTTGAAGGATGACAGGATGACTATCAGAGCTCAGATCAAATTTTGATGGTGTCGGAAATTTTTTTCTTACAGACAACCAATTGTATCTTTAGGTCATCTATTTTGTACAATTCTAATGAAGGTTAATTATTTATTGGTTAATACGTTTAAGTTATGAAACGAAGCATTCTCGTTCTCCAGATTATTTTCTGTCTTGGTGTGTCAGTATTGGCACAGTTACCTGACTCATGCAAGCTGAGATTCGGAACCAACCTTTCGGGGCTGAGTGACTGGGGCTCTGAGCAACCTTTTGTTGATATGATGCGATCGGCCCGTACGTGGTACACAAAAGATGTAGGCAACCCCAACGGAGGCCCATTTGATACCGGTGTTAAAGGACAACTTTCGTTTCGCCCTGATGGTTACCCGACACACATTCCACAGACTATACCAGCTATGGATTATCCACAGGCTGTCGCTACTATTTGGGGTAGTACAAGTGGTTGGGAACCAGGTAGCTACACTCTGATACATGAAGGTACAGGCGAACTGCTTTTCTGGGGCGCAGGTGTTAATGTCTTGCATCCTACAGACAGTACTTATAGCTTTGAGATAGTCAACCCTATCGGAAATGTTTTTGAAGTACGCATCGAAAGTTCTGACATAAACGATCCGATCCGCAATATCAGGATTGTAAAGAACGATTACCTTACTACCTATAAAACCCAGCCTTTTAACCCGATTTGGTTAGAAAAGGTGAAGATGTTCAAATCAGTCAGGTTTATGGACTGGGGCCAAACCAATAACTGGCATCAGAATGAACCTTGGGACTGGGAGCATCCGGATAAGTACGGATGGGAGGAGAGAGCCAAACCCGGAGAATATACCTGGGCAACCAACAGGGGCATCCCGTATGAGTTGATGATTAAGCTGATGAATGATTACAATCTGGATGGATGGGTATGCGTACCACATAATGTGGATGATGGTTATATACAACAGATGGCACAACTTTTTCATGATAGTCTAGAGCCCGGGCGAAAACTGACAGTAGAATATTCGAACGAAATATGGAACTGGATATTCGGTCAGGCACAATGGCTCAACAAATACGGTTGTATAGACAAAGGAGTAAGCTGGCCGGAAGGAACAGTACCATACATCCAGAATTGTATGGACATCTGGAGTGAAGTGTTCAAGGATGATATGAGTCGGATAACGCGTGCAGTAGGCATACAAACCGGTTGGCTTGACGTTGCACAGCGTACTGCATTCAATATGGTACCGGGTAGTTTTGATGTGGTGGCCGGTACTTACTATTTCGGTTTGAGTGACTATGCAGATCAAACACTCGATAATCTGGGAGCAACAGCTACAGTGCAGGATGTGGTAGGTCTGGTTCGTTCTACTTGGCACGAATCGAAGCAGATTATTAAAAGTGTACAGACCGAGCTTGCCGATTCGCTCGGACTACCTTTGGCGTTTTATGAAGGCGGTCAGCACCTGACACCTAATCCATTTGGTGTAGAACCTACGTATGCACAGGCTTTACTAGATGTACAGCGTGATACAGCCATTTACAATCTGTATAATGAATGGTTCGATTTTCTGCGAACATTACAAAAGGGCGATGAGCCACTTCAATGTATGAATTTCTCTCTCATAGCCGAACGTAGTGCCCGCTATGGTAGCTGGGGCATCTGGGAAACCATGTTTCAGGATACGACCGAGATACCTGCCCCCAAGCTGAAGGCATTAATTGAAAATATTTTTAACGGCTGTGATGATAACACTACACTAACACATAATCGCCCATTAATACATGCCAGTCTAAAATGCTATCCAAACCCAACAACAGGCGAATTTGTAGTTATTATGGAAAATGGTGGCGAAATACACATAACCGATATACTGGGAAGGCCTATAGCCAGTTTCAATGCAAAATATGGAGAAAACAAACTGGATGCCAGAGATTGGCCACAAGGAATATACCTTGTCCGAACTTCAGACGGACAATTAGGTAAGATGGTAAAATCAGCTTATTAAAGATGGATTTTATTATGGGTAAAATGTCATCTGGTACATTGCCTACACCTTATCCAGTGCCTCGGCCAGATCTTGAATAAGGTCGTCTGCATCCTCGATACCTACACTCAGGCGTATCAGAGAATCTGTAAGACCTACTTTCATTCTCTCTTCACGAGGAATACTGGCATGAGTCATGCTTGCCGGGTGACCGATGAGCGATTCTACACCACCGAGCGATTCTGCAAGCGAGAATAATTTAGTATTGCTGAGCACAGCTTTAGCGCTTTCATAGTTATCGGCTTTCAGATCGAAGGAGAGCATGGCGCCAAAGTATTTCATTTGTTTTTTGGCTATATCATGCCCCGGATGATCTTTGAGACCTGGAAAATACACCTTAGATACTTTTGGATGTTTCTTTAAGAATTTCGCAATTTTACGTGCGTTTTTGCAGGCTTGTTTTACCCTTACGTGTAGCGTTTTGATACCTCTGAGTACAAGAAAACAGTCGAACGGCCCGTTGACCGCTCCGCTGGCATTCTGGATGAAATGCAGCTGCTCTGCAAGTTCTTTGGTAGAGCAAATGACGGCACCAAGCACTACATCAGAGTGGCCCCCGAGGTATTTGGTAGCAGAATGAAGAACCAGGTCAGCCCCAAGCGAAATCGGCTGCTGAAGATATGGCGATGCAAATGTGTTATCCACACAGCTCAGTATATTGTGCTTTTTAGCTATAGAACAAAGTTTTTCAATATCTATAATCTTCAACATTGGGTTGGTAGGAGTCTCTATCCATATCAGTTTGGTATTGTCATTGATGGTTTTCTCTACCAGCTCCGTGTCTTCCATGTTGATAAAATGGGCCTTTATGCCAAACTTCTGGTAAATCCGCACAATAATTCTGTACGATCCGCCATAGAGGTCGTTGGTAGCTATAATTTCGTCACCTGGCGACAATAATTTCAGAATGGCATCCATTGCTGCCAGACCACTTCCAAAGCAGACTGCATCAGCACCGCCTTCGAGAGCAGCGAGGTTGGTTTCCAGCACTTTTCTGGTCGGATTCTGTGTTCGTGCATATTCGAACCCCTTGTGCTTTCCCGGTTCTTCCTGTACATAGGTGGAAGTCTGGAAGATTGGTGTCATGATGGCTCCGGTCGATGGGTCGGGCTCTATTCCTGCGTGTATTACCTTGGTTTCGAATTTCATTTTATCGTGCTTCATGTAAGGCGATTTATTTTTTTGGTGAAATCTGAATCTATTTTCTTTTCAAAACATTTCTTACGGCAGTTACTACATCGCTTGTGCCCATACCGTATTTCTCAAGCAACTGATCGGGTGTACCACTCTCGCCGAACTGATCATTAACGGCAACATACTCTTGTGGTGTTGGCAAATTTCTTGCCAGCAATTGGGCGATACTGTCACCGAGACCTCCATTGCGTTGATGTTCTTCGGCAGAGATAATACATCCGGTTTTCCTGACCGAACGGAGGATAATGTCTTCGTCCAGTGGTTTGATGGTGTGGATGTTGATCAGATCGCAGCTGATTCCTTCGTTTTCCAGTTGTTTTACCGCTTCTACGGCCTTCCAAACCAGATGTCCGGTGGCTACGATGGTCACGTCTTTTCCTTCGTTGAGCAGTATGCCTTTACCGATTTCGAAAGGAAGATTCTCTGTAAAAACTGGCCATGAGGGCCGACCGAATCGAAGGTAAACGGGACCTTCATGATTTGCAATGGCGATGGTGGCTGCCTTTGTCTGTGCATAATCGCACGGATTGATGACGGTCATACCGGGTAGCATCTTCATCATACCGATGTCTTCGAGTATCTGGTGGGTGGCACCATCTTCACCCAGCGTAACACCTGCATGTGATGCACATATTTTAACATTTTTGTCGGAGTAAGCTATAGATTGCCTGATTTGGTCATACACACGGCCGGTAGAGAAGTTGGCAAATGTGCCCGTATATGGTATTTTACCACAAGTAGCGAGTCCGGCGGCAATGCCCATCATGTTGGCTTCTGCTATTCCAACTTGAATGAATCTCTCAGGGTTTTCCTTTTTGAACTGATCCATCTTGAGTGAGCCCAGCAGGTCAGCACAAAGGGCAACGATGTCAGGATTGTTTCTTCCCAGTTCGGTAAGTCCGTCTCCGAATCCGTCCCGGGTTGCTTTTTTGCCGTTTACGGTTAAATTATTTACCGACATATCTTTTTTTGATGAAATTAAATGTGAATCAATAATCGCCTAATGTTTCAGGTAATTGTGCAAGTGCTTTTTCGAGTTGTTCGGCATTTGGAGCTATACCATGCCATTTGTGTGAGCCCATCATAAAGTCAACACCACAGCCCATTTCAGTTTTCATGAGTATTACAATTGGACGACCTCGGTTGCATGCTTTCTTGGCTTCTTGGAGTGTATGGATGAGTACGTCCATGTCGTTGCCATTGGTCTGGAGTACATCCCACCCAAATGCGTGCCACTTGGCGGGCAATACATCGAGGCTGCATACTTCATTGTTACTGCCATCTATTTGCTGACCGTTCCAGTCAACTGTTACGATTAGGTTATCTATTCTGTGGTGTGCGGCAAACATGGCTGCTTCCCATATCTGCCCTTCCTGTAGCTCTCCGTCACCGGTAAGGGCATAGACTATTGATGAGTCGTTGTCCATTTTCTTGGCAAGTGCAGCACCGCATGCTACCGAAAGTCCTTGACCGAGTGAACCTGATGCTACCCGCACGCCCGGCAGACCCTCATGTGTGGTAGGATGCCCCTGTAGTCGTGTGTTGAGTTTTCTGAAAGTGGCTAATTCTGATACAGGAAAATATCCTGAACGAGCCAGAACGCTATAAAAGACCGGCGAAATGTGGCCATTCGACAAGAAAAATATGTCCTCACCCAAGCCTTTCATTTTAAATTCCGGATTGTGGTTCATTACAGAAAAATAAAGGGCAGTCATGAAATCGGCACAGCCCAAAGAGCCACCTGGATGCCCCGATTGAGCATCAAATACCATTCGGACAATATCCCTTCGTACCTGAGTAGCAATTTTCTTTAATTCGGTGGTCTCTCGCATGTTTTGATGGTTGAATTTGAAAATATTCTGCAAAGTTAACACATTTACACAGCATTCAATTTAAGAAATTCTTCATACCTGATAAAAACATTTTCAATAGAATGGACAATCTGAAGAAATATAGTATCTTAGATATTAAATTCTTATTTAAAAATTTTGAACCAACATGAAATTGTTTTACAAAATATTTCAGACAAGCTATTGTTTATTATTTTTCGTTTTCATCACAGGCTTGCAATACACAAAAGCCCAGGTTATTATAAACGAATTTTCAGCTGCCAATTATGACAATTACCTTTGTTCTAATAATGATTATGAAGATTGGGTAGAGTTGTATAATATGGGTGCAGCACCTGTAAACCTACAGGGATACTACCTGAGCGATCGTGTTGACAAACCAACCAAATGGCAAATACCGGCAGGCTATATCCTTTCACCTGGAGACAGGATATTGATTATTGCCTCAGGCGAAGACAATGTCATAGGCGGTTTTCTGCATACCAATTTTAAGGTGACACAGACAGATGCAAAGGAAGCGTTTGTCCTAGCCTCACCTAGTGGCGCAGTTATAGATTTTCATGAAATAGACATACCCAACGGAAAAAATCACGCTTATGCACGTATGCCTGATGGCGGACCATGGACTGTAACCAACAATCCTACACCCGGAGCAGCCAATAATTCTACGACGACCAGATATGCTCTTACACCACAGTTCAATCTCCAACCCGGATATTATGCAGGTGCTCAAAGCGTTACTTTGACTACCACCGAGCCCAATAGCACCATAAGATATACACTTGACGGAAGTGAACCAACCGCGGCTTCAACGGCATACAGTGCACCCATCAACGTAAGTACTACCAGAATCATTAAGGCCAGAACCTATTCATCCGACCCTAAAATACTAACATCACACACAGCTTTTGGCACTTACTTCATAGGTGCTGCCAGCAAGCATACCATGATGGTAGTTTCAATCTCCGGTGACGATGTGCCACTCTTGTTAAGTGGTACTCAAAATAATCCACAAGGCACGTTTGAACTATTCGACCAGAATGGCAAATTCATTGACGCATGTACAGGCGAATTTAACAAACACGGTAACGATTCGTGGGCCTATGCACAACGAGGGATTGACTATGTAACAAGAGATCAGTTTGGTAACGATTCTGAGATAAAACACAAGATTTTTCCAAATACAAAGCGCAAGAAATTTCAGCGTATTATCCTCAAGGCAGCAGCCAATGACAATTATCCTGCACTCGGAACAGGAGCACATCTGAGAGACGCTTATGTTCATGAACTGTCTCAAAGGGCGGGCCTTGATCTTGATGTCCGTTCTACTAATTTCTGTGTATTGTATGTCAATGGCAACTACTGGGGTGTTTACGATATCAGAGAAAAGGTAGATGATAAAGATTATACTGATTATTATTACGGCCTTGATGAAAAGGAAATTGATTTCATCAAAACCTGGGGAAGCACATGGGCAGAATACGGCACAACTGCCAATTGGTTTACACTGCGCAATTATATCCTGACAAATGATATGACCAATCCTGTCAAGTTTCAGTATGTAGCAGACAGGCTTAACCTACAGTCATTGATCGATTATTATATTATCAATGTGCATACCGTGTGCAAAGACTGGCTCGTGTGGAATACCGCCTGGTGGACGGGTATGGATAACGAAGGGAATTTTCAGAAATGGCGTTATACACTCTGGGATATGGATGCAGTATTTGGCCATTATATCAATTATACCAACATACCTAATGTAAATGCAGATGCAGACCCGTGCGATATTGAAACTGTTGGGCCAAGCTATGATCCACAAAAACATACAGAGGTACTCACCAAATTATTTACCAATAAATCTTTCTTCGATCTGTACATCAACCGATATGCCGACCTTAACAATACTTTCCTGAGCTGTCAGTATATGACCAATCTGCTCAATGAAATGGAAGCACAGCTCGAACCCGAAATGCCCGGTCAAATAGCCAGATGGGGAGGCAACTTCACTACATGGAAAAATAACGTAAAAGCCATCAGAGACTTTATAAACGAAAGATGTGTAAAAATCGAAACCGGTATCGTGGACTGTTATCCGGTACAGGGGCCCTACAATCTTGTGGTGGTCGTAAAACCCGAAGGCTCTCCCAATGATGTAAAAGTAAATACAGTAATACCAGACCAATATCCATTTAATTCGAAATATTACGGCGGTACTGATTTACATTTTACAGCAATGCCGGGTACCGGATGGGATTTCGAAAAATGGGAAACAAAAAAAATGCCCATTAACCCAAATCAGACCAGTACTGATATGACATCATCTGTGTCAGAACCCGATACACTTTTCGCTTATTTTGTCATCGAATGCCCAATGGTGCTGGGTGTGAAACCTACCGGACAGAATTATCTGGATTGTAAAACGGGTACTATCCAGCTTCAGGCTGAAAGCACGAATGGGAGTGGAAGCTACACATATTCATGGCTCGATTCGAAAAAAAACATCATTCCAGGCAGCAATGCAGCAGTAATTGATATAACACAGGCCGGATGGTATTATGCTACTGTTGAAGATGTTATCAATGGTTGTAGCCGTACCGACAGCTTTTTGGTACTCGACAAAAAGATTTATCCAAATGCCATTGCTTCTGTGAATGATAAACTTACTTGTACCAATCTTGCTGTTGATTTCATCACTACAGGCACGGATACCGGTCCTGCATTTTCTTATCAGTGGTCGGGCGTTTGTCTTGAAGCCTCAGCATCGTCTCTAAGCAATAAAGCCTGTGCCCCTGGTCAATATACATTGGTAGTAACGGATAATTCCAACGGATGTACAGCTTTAGTAAACTTACAAGTAGATCAAGATATTAAAAAACCTGATGATGTATCGATAAATGCTGCTTCTGTAAATTTACCTTGTGATGGTTCGGGTGTGCTACTCAGTGTTAGTGGTAACGGCCCTAACGGAAACTATACCCAAATTTGGTCAACCAAGACAGGAAACATTCTGGGCGACCCGACTTCAAATGTTGTGAATGCAAATGCTTCAGCTTGGTATTTTCTCACAATAACTAATCCTGAAAATGGTTGCACACACACTGACAGTATCTTGTTAAAGAACAACAATACATTCTTGTCTTCATTGAGTTTTAACCTGAAAAATCCGAGTTGCGATCTCGCCTCTAACGGCGAAATCAGTGTTGTCGCTCAGGGAGGTGGTACACCATTTACCTATTCATTGAATGGTTCTGCACTTTCGGCGGTTTCTACCTTCGGCAATCTTACGCCCGGCACTTATACCATTCTAATCGAAAATTCAGATAAATGTCAGTTTGACACGACTATTTCGATTATTGTTGTCGAAAATCTGCCACAATATCCCGGAATTAAAACAATCGGTGCTTCATGTGATGTAGCTCAAAACGGAGGGTTAGAATTCACTTCACAGACCGGAGGGTTCGGGCCATATACTTATAGCCTGAATGGTAGCGCTTATTCTACCCAAACAGTTTATTCTAATCTCGCACCGGGTATAGTAGGCATATCAGTAAAGGACGATGCGGGATGTATAGCCAGTTACAATGTGGCAGTACCGGTGAGTGAAGATTTGCCTGACCAGTTCGCTACCCTGCCCGATGGCCCCAATTGCAGCACTGCCTCAAATGGTAGCCTCGAAATTAATAACATTTCAGGAGGTGTGCCGCCCTATGAAGTAAGTTTCAACAATGGCCCCTTTGGCAATATTCTCACAGCATCCAATCTGTCGGCTGGCGATATTCAGATTTCAATAAAAGATGCACTCGGATGTATTTTCAATACCGTCATAACCCTTAATGCAGATGAAAATTTACCTTCGGACTATAAAGTAAAAAAATCAGAACCTGCATGTGAAAATGGTACAAACGGAAAGATAGAAATAAGCAACATATCAGGTGGCGTAGGTCCTTACCAGGTGACACTCAATGGTATTACTTCACCATCCGGAGATGATGTTTTCCCTTCCCTTACAGTAGGCATACAAAAGTTGTTGATAACGGATGCTTTGGGCTGTACTTACGAAGATGACATTCTGATCAAGGCGGGTGGTGTATTGGTGGTTGATCTCGGAGAAGACCTGCTTGTAGATGACGGATCGAGTGTACCCGTGACAGCTACCATATACGGAAATGATATTACAAACATATCCTGGACGCCTGAGATTTGTCTGGCTTGTACGAGTGCAGTTGTAACTGTTCTGTCTGACACTACACTCAAAGTAACTGTTACAGACATAGGCGGCTGTTCCACGGAAGACGAGTTGGTCATAAAAATCAAGGAGAATGTTGATCTGTATGCTGCGAATATCTTTTCACCCAACGGTGATGGATACAATGATACCTGGAGGCTGCAGACATCCAATCCTTTCGCTATACTCAAACAACTGGCTATATTTGACCGATGGGGAGGGATGATGTTTACTGCCTCCGGAGGCCACCCTTCAGCTGATGCTTCAGCCTGGGACGGTACGGTCAAGGGAAAGAAATGCCCTGCCGGAGTGTATGTGTTCATGGCTGAGGTAACGGTCAAGCCCGGAAGGACGGTATTGCTCAAAGGTGAGATTGCCATTACTAGGTAATTTAGGTCCGGATATTCAACAAAAAACCCATCTTCTGTCTCGGAGATGGGTTTTTATTATACTGAGCGAAATTTGAAACAGTTTACATGCCTCGTGGTCTTTTTCTCTTACCGCCAGGTTGTATCATCATGCCCCTGTTGGCCGGATTCATAGCACCACGGTTGGCCAGAGCTTTCTCAAACTGTCTGTACTGTTCCTTCATTTCCGGATCGGTCACCTTATATTCCTTAGCTTTCTTGAATTGATTTTGTGCTCCTACCCAGTTGTTTTTCTGAGCTGCAATATTTGCCAGCTGAAAATATACTGTACTCTTTTCATTATCAGTGGCAAGGCCGGTATCCTGAGCTTTTTGAAGGAATGTTTCGGCTTTGTTGAAATCTTTTTTGTACATAGCCATCGTACCCTTAATCATATACAGATATGCACGGTTAGCCTTGTACAGCATACCGGGGAAGAATGTAAGAGAAAGCCTCTTTTCTACAGCATCAAAATTCATTGATTGCATGAGCATAGCTGCAGACTGTACTGTGCCAAGCATAAAGTATCCTGCTAATAGAATCAACCCGGCAAGCAGGAAGAAAAAGCCGTACCAAAAACCATAGGCCGCCCACAGCGCAATGCCCCCTATAATGCCAAGGGCTATGAGTGCAAAACGAAGGTAAATATTAATAGTAAATGTCATAATCAGGCTGCTTTTAATTTGTGTATTTTAGATTCTGAAAGTTTGCTACCAACATACTCCTTGTCAATTACGAATCTCTTGATTTTTTTGTTGCCGGGTAGTTCGTACATAGCATCAGTAAGTACCGATTCGCAGATAGAACGAAGCCCTCTTGCTCCGAGTTTGAACTCTATGGCTGTATCTGCTATGAGGTCAAGTGCATCATCTGTAAATTCGAGCTCTATACCTTCCATTTCCATCAATTTTCTGTATTGTTTTATCAGAGAATTTTTTGGCTCTGTCAGAATTTTGATCATTGCGGACTTGTCCAGATCATTCAGATGAACTAGTACGGGCAGTCGGCCAATAAGTTCCGGAATGAGCCCAAAACTGCGAAGATCGATGTGGTTGACATACTGCAGCATGTTTTCTTTAACTGCCTCCGTATGTTCCTGATTTTTGTAGCCGATGACCTGTGTGTTCACTCGCCGTGCAATAATCTTGTCAAGTCCACTGAATGCACCACCACACATGAACAATATGTTACGCGTATTGACCGAAATAAGCTTTTGCTCCGGATGTTTGCGGCCTCCCTGTGGCGGTACCAGTACATCGGCGCCTTCAAGCAGTTTGAGCAAAGCCTGCTGTACACCTTCACCCGACACATCCCTTGTTATGGAAGGATTATCGCTCTTGCGGGCTATTTTGTCTATCTCGTCTATATATATGATGCCTTTTTCTGCTTGTGCTACATTGTAGTCGCACACCTGAAGTAGTCTGCTGAGTATGCTCTCCACATCTTCGCCCACATACCCTGCTTCTGTAAATACGGTAGCATCTACTATAGCAAATGGCACATTCAGCAATCTTGCAATGGTCTTGGCTATCAAGGTCTTTCCGGTACCCGTTGGCCCGACGAAGAGGATATTCGATTTTTCAATCTCTACATCGTCACTGCTTTGCTGGCCTAGCCTCTTGTAATGGTTATATACTGCTACCGACAGTACTTTCTTTGCTTCATCCTGACCAATGATGTATTCGTCTAGGTAGCTTTTGATGTCTTTTGGCGTTCTGCCGCCAAGGTCCAGATCGGCATTTTTACTTTTTGTAGAAATTTTTCTGGTTTCTTCTTGTACGATGGCAAATGCCTGCTCAGCACATATATCGCAGATACGCGCATGTAGCCCTGTCACCAGCATCATGGCTTCAGCCTTGGGTCTGCCACAAAAAGAGCAATTATTATCTTCGCGCTTATTTTTTGTCATCTTCTTTCTTGCGAGGATTATTTCTTTCAAGTACTTCATCTACGAGCCCGTAAGCTTTTGCCTCGTCTGCAGTCATCCAGTTGTCGCGGTCACAGTCTTTGTTGATGGTATCATAAGGCTGGCCGGTATGGTATGCGAGTATATCATACAGTTGTTTCTGAAGGTGTTTGATGAGATTGTAGCTGATTTCCATCTCTGTTACCTGGCCCTGCATGCCGCCCATAGGCTGGTGTATCATCACACGGCTGTGGTATAGACATGTACGCTTGCCCTTAGCACCTGCTGCCAACAGAACAGCACCCATCGATGCCGCTAGACCGGTACAGATTGTTCCGATATCCGGCGTTACATACTGCATGGTGTCATAAATACCAAGTCCCGCAATGACAGAACCGCCCGGACTGTTGATGAACATCTGGATGTCGCGCTTAGGGTCAGTTGATTCCAAAAACAACAACTGCGCCTGTATAACATTTGCTACATAGTCCGTCACTGGTACACCCATGAAGATGATTCTGTCCATCATCAGACGACTGAATACGTCCATACCTACTACATTGAGCGACCTTTCCTCTATTACCTGTGGCGTAAAGGCATGAATATTGGGTGCAGACACCTGCATATATTTTTCCAAATGCATACTGCTCATGCCAAGGTGTTGGGTAGCATATTTTTTAAATTCGTCCTGTGGTATCATTTTTCTTTTGATTGATTATTAAAATTATTTTTTCATAAAACCTAAACAACCTTCACACCTACCGATACTACTCTGCTTGTGTGCTTCAGACCATTTCTGTCATTTACTACAACAATCCTTCTGCCATTCGGTTCGATGACTCGTGTTCCACACATCTGTACTTTTTAATGATGATGGTCGTGGTCGTGATCATGATGATGGTCATGGTCGTGATTGTGATCATGCTCGTGATCATGATCGTGACTATGTTCATGCTTGTGTTGCAATGCCTGTGCTTTACTGGTCAGATCATCGATGGATACTTCTTTAAGGTCCAGCTTAAATTCTGCCTTCAGGTTCTTGAACAATTTGTCAATCATCAGATCGTCATACATCTTCTCTACCTGATCTTGTTTTTGAAGTACTTTCTCTAAGAATGTATTAAGCATATTGTCGGGTAGCTGCATACCGAAGTAGCTCGAATAATAATTCCTGAATCCCTCTTTTATTTCTTCAGGTGTTACCTCTATGCCGTATTTTTTATTCAGCTTGTTCTTGATGATGGTCCACTGCAGGTTTTTGGCAAACATGTCGTACTCACTATTGATAGCATCTTCGGTCACATCCTGGTTGGTTATCATCAGCCATCTTTTTAAGAACGCATCAGGCAGGGTCATATTGTTTTCCTCCATCAGCTTGGTCTGTATTTCTCTGAACAACAGAGAGTCCGCTGTATAATCATATCTGCGCTTGAGTGTCCTCCTTATCAACTCCTTAGCTTCTTCTTCCGATTGCACCTCGTCCTTGCCGAAAGCCTTGTCGAAAAACTCCTGGTTCAGTTCAGCATCCTGCAGGCGGCTAACCTCATCTATCACACCTGCAAATTCTTCATTTACATCGCGCGTATCATTTGCATCCAGCTGCAGCAGATGTTTCCTTATGTGTGCCGGATCATCGTTTTGTTCGATCTCCGTTATTTTAAACTCTACAGTATCTCCTTTTTTCTTGCTCAGTAGCGTCGTTTTCAGTTCTTCGCCCGGTATGTCATCTACCAGAAAGGTAATAGGTACCTGCCAACCATTCTTTTTCTCCTTCCCCTTATCCATTTCCTTTGCGCTTACAGTTACTAGGTCGCCCTTTTCTATCTTCAGGTCTGTATCGACGCGCTCGCCAGCCTGTGCTCTCAGTGCCTTCAGCTCAGCGTCAACCATTTCAGCAGGTATCGTAGTCTCATCATAAGGTAGTGTTACACTTTGGCCCAGCCCTTTTATTTCACCTTCAGGTTCAAGACCAATGTCAAATTTGAACGTCAGATCCTTCATGTTGTCAACACTCAGATTGAGCAATTCCTGTCCCTCAGATGGTATCGGCTGGCCCAGATAATGTATTTTTTCACGCACCAGATAATCCTGTATTTCTTTCTGGATTATTTCATTGACTATATCACTCAGCAGCGGTTCACCGTAAAGCTTCTTAACGTAAGAAAGCGGAGTTTTCCCCTTCCTGAACCCTTTTAGCTGAGCCTTTTTTTGCGCCTTGGCGAGTTCTGCTTCCCATTTCGGCCTGTAGTCTTCTACAGGTATGGTGATGCTGATATTGGCCTGCTGGCCTTCAATATCCTGTCGGACGATGTCTATCATAATTTTATACGTATTGTGTTTACTGAAATTTTAGAGGCCGCAAATATCGTTATAAGATTTTGAATAGCGATGAAAAAACTATGTTATATAATTTCAAATTCCCTTTATTTTGCGCCATCAAGCTAATATTTCTCACATCTGCGCAACTGTAACGTGTGATGCCCCGGATTTTTTTTATCACACATTTTTATTAATCCAAATATTTTAGGCATCCGGTGTTGTTGTATTTGGGCGTGCCCCTGTCGGGTCGGGCTATGCGCCTTACTTCGTGCCGGCTTCTATCCCTCACCTTTACTTTGCATTTGAGATTAAATTCTTAACTTTAACAAAGGGAAAGCAGAAGTGAACTATATCCC
>WBZR01001432.1_pt1 | contig 29650 bp, 24 predicted proteins | sample 5204231 | NCBI WGS metagenome assembly WBZR01 (sample SAMN12412403, study PRJNA552823) | activated sludge metagenome | isolation source: activated sludge from anammox sidestream of wastewater treatment plant... | place: USA: Virginia | collected 2017-08
TGGTAAATTTTTCAAAGTTCCGTTTAGTTGAGCTAAAGCTCTACCTGCCAAAATTGTTTTACGCAATATCTTTTTTGTTTCTATATCTGCGTTTGGTGGCAATAAAGGCAGGTCGTTGTACGGTATGTTTTTATCAAATTGACTCATTTCGTTCAAGTGTAAATTTTACGCTCGCTTCTAATACAAGGGCAAAAATACTAATTTTTTACTCTCGTTGTATCAACAGAGGTAAAAATTACGCTCGTTTGTTTTTTTTGCTTATTTTCCCGATTTTCTTCTGTTATCATCTTTGCATAACATTTGGCAATTTTCGGCAGTGGTTTTTCCTCCTAAATGCCAAGGTGTAATTTGGTCGCCTTCCATTTCGTTGATTTCTTAATGTTCGGTACCAACAGGACAAATTCCTTTTTGTCTTTCGTAGCATTCACGTTGCTGATTGTCTGTAAATGCCCGAATATTTAAAAATCTTTCTTTTCGTGTCAAAACGTAGGTGTAAATACCTCTCTTGCTATCATCATCAAGCATTAGTTTTGTAATTTCTTCTTCAAATTTTTGGTCTTTAAATTCTTTGTACAAAAAAAACCAAGCAATGCCTTTCATTTCTCTTCTGAATTTTGGAAAAGTTGCTTTTGACCAATTGATTACCTAACTAAAATAATTCCAAAATTCTATTGCTGCCTGGACGTATTGGCGGTCTGATATATAACGCTTGATGTTGCCACTCGAAATCCATTCTATTACTGTTTCTAAATATTCTTGACTGTTTGTCAAACCGCTTAAATATTCATCGTCAATTTTAGGTCTGGTGTTTTCAGAAAAATAACGGTTTGCGTCAGAAACCCACGAACCCGAAAAAACAGCATTTCGCAATGCTTGTTTTGTTAATTCTTTTCCTGCAATATTTATTGTTTCAAAACCAACTTTGAAGGATGGTGGCATTCCGCTCCCATTAAGTTGTTTTTTACTACTTTGACAATTAACCATCTGCCTCTAACACTGTTTGAAGTGTTTGAGTATGCAGTCCTAAGACTGTACCAAAAAATATGGCTTACCAAAAGCCCAAATACAAGTCTCTTTATTCGCGATTCCTATAGCCTATACAAAGCAAAAACACCAACGCTCATATATTTCGATTTATTAACCCGGAGAACGTATTAAGCATTTAAACGAAAATGATGAGTACAAAAAATCCATAAAAAAGATATAAAAGCATAGTGAACTATGGTTTTTAAACTTTTAAAAATGGATTTGAAGTAATCATTATTTGCAGTAAAAAGCCTAATGCTTTGTCTTGGTTTAATGAACAACTCTCAGTTACTCTTTCGTCAGATCTTTTACCGTCACCGCAAGCATTTGCTTCATCGTTTTTTCAAGCGATTCATTTGAAGCATCCAAGAAAATGACATTACCTTTACCGTATTCTGCCATGTGCTTGATGGTTTCAGTCCACATAGAGAATGCCACCAGTGAACTGTCGAGATCATTGTCTTTGAGTTCTTTTACAGCCGATGCCATACCGTCGGTTACTTCCTTTCTGAATAATGCTACACCCTGCCCTCTCAACTGAGCCGCTGTTCTTTCAGCTTCAGCAGATATCCGGATGGCATTTCCGTCAGCTTCTGCGGCTTTTGTTTTGGTAATGAGCAATGCCTGGCCTTCGTTTTCGGCTGCTGCCTTTAGATTATTGGAGGCCACTACCTGCGCCATTGACTTCAGGATAGCATCATCAAATGTAATATCATTTAATTGCAGATCAAGTAGATGGTAGCCCCATCCAAGTAGCGTTTCATCCACTTCCTCCTTTACGTGCGTAACAATTTCGGTACGTAAGCCTAATATTTCTGCTTGTTTCTTAGTAGCAACAAATGCCCTGATGGTGCCTTCGATGGTACGAGTAAGTGCCTGCATCAGGCTTCTTTCATCCATGAATTTGAACGCAACTGTAACGATGGTATCTTCCTGCTGATCCACTACGGCATATACTAGCATTACTTTAAAGTAAACATTTGCCTGATCGTGCGTTATTGCCTGAAAATCAAGCTCTACGGCCCTATTCTGTATGGATATTCGACGATAAATAGTCTCTACCACCGGAATTTTAAAATTAAGCCCCGGCCTCATGATTCTCGAATATTTCCCGAAAAATGTGATAACACCAACCGTACCCTGTTGAATGATGACCACAGAAAAGAACAATAATAGCACTGTGATGATGATCCCAACTGATAAAATTTCCATAATTATACACTTTATTTAGACCACAAGATAACCATAAAAGTGTTGCTAAGCTAAGTTTTTTCGATTTTTTTTGAATATATCATTGTTGTATTAACTCTGTATAACAATGTGTAATATATTGCATCCTAAAGAATGCAGCGGGCATATTTAGCATAAAAGTCAAGTAAGCCCAATGAACTCGGAATCATCAAAATTTTCTTACTGAAGTAAATTATTCATGAAATGAACAAAGGTGCCCTTCGTTTATATAAGAAATTAAAACACAAAGCTTTTCAGCCAAAGAGCATTTGTGAGGTAGGTGTTTTCAACCCAGAGGAATCGAATATCCTCCTATTTATTAAAGAAAATGTCAAAACGACACTCATAGAAGCTGACCCTGAGTATGCATCCAACATACGGAAATATTTTGGCGATCTGCCCACGCTAACTGTTATAGAGGCTGCTGTATATGATTACAACGGCACTGTCGAACTCTACAAACGTGCATCATCTACATTCATCGCTACACTGGAATCAAGTCCGGCCCTGGTAAACGACAATTACAAAAAGGATAAAAAAGACAGTTTTTTGGCAAAATCTATATTATTCTCAGATATTGACACCGGCGAATTTGAGCTTGTGAGCATCGATATCGAAGGGGCCGAATGGTTCGTACTCAAACACATGAACAGCAGGCCAGCCGTTATTTCTATAGAGACACACGGCAAATACTATACGAATCCGCATTACGACAAAATTAAAAAATGGATGTCAGAGAATAAGTACGAATTATGGTTTACTGACAGCAGCGATAGTGTTTTTATCAGGCGAGGAACCTTTAAAGTGAATATATTTGAAAAATTAAAACTACTCGCAAACGAATTAAAATTCTGGTTGGTGCGACGTAAAAAAATATTCAAAAATCTTACTCGGAAAAATAAGTAAGGCTCGCTCCTACCCAGCTTTTGTTCTTATTGAATTTTACGCCAATAAGATCCCCTTTGCTCAGTCTTGTAAGGTTGGTAGTGAAGTATGGTTTCTCTGCATCATCGGGCCACACAAGCATTACTCTTATCTCGCATTTGACCGGTTCATCCAACGAAACGATACCCGGATGATAGACTACCTTTTTCTGAAGAATATAATCGGTAGGTGTATCAACACGCTCGATATCTTCTTTAGTTACATTGAAGATGACGCCGCTTCCTGAGAATGAAAACAATGGTTTGAGCACATAATTTTCCAAATCAGCAGGCATTTCCTTTATTTCTGACAAAATCCTTGTCTCAGGCACGTAATCTGACTTCAGGTAAGGCATCGAATATTTCGACAGGCGAAAGAACCAGTTGGGGTGCCCTGCCCAGCTTACTTCAATGTCTTCCGTGAAGCGAAATTCTGCCTTCAGGTCCGGACGCTTTGCCCAATCATCAGCTATTACCCGGTTAAATATCCGTTTGATGTGTTGCTTTTGACCGTTATTCATATAATAAAGGCACTTACCTTCATGGATAATATCCCTAACACAGATTGTTTTGATGCCAAGGGCCTTTTCAGCACCTGCAAAATCAATGTACGTAGCCTGATGGAGCGGATCGAGTTCGAGAATGATGACTTCTTCCGGTTTATTTCCATCCATTATCACCTTCCTCAACAATTCGGTAAAAGCTTCCGGCCCCATACCGGTAAAATAAGGAGACAATTCAACAGGTAGTTGATAAACATTTCTATATAATCTGTCAAATATTATCTGAAAGAAAAATACACTTGGGAAGCCTTGTATCTCTATGAGCATTGGTTTAAGTAAGCCTTCTTCATCTATTGTCACCGCAAAATCAGCTACTACAAACTCAGGATGCCGGCTGTCACGCAGCACTCGCCATTCATCAGGTATGGCTTTGTAGGATTTTTCAAGGTACTCAGGTGACATTACGGATACCATTATTTCATCGCAGGCTATCATTAACCGTTCCTTGAGGTAGCCAGGCATAAATACCGGTGTTTCAGCAATTCTAAAACCAGAGTCGCAACCGAAATATTCCCTTACGTCTGAAAGTAAGTTTGAATACTTATCGTCAGAAAATTTTTTATTGAAATCGGCTCGTAACTCAGGTATCATATCTGTCAGATCATTGGTTCGTTAACAGGAATGCCGGCTTTCGTTTCTTTGCAAAGATGGATGAATTGTGGTAAGAGGGTATGGTACATTTTGTCAATCTTTTGTGGATCATTTATATCCTTCTGTATTCTCACCAATCTTCCTTTACCGAATACTTTTTCTACCTCGAGTCTGATATTTTCTTTGGTAATCGTGTCTTTCATACCGAGAACATCTACTTCCGGGTGAAATTGTGTACCGATGATATGTGGACTGAATCTGACCACCATCAATGAATCTTCGCTGTTATCGTCGTTACATTCTTCTTTGGCGAGAATATGTATGTCAGCTTCTTCTATTTTTGAAAAATCAGGATCTACAACCTGAAAATACCGGTGATCGGCAGCATAAAACACTTCATCAAAATGTTTGAGTAAGTCATCTGTTTTGCCATCATCCGTCTTCCGGATAGCTGTGACGCCAAAGGAAAATTTCTTCCTTGCCGTTATGGCACCAATTCGCTTATGAGCGCACAACAATTGAAAGGAATGACAAATCGCAAACAAGTATTTTGGACTATCAATATGTTGCTTGTTCCATTGCTCTAACTGATCTATGAAATTGAAATATTTATCGGACCATCTTTCATCATACTCAGTCGGATCGCCGGGGCCACCGGATGAAATGTACAAATCGTATGATAAATCAGGAATTTCAACCTTTGCCCTGACATTAAAAACAGATACTTCTGCCTCAGGTGCATACTCGCGTAATATATCATGCAGACACCTCATACCATGCTGGCCCGGTTTGTCGTTATACATGTCCAAAATGGCTACTTTCACTGATAATTCTCTTTGTTTGTTGAATATAAAGCCGCAAAGTTACGGATTTCTATTAAAAAAACACAGATGTGGATAAGCATTTATTGTACACTTCAGGTCGATTTTAAAGAATTATAAATTTATTTATTTAATTTTGCGTTCATAAAAACTCATTTATATTATGGCTAATTTTGAAAGACGTGGTGCTCAGGCAAAAAAGGGCTCATTAAGAGGCATGATTGTCATTTTACTGATAATCGTTTTACTCGGTGGAATGCTCCTTCCTTCCATCAAAGGCTTTTTTGGAGACAATGCATCCGCACCGGCATCAGATAATGGCGTAAACAATACTTCCGAGTCTATACCTTCAACTAGTACAAACGAACAAGGCGGAGAACCAAAGTTTGTCAAACAAGGTGAACTCAAATTGCTCGACGCTAATAAAAAGGAACTCAAGAAGATCGATATAGAGTTGGCAACAACAGAGGCAAAGCGAGCCCAGGGCTTAATGTATCGTACTTATATGGGCCCGGACCAAGGGATGCTTTTTATCTTCGATGCGCAACAGCCACAAGCCTTTTGGATGGAAAATACAAAAATTCCACTCGACATTATTTACATCGATAAAAATATGAAAATTGTATCTATTGCTAAGAATACGGTTCCGTTTTCGCGGCAATCAATTCCGTCTAAGTCACCTGCGCAATATGTCCTGGAGCTGAATGCCGGATATGCTGATGCTTACAAGATTAAGGAAGGTGATTATATCTCCTATACTACACTGTAAGTTTTACTTTTGCAAAGGCGCATTTCAACTATTAAACCATTTAAAATGAAAAAAATCAAGTATCTGCTTCTCTTGTTAACGCTGTATCTACGCAGTACCAACATACCAGCCCAGCAAGTTCTGCTCGAACCCGAAATGCTGTGGAAGCTAGGTCGGGTAAGTATGGACGACATTTCTGCCGACAAAAAGACCTTGCTTTATGGCATTACAGATATGGACATCGCAGCCAACAAAGGAAACCGAAACCTGTTCATTCAAGATGTAAATGCGGCTACTCCAAAACAGCTAACCACGCTTGACGGCAGCGAATGGAATGCCCGATTTACGCCTGACGGCAAAAGAGTAGCATTTATTTCCAAAGGCAATCTTTGGGAGGTAGAGCTAGATGGCACCAATGCACACAAAGTTTCAGATCTTGAATTGAGTGGATTCGAATTTTCACCTGATGGCACCAAAATACTTTACACAGCCGACTACAAATTCGGCAAAACTACTACAGAGAAATATCCTGACCTGCCTTATGCCAATGCCCGTATATACGACGACCTTATGTACCGCCATTGGGACCACTGGGAAGATGAAATAGCCTCAAACGTCCATTATATTTCATACAAGGATGGTCAGCTGAACGGAGAAGGCAAAAACATTCAGAAAGAACCTTATGACAGCCCATTGGCTCCGCATGGTTCTATTGATGAAATTAGTTGGTCGGCTGACAGCAAATACATTGCCTATACTTGTAAGAAAAAATCAGGAACCGAATATGCATTGAGTACCAATTCAGATATATACCTTTACGAGCTTGCCACCGGAAAGACCACCAACATTTCTGAGGGCATCATGGGTTATGACAAGAGTCCAAAGTTTTCTCCAGATGGCAAATATGTAGTGTGGCTCAGTATGGAACGAGACGGATTTGAGGCTGACAAACCGAGGCTGATGCTCGCCGAGGTTAAAAACCCAAAGAAAACACGAACGGATATTACAAAATCCATTGACCGTGAAGCAGACGGGCCACAGTGGGCGCCTGACAGCAAAAAAATATATTTCCTGTTAAATGACCAGGGAACTGTGCAGATTGCTTACTATGATCTTGCTATCAGTAAAATAGAAAGATTAACCAGCAGATTACAAAATTATAACAGTATTCTGGTAGGAAACGGAGTAATCTTTGCTGAAAAGACAACGATGACCGAGCCTCAGGAAATAGTAAAAATAGAGGCCGATGGTACTGAAAAAGGCTTTTCTAACTTCAACACCACATTCTGGAATACCATTAAAAAGCCGGAAGTAAAAAAACGCATGGTAAAAACCAAGGACGGCAAAGAAATGCTAGCATGGGTTATTTACCCACCGGATTTTGACCCAAGTAAGAAGTACCCTACTCTGCTTTATTGTCAGGGTGGGCCTCAAAGTACAGTCAACCAGTTTTTTTCTTACCGATGGAATTTCGACTTAATGGCAAGCAAGGGTTATATAGTGATAGCACCTAACAGACGAGGGCTTCCATCGTTTGGGCGTGAATGGAACGATGAGATTAGTGGAGATTATGGTGGCAAGGCAATGCAGGATTTGCTTTCGGCCATAGATGATATTTCAAAGGAACCATACGTTGACAAAAACAGACGTGGAGCGGTAGGTGCAAGTTTTGGAGGTTACAGCATTTTCTGGCTGGCTGGCAATCATGAAAAAAGGTTCAAGACGTTCATTGCACATGCCGGTATGTTCAACATCACGAGCTGGTATGGTACAACAGAAGAAATGTTCTTTGCCAACTGGGACCAAAAAGGACCTTATTGGAAAAAACCTGTACCAAAGGGATATACCAAATTCACCCCGCATCATTTCGTAGATAACTGGGATACGCCCATACTCGTCATTCACGGTGAAAAAGACTTCAGGGTACCCGTTTCGGAAGGTATGCAGGCATTTAATGCAGCAAGGCTGAAAGGCATCCCGGCCAGATTCCTTGTTTTTCCTGAAGAAAACCACTGGATTGTACAGCCACAGAACAGCTTGCTTTGGCAGAGAGAATTCTTTGGTTGGCTTGATAAATATCTTAAATAAACTACGTCATTTCAACTAATCATTACTAACATGAAAAATGACTTTTCCAGCTTTTTTTATCAGTATCTTGACCAGATATCCAAGGAAATTAACTCCTACGATCATGAAGAGGATATCTGGAAAAACGTTGGTGAAACCAAAAATTCGGCCGGCAACCTGACACTGCATATACTAGGCAATCTCAACCACTTTGTTGGTGCTGCGCTTGCTTCCAATGGCTATGTACGTGACAGAGAAGCCGAGTTTGCTGACAAGGATGTACCAAGGGCAAAATTGCTCGAAGAGATAGAGCACGTAAAAGCGCTTATTGTAAAAACGTTACCCCACCTCAATAACCTGTCTGATTCGTACCCGGAAGGCTATTGGAACGACTCCGGTTCTATTCACTTTCAGCTTCTTCGTTTATTGAGCCACCTCGCCTACCATACCGGTCAGATTAATTATCACAGAAGAGGATTCGCGAGTAAAGATGTATAATTTTTTTAGCAGAAAGCTAATGATAAAAAAAGGCTCCTGAATCTATTTTCAGAAGCCTTTTTCATTTACATTTCGAATATTACCAAACCTTTATCCTTTCATTTTCAGGTTTATACAGTTTATCTTGTGGTGTAATTTTCCAGGCTTCATACCAAGGTGTAAAGTTACTTACAGATCCTTTGATTCTGAATTCTTCCGGAGAGTGAGGGTCAGTATTGATGCGGTTTAGCATCATTTTCTGGGTATTTTTCATTCTCCATATCTGGCCAAAACCAAGGAAGAATCTTTGTTCGGGAGTGTAACCGTCGATTGATTTTCCTTCCTTAAATTCGGCTGTTTTCTTGAATGCATCAAATGCAATGGCAAGTCCACCCAGGTCGGCGATATTTTCACCCAAAGTAAGCTCACCCTTTACATGTACTGTATCATATACGGTATATGCATTGTATTGGTCAACTACTTTTTGAGCACGTGATTCATAAGCTTTTGCGTCTTCGGCAGTCCACCAGTCGCCAAGGTTGCCTTCATTGTCGTACAGCCTTCCTTGGTCGTCAAATCCGTGTGTCATTTCATGGCCGATGACCGCTCCGATGGCACCATAGTTGATGGCGTCATCTGCTGCAAGATTAAAGAATGGTGGTTGGAGAATACCTGCCGGGAAAGCGATTTCGTTGGTCTGTGGATTGTAATAAGCATTTACCATGGCCGGACTCATCAACCATTCCGTTTTGTCAACCGGTTTTTTGAGTTTTTCGACCATTTCATTGTATTCAAATACATTAGAGTTGATGATATTTTGTACAAAATTATTTCTTGAAATCTGTAATGCAGCATAATCTTTCCACTGATCGGGGTATCCGATTTTGAGCAACATTCCTTTCAGTTTGACAATGGCTTTCTTCTTGGTCACATCACTCATCCATTCAGCTGCATTTATACGTGTTTCGTAAGCTGACTGTAGGTTGTGTACAAGTTCGAGCATTCTTGATTTCGCTTCCGGCGGAAAATACTTTTGTACGTAAATCTGACCTATCATTTCGCCCAGTTTCCCATTGATCAGATCAACCATTCTTTTACCTCTTTCCTGCTGCACCTTTTGTCCGCTAAATTCTTTGCTGAAGTTAAAGGATATCTTCTGAAAATCTTTGCTTAGATAAGGAGCCAGACCTGACAGATAACCAAACTTAAGATATTCCTTCAAGTCGTTGAAAGGTGTTGATAAAATGACATCATTCAGCGTTTTGAAGTAATCAGGCTGACCTACAATGAATGTATCCTGCTGGATGAGCAAACTGGCTTGCAATTCTTGAAAACTGATATGCGAAATAAGTGCTCCGAAATCCTTAGAACTCATTTTATGGTAATTCGCCTCCGGATCGCGCAATTCGATAGCACTTTTTGATGCACCTGCCAGTTTGGTTTCAAGTGCTAATATCATGGACGCATTGGCAGCAGCTCGTTCTTTTGTATAACCCGCACCCGCAAATAGTTTTGTGATGTATTCAGTGTATGCTTCGCGAATTTTTTTCTTGTGTTCATCCTGGTCAAAATAGTAACCTTTCTCAGGCAAACCAAGACGAGGCTGATGAAACTGTGCTACAACCTTTGCACTGTTTTTGTCATCCTGATAAGCGTAGAATGAATAAAGCGGGCTCAATCCAAGCGTGTGCATATAACCGCATTCCTTAACCAGATCTCGAATATTCTTGATGATGTCTATCCGCTGCATGTAGGTTCTCATGGGTGTACTACCGAGTTTCTCAATCTGCACAGTATCCATAGCACTTGCAAAGAAATCGCCAATTTTTCGTATATTGATGTCAGTTGTTGTTTTGTTGGCAGCTGCCTCTTCCATGATGCTGCGAAGACGTTTGTTGTTCTCTTCACGCAAAATCATGAACGACCCCCAACGTGACTGGTCAGAAGGGATTTCAGTATTTTTGAACCATTGTCCGTTGACGTACATATTGAAGTCGTCACCTGGTTTTACCGATTTATCCATTCCGGAAAAATCGAAAGGGGCTGTTTGGCTGTATGCGTTCATAATTGTTAATTGTATTATGACAACAATAAAAGTTAATTTTTTGATCATAAGAATTTCAGTTTTTTTCGGGTGCAAAAATGCTCAATTTTATTCAATTGAGTACAATATTTAGATTAACAAAGTGATTTTTAAGATTGAAATACTTTACTCAATTTGTTGTGATTCATTTGACCAATCGAGTTGCTTGAGTTCGGGTGATAAACGGTTAGCTAAAAGTACAGACAGGAAAGTCATACTTGTACCAAAGACAACGGAAGGTATAAGGCCTAATATTTTTGCTGCAAAACCTGACTCAAAACTCCCAAGTTCGTTTGAAGATGAAATAAAAATTCCTTCTACGGCAGAAACACGGCCACGCATATTATCCGGCACATAGAGCTGCATAATGGTATGCCTAATAAATACGCTTACGTTGTCGAACACACCTGCCAGACCAATCAGCACTGCAGAGAGCCAAAGATATTCTGAAAGGCTGAAGAGCAGATTGGCAACACCAAACAATGCTACACATGTGAGCAAGATTACGCCTACGTTCTTTCGGATAGGTCGGGCTGCCAGCACAATACCGGATAGCAATGATCCTACAAATGGCGCTGCCCTTAGTATTCCGAGACCGGTAGCATTGGTATGGAGCACCTCCTGTGCAAAAACCGGTAACAGAGCAACAACACCACCAAACAATACTGCAAACAAGTCAAGTGTAATGGCACTGAGTATTATTTTGCGTTCGAATACAAAATTGATACCTTCCTTCAGGCTTTTCCAGATATCTTCTGAATGCTGCCCCTTTGACAAACCTTTTTCTCTGATCATAAAAACCGAAAAAATGGCTACTGAAAAAATAGCAACGGAAATCCAGTAAGCAGTAACTACACCCACCCAGTCATAAAGCAGGCCGGCGAGTGCAGGACCAGATATTGCAGCCAGATACCAGATGTTGACATTCCAGGCTATAGAGTTTTGCATGTGAGGCCCCCGAATGATATTGGCACGTAGTGCTGTCATGGCCGGAAAAAGAAAAGCCCGGGCTATACCCGTGACCATATTTACTGAATATGCCAGCCAGATACCATACTTCAGCTCAGTGAGCATACCCGAAGAAGTGAAGAGAGCAAGTGCAACTGAGCAAGCAAGCAGCACTGTGGCTGATATTACAATAATTAATTTCCTTGAATATTTATCTACATAATGACCGGCAAATAAGGTCATCGAAATGAAAGGCAAAACTTCAAACAAGCCAATAAGCCCAAGTGCAAGCGGATCGCGTGTTATCTTGTACACCTGCCAGGCAAGCAAAGTAGATGTCATTTGTGCAGCAAAAGTAGCCAGAAACCTGACACTCAGGAAATATCTGAAATCAACATTCTGTAAGGCAGAAAAAAACTCACTGTTCTTTAAATTCACTTGTATGGCTTGCTTTATAATACAAATATCCGATTTCGGTTTGCAAAAAAGCATATATCGTGTTCTTTTCTACAACTTGCTCTCCTATATTTTTTATTTTTGGGAAAAATATTCATACACAATGGGCGGACATCACAGAAAAGAGTCGAATTGTCTTAATTGCGGTGCACAGGTTACTCACAACTTCTGCTCATACTGCGGACAGGAAAACACTGTACATCCGGAGTCAGTAGGACATATAATTTCACATTTTTTTCAGGATTTCACGCATTTCGATTCGAAATTCTTTACAAGTATGAAGAATCTGTTCTTCAAACCCGGACACCTTACGAAGGAATACAACCTTGGAAGAAGAAAAAGATTCATCAACCCAATACGCATGTACATCTTTGTGAGTCTCGTGGTATTCTCCTATCTGTTTTTTGAAACTAAAAAAACAGAGAACATCCGACTCGATCTTGACAATACCGAAACATCTGTATTAGACCAGAATAAAATCAAATTTTCAATTGGAGGCAAACCTGTAACACCGCACAGTTGGAAACAAGATATTGACTCGACCATCATCAAATATTCTCCCTTAGCCGGTGATGGATATTTTACAAAAAAAACCAAAAGTCTTCTGGTAAGTTCCTTGTCAAGATTCAAAGCAGAACCTGATGCTTTTATTAGCAATTTTTTGACTAATTTCATGCACAATTTGCCCAAAACGTTACTGATTTGTCTTCCTTTCTTCGCATTACTGCTGTATCTGCTGTATTTCAATAATAGGAATTATTTCGTTGAACACATCATTTTCAGTATTCATTTCCATATATTTTTACTCTTGTTGTTCCTACTAACGATGTTGCTTTTAAAGATTGATTTTCTTGAAGTCCCCGTCATTCTTATTTTTCCGTTGGTAGTATTGATTTATCTGTACAAATCGCTGGGAAATGTATATAAAGGTAGCAAATTGACAACAATCATGAAAGAAATGGTGTTGGTAATGTTGTATTTAGTAATTTTATATTCGGTTCAGATATTAAATGTACTTTTTTCACTTTCCGGTAGCCATATTTAATAAAAATGAAAAAAATTTTAACTCTACTCTCCTTTTTCTGCTTCAGCGCTCCCTGGCTGTTAGCCCAAGACGAAATATGTAAAAGCGATTTTTCGCAGGTTAAATGTTCACATGCTCATATCAAAAACCTTCATCCTGATTTGCGCACAAACCTTAACACAAGCAACTACAATATTATATACAACCGATTGTACTTCGAGCTTGACCCCTCTGTAAGATATATCAAAGGGCAAGTAGTAGCACATTACAAATTCACAAATGGAACGAATGACGAAATCATATTCGACCTGACTGATTCGCTTACTGTTGATTCCATATTTTATCATCAGACAAAGGCCAATTTTACCCACACCAACGACCAAATCACCATTCAGCTACCTGCTTCGGTACCATACGACCAACTCGATTCTGTGCGTATCTATTACCAAGGTGTACCGCCATCCAATGGTTTTGGTTCATTCGAAATAGGCACACACGATGGAACTCCTGTCCTCTGGACACTATCTGAACCATTTGGGTCGAAAGACTGGTGGCCCTACAAACTCTCACTTACCGACAAACTCGATTCTATGGATGTATTCATCACTACACCCGATTTTTTCAAGGCAGGTTGTAACGGCAAACTTGTAAATACTTATGGAAAGAAAGGTTCAATGACATACCACTGGCAACACCGATACCCGATAGCACCCTATCTTTTGGGTATTGCAGTTACGAATTATGAGGTCTTTTCTAACTACGTCCCTATGCCGGATGGTTCAGAACTCGAGGTGCTCAACTACGTGTATCCCGAATCACTGTTAGAGGCAAAAGCCAATATTCCAAAGATAATCCCAATCATTCAACTGATCAATCAAAAGGTCATCCCGTACCCGTTTGCCAAGGAAAAATATGGTCACATGCAGTTTGGCTGGGGTGGCGGTATGGAGCATCAGACGATGACCTCATTAAAAAATTTTTCATTTACCCTGTTGGCACACGAAGTAGCACACCAGTGGTTTGGTGACCATGTCACATGCGGCAGTTGGGAAGACATCTGGCTCAATGAAGGCTTTGCTACCTACTTTGAAGGCTTGTGTCAGGAAGCTATCAACCCATGGAATTGGTACACCTGGAAATACAACAAGATAGCCAATATAACAAGCAACCCGGGTGGCTCGGTTTTGGTAGATGACACTACGAGTGTAAATCGGATATTCAGTTCAAGACTTACTTACAACAAAGGTTCCTATTTGGTCCACATGCTGCGCTGGTTATTAGGTGATGATGATTTCTATGCTGCATTGCGCAATTACCTTAACGATCCAAAACACGCCGGAGGATTTGCAAAAACACCCGATTTGATTGATGCACTTGAAACTCAAAGTGGGAAAGATCTTACAAAATTTTTCGATCAATGGTACTACAACCAGGGTTTCCCGGTGTATGACATATTACTGAACCAGGATGGGCAAGGAAATAATAAGAAACTGAATATTTACCAGACCCAATCACATCCGTCCGTAGATTTTTTTGAAATGCCTGTACCAGTTCAATTTTTTATTGGCGGTAAAGATACCATTCTCCGGTTTGACAATACTTACAATGGTCAGCAGTTCGATATAGACCTACCCGGCAAGGTGGATTCTATCAAATTTGACCCCGAACTATGGTTGCTTGCTCAGTATGGTTCAGTATCGGTTTCTTCAGGTGAAATAAAGGAAGCTGAAGGAAAATTTTCACTATTCCCTAACCCTGGTATTGAAGGATTCTTTCTTACATCCCCGGGCGAGATAGTCGAAAATATCAAGATATTGGATCCTACGGGCCGCTTAGTAAAGAATGAGCCATCAGGCCTCAAAGGAGATTTCATAAGCGCATCAGGCTTGAGCTCAGGACAATATTTTATCATAATACAAACAAAATCAGGCATATATTCACAGAAATGGATAAAAAATTAATCACAAAAATTGTTTTCATATTTGGTTTTGGCTTTTTGTCAGCATACACATCAGCACAACATACAAACGTGGTCATTGGCACCAAAAACAGCCCGAATGAACCGTCTATCTGCATCAACCCGAAAAATACCAAGCAACTTGTAGCCGGTAGCAACATTGCCAATCTATATACTTCAGAAGATGGCGGTGTTACATGGACAGAGTCTGTATTGCAAAGTCCACATGGTGTGTGGGGCGATCCGATCATAACGGTTGATACAGCAGGCAATTTTTACTTCCTACACTTATCGAACCCACTAAATGGCAATTGGATTGACAGGATTGTATGTCAGCGGCGCAATGCAGGTGGACAGACATGGTCGGATGGTGGTTATGCCGGACTCAACGGTACCAAGGCACAGGACAAGCATTCTGTCGTTGTTGACAAAAACACCAATTACCTACACATCACCTGGACCGAATTTGACAATTACGGAAGCTTTAGTCCGCAAGATAGTTCGAGAATACTTTACAGCCGGTCAACAGATTTGGGTGACACCTGGAGTACTCCGGTGAAGCTCAACAAAGTGTCGGGCGATTGTATAGACAGTGGTAATACAACAGAAGGGGCTGTACCGGCTATAGGACCCAACGGTGAAATATACGTCTGCTGGACCGGACCGGCCGGCATTGTATTTGACAGATCAACAGATGGTGGCAATACCTGGCTAGACAACGACATCCATGTGTCGGATCATCCGGGTGGATGGGATTTTGAGATTCCGGGCATTTCGAGGAGCAATGGGCTGCCCTTCATGGTTTGTGACCTTTCAGGCGGGCCACACAATGGTAATATTTATATCAACTGGGCAGACCAGCGCAATGGTAATAATGTCACAGATGTCTGGTTGGTAGTCTCAGAAGACGGTGGCAATACCTGGTCGGCACCCAAACGTGTCAACAATGATGGCACAGGCAAGCAACAGTTCTTTAGTTCTATGACCATCGACCCGGTGACGGGTTATCTTTGGTTTGTATTTTACGATCGCAGAAATCATTCCGACAACCAAACCGATGTGTGTATGGCAGTTTCAAAAGATGGAGGCAATACATTCAAAAATTTTAAAATCAGCGAAACGCCCTTTTTGCCCAATTCCGGAATCTTCTTTGGTGACTACACATTCGTTACAGCATATAACAATATCGTAAGACCGATTTGGACACGGCTGCACAACGGCAAGCTCAGCATCCTGACTGCGTTGGTTGATGTGAATACTACTTCGGTTAACGAAATAAGCAATAGCGAAGACCAGCCTGTACTTTCACCTAATCCAGCAACACAGACAGCTTATTACTCCTTCAAACTCCACCGTACCGAACAGGTAAAAGTTCATCTGATGAATAGTGAAGGAAAACTAATAACCACACTCAAAAGTGGCAGCTATCCGGCTGGCTCGTATATAGAAGAGATAGATACCAATAAACTACAACTTCAACCAGGTATCTATTTTATAGAAAAACAATTAGGTGATTATACCAAAACCAGTAAACTCCTTATTACAGGTAGTAAATAAGCTTTATCACTATTACAAAAAGATGGCTGGCGACATCACATCAGCAGCCATCTTTATAATATTACCACATCTGTTTACTTAAGGCTTAATCACCTCCGGCTTAGGGTCAGCAACGATTTTTATCATACTCTTCTCGTCAAGGTATTGCTTAGCTGCCGATTTGATATCATCTGCTGTCAGACTATTGATGAAAGGCTCATAGTTTTTCATCAGTATCAACTCAGGATTGATCTTGCTTTGGAATGCATATAGCAAAGTATTGCTCCAGAAATTATTCTGCTCAAGGTTCTTTATCCTTTCCTGACGTTGTGTTTCTTTTACCTTCGTCAGATCAGTTTCGTTAGCTCCGATTTCTTTTACCTTGGCTAAAACTTTCATGGTAGCATCTATCAGATTTTTTTCATTACCCGGCGTACAGTTAAACGAAATGGTAATCGTGTTTTCCGCCAACGGGAAATTTTTGGTTGATCCGTATACACTTACACCATATACCCCACCCTTGTCCTCTCGCAGCTCTTCTCTGAGCTTTATTTTCAGCACATCCACAAGGCTGGAAAAAACATAACGATTGCGGTCAGTGTACTCAAATGGTGTGTGAAAAGTAATATCAACATTCGATTTCGGGGCATCGCCCTTACTCCAGGACTTCTCTACTACACCTTCCGGAAAACGCACACCAAGATCCTTCATTTTTTCCCTGCCTGAGTTGGACGGAAGGCTTGCTATGTATTGCTCGATGAATGGCTTTATAGATTCAGGAGTAAATGATCCTGTGAAAAAAAATGTAAAATCACCGGCATTCGAGAACCTTTCTTTGTATATGTCGAACATACGTTTGAGATTGAGCTTTTCTATCTCTTCGGCTGTTTCAAATCTCATTCTCGGGTGGTCCTGTGTTTTGATTTTGTTAGATTCTACACTGAAATATCTTTGTGGGTCAGAGAGGAAATTCTTTAAAGCCGAAATCCGCTTTGTCTTAAATGAATTGAAAGCTACTTCATCCATTCTTGGCTGAGTAAAATACATATTAACAAGCTGGAAGAAAGTCTCTTGGTCTGCAACCGAGCTTGCCCCTCTCATACCTTCGCGATAATTGTCAATGGATGGTGACACAAACACATTTTTACCTGTCAGATATTTATCCAATTGTATATTATCAAAATTGCCAAGGCCACAACCAGTGATTATAGGTGCTGCATAAGAGGCATCCAGGTCTTCTGAATCAGGATAGAGGAATGCGCCACCTTCACTCGTTGCCGAGAACAAAATTTCGTCATTCTTGAATGTCGTAGGTTTAAGTACAACGACAGCATTATTACTCAAGGTCCAGGTTGTGGTACCAAGTTCAGCATTTTTTTCTTCTTTGATCACAGAACCCTTTTGTGGCAATTGAGCCATGAGTGGTGCATCCGAAACCTTATCTACATAAGGTTCTACTCTAAGGCCTTTGGCACTATTTACAAGGTTGAGCAGTTCTGCTTCTGTCGGAAGTTTTATTTCAGGCTTTTCCGGTGATGTTACGACCACTACCCTGTTCTCATCTGTTATAAAACGGCGTCCGCATGCGTTCACATCCTCGAGCGTGATGGTAGGCAACAGACTCTTTACCAGTTCATATTCTTGTGCAGCATTCATGAAGGGTGTCTGGTCGAGAAAATAACTAACTATGCCAGATACCAGATTCCTTGACATGGTTTTGTCTTGCTCCTTGTATGCACTTTCATATTCTGTTTCAGTCTGTTTCTTCATTCTATCGAGCTCAGTAGGTGTAAATCCATAGCGTTTTGCTCTTTCATTTTCTTCCAGGACAGCCTTCAGCCCATTCAGGGCGGCACCGTCTTTTGTTGAAGCAAATGAAGTATATTTGGCAGCATTACCTACATCGGCACCATAGTAAGAGAAAGCAAAATTAAACGGTGGGTCGGCTAATTGTGAAAGTTCTCCAAGTCGGGCGTTAATCATCGCGTTGTACAGATTGTATATCAACTCCTGGCGGTAGTCTTTAATGGTAGCCGGTTTGTGATAATCGTGGTTGTACATGAGCCTTACTGTAGTAGAAGTCGCCTCTTTATCGCTACAGACCGATACGAGTGTGTTTTTGTGCTTTGGCACATCAAACTCTGTTCGTGGCCTGGGCTTCGCCGGATTCTTCAGTTTTGAGAACCTCTCCTTTACCTGCTTTTCTACAGCATTCAAGTCGAAGTCGCCAACCATTATCAAGGCCATAAGGTCCGGACGATACCAGTCGCGGTAAAACCTTTTGAAGTTGTCATACGGTGCATGCCTTATGATTTCCATATCACCAATAGGAAGCCTCTTGCCGTATTGTGAGCCTGCGTAGATAACCGGGAAGTACCTGTTCTGCATCCTCTGCTCCGGACTTAGACGAGTGCGCCATTCTGACTCCACAACACCACGTTCTTTATCTATTTCTTCATGATCAAAATTGACGCCACCTGCCCAGTCTTCAAAGACAAGTAAGCCCTTGTTGAATATCGCCTGGTCGTCTGTTCGAAGCTCGAGCATATACACTGTTTCGTCAAATGAAGTATAGGCATTTAGGTCAGCACCAAATTTGGTTCCGGTTTTTTCAAGGTAATCAATCAGTTCATTTTTTTTGAAATTTTTCGAACCATTAAAGCACATGTGTTCTACAAAGTGAGCCACACCTTTCTGGTCTTCGTCTTCAAGAATGGAGCCTGCCTTGAGGGCGAGCCTAATCTCTACCCGGTGTTCGGGTTTGGCATTCTTGAGCAGGTAGTATTTCATACCATTAGACAATGTACCTGTTCGCACACTTTCGTGAAATGGTATAGGCGAATTCTGCTGAAGATTGCCGGTAAGCTGAGCCTTCAGCGATGTTATAGCTGCTATGGTCCACACCGCAAGCAATAACGGAATAATACTTTTTCGGTAGATTTTCATATTCAAATGTTTTCTTATTATTGCCCTAAAATACAAATAATAAACCACACATCCCCGAATTTATTTTTGTAAGTCCAAAATTTTCTACCAAAATCGGTTTTTATCCTATAAAGTTGATATTATTGCACACATTTTTTGTTCAACCCGGATAAAATATTCCGTATTTCTACACACAGAAATGATTCACAGATGACTGATTTACCGGTTTTAAAAATCAAAGGGCTCGCCAAACACTTTGGCCACATCAAAGCAGTTGACGGACTCAACCTACATGTCAGCAAAGGAGAAATATTCGGCCTCCTTGGCCATAACGGTGCAGGCAAAAGTACCACTATGCGCATGTTGCTCTCACTGATTAAACCAACATCAGGCAGAATAGAAGTTTTTGGCAGTGAATTGTATTCAAACAGAGAAAAAATTCTCTCCGACATCGGTTCAATCATTGAAAAACCGGACTTTTACCCCTGGTTGAGTGCCAAAACCAACCTCGAACTCTTTGCTGCACTGAGCAGAAAACCGGTTTCAAAAAACAGAATATCCCAAACACTCGAATTTGTCGGGCTTGCTGCCAGAGCAGGTGATAAGGTAAAAACTTATAGCCATGGCATGAAACAACGCCTTGGTCTGGCTCAGGCTATCGTTCACGACCCGGCCTTGATTATCCTCGACGAACCCTCCAACGGACTCGACCCAAAAGGTATCATCGAACTCCGTGAACTGATATTGCACTTGAAAAACGATCTGGGCAAAACCGTCATTCTCTCAAGTCATATACTGAGCGAAGTAGAACTTATAGCCGACAGTATGGCCATCATACACAATGGTCGTACCATCATCGAAGGTAGTGTCGCCAAACTCCTCTCAGATGAAAACCTGCTTGTACGCTTCTTCGTCTCTAACCCTGCAAAGGCGAAGTCTGCTATTGAATCTTCGGTTTTTGCCGGCAAACTCATCGAAATGCACAACAATGAATTGATACTCGAACTCAATAACCAGGACACAAGTCGCGTCATCCGGCTGTTGCTCGATAGTGGTAACGACCTACAGCAGGTCATCAGCAGAAGGAGGCTTGAAGAATATTTCCTCAAAATAACATCGGCAGCATCATGAGAAAACTGATCTATTACGAGTTGCTGAAGATAGCCACTAAACCCCGTAGTTATATAGGTTTTGCGGTCATAACAGCCATCGTATTGCTCCTAGAGACGGCCATGTACATCGACGGCCAGACCTACATCGAATTCATTACCCAATCGCTAGAAGAATCATTTGACATAGAAGGCAAATTTCTCAACGGCAACCTCATGTGCTTCATCATCTTGCAGACCTTAATCATACAAATGCCGTTGCTAGTAGCACTCGTCACGGGTGACACGATATCTGGTGAAGCTGCCCAGGGCACACTCCGGTTGCTGCTCACCAAACCATATACCAGAGCACAGATTCTCTGGGCAAAGATTACCGCCGGTAGTATATATCTCCTACTTCTTCTCATCTGGCTAGGTATCCTGGCCCTCGGTCTTGGCTTGTTGATTTTTGGCAAGGGCGACCTCGTAGTGCTTAAGACAGAGCAGGTCATTATCTTACGCGAGAATGACATTTTGTGGCGTTTCATGCTTTCATTTGTTATAGCATTTATCAGCCTGCAGGTAGTGGCTTCGCTTTCATTACTGCTTTCATGTTTCACAGATAATTCCATTGGGCCTATCATCATTTCCATGGCCATCATCATCCTGTTTACGATTATCGGCACACTCGACATACCATTATTTGACCACATCAAATTCTTCCTTTTCACCACACACATGATTGTCTGGCGCAATTTGTTTGACAATCCGCTTGACTTTAACTTAATATTCACATCAGTCGGGATACTTATTGGTCATATATTCGTTTTTAATGCACTGGCATTTTATTATTTCAAAAGAAAAGACATTCAAAGCTAAATGAAACGCAGAATCTTCTTCCTATTATTCATGATACCATGGGCACTATCCGCCCAAAACCCAAAAACATTGCTCAACAATGCTTTCAAAAAATTCGCTAAAGTGCAGAACTATATTGCGGACGTTCACATGGACTTCGACCTGCCCAGCGTATCCATGGATGCTGTTACCGGTCAGGTTTTCTATAAAAGCCCCAACAAATTTCGCATCAAATCAAAAGGTATTGCTTTCGTACCCAAGCAGAATCCATATTTTTCACTCAACGAGCTCCGCGACACCAACAGTTACGTAGCCGTATTACAAGGCGCCGAAAAAATCCGAAACATCAATTGCCGCATCATCAACGTCATTCCTAACAACCCGACCGACATGATTCTCGGCAAATTCTGGATCGATGCCGCCAACAATGTCATCTTAAAGTCGCAGATAACCACAGCATCCAACGGCACTATCCAGCTCGACAACTATTTCGGCACACAAAAAAACTTCGCTCTGCCTGATAAAATGGTTATAACGGTCGAAATGACCAAATTCAAGATGCCTAAAGCACTCTCTGCAGAACTTAATTCAAAATCATCAAAGACCTCAAGCAAAAAAGAGAAAGGAACAGGCAAGATAAGCATGGATTTTACAAACTACAAGATTAATACAAGGCTTAATAAAGATGTATTTAAATGAAAAAAATTAATAAAAAATGGCTTTAGTAATGAGGTACAACATTGTAATAGACATTGAAATATTTGCGTCTGATAAATGTTAAGATTTTAGCATGATGTTAAAAAATGCTTAATCCTCCTTGCGAAATTTGCTCAAAACACTAATACCAGTAAATTTGCTACCGATATGAAAAAGTTAATTACAGGCATTATTCTTATTGTGAGCTCGTTTGTCAATACGAGCCATGTGACTGCTTGTAGTCTTTCTTTTTCCGAATATTTTAAAAATCTTCAGTATAGCCAGCAACATTCAAGGCTGCTATCACATTGTGTGAATGATTCCAATATTACTGATTTGAATTATTACCCCGAAGATGACACAAACGAAACCAACGACAAGACTTCAAGCTGTGACTCTGTTATTTTTCCGGACAATAGGCATAAATATGTCTATCCTTTGAATGGGTACAGCTATAATTTTGTATTCTCATCTTTAAGATTACACACAAGCTTGCCTATTTACCTCCTCAATGAGGTGTTTATTATTTGATATCTTTCCATACACATAGCGTCAATGCTCATTGACATTACAGCCCGGAATAAAAACCGCTCAGTAAAACCGTAGGCTGCCTCTATTACTTAATGCAAAATATATCTGCTCAATACTGTCAATTTAGCTGAATTGAACTATTGAATTCTTTGCGGAATATTCATTTTTAAAACAATCAAAGAATAACTTTTATGAAACCTATATCATATTTATTAATACTCGGCCTGTGTTTTCAGTTTCTAGCTTGCCAACAAAGTAAAGAAAATGAAAAAAAAGCAACAGAAAAATATACAGTAACCAACCCGGTTATAAAAGATACATCTATACTTAAAGAATATACAGCTCAGATACAATCTGAGCAGAATGTAGAAATCAGAGCACAAGTAAAAGGGTATCTCGAAGGCATCAACGTAGATGAAGGACAACACGTAAAGGCAGGCCAGGTGCTGTTCACCATTATGCCTAAGGAATATGAAGCAAAATACCAAAAAGCAAAGGCAGAATACGAACAGGCCGAACTCGAATGGAAAAACACCAAATCGCTCGCCGACAAGAATATAGTATCCGACTCAGAACTGGCAATCTCAAAGGCCAAACTTGACATGGCAAAAGCTGAGCTTTCTGAAGCCGAGCTATACCTAGGATTCACCAAAATAAAGGCGCCTTTTGATGGTTGTATTGACAGACTGAAATTTAAGAAAGGAAGTCTCATAGATGAAGGCACACTGCTTACCACACTCTCCAATAACCGCGATGTATATGCATATTTCAATGTATCTGAATCAGAATATCTCGATTACAAAAAACAAATTTCTCAAGACAAACAAGGTGTAAGCCTAATATTGGCCAATGGTGAAACACACAAATACAAAGGTCGCATAGAAACTATTGAAGGCGAATTTGACAACAGTACTGGCAATATATCTTTCCGTGCCAAATTTCCAAACCCCGACAATCTGCTCAAACATGGAGAAACAGGCAAAGTAGTAGTAACAGTGCCCGTCAACAAAGCTTTGCTCATTCCTCAAAAATCTACTTTTGAGATCCAAGACAAAATCTACGCTTATGTAATGCAACATGATAATAAGTTGAAGGCCGTAAATATTACCGTCAGGCAGGCAATACCTAACCTTTATATTTTAAATTCAGGTATTTCACCCAACGATAAGATACTGTTAGATGGAGTACAGAACGTCAAGGATGGCGACAAAATACAGCCAGTGTATGTAAATCCCACAGGTGTTATGGCACAATTACAATTAATCAAACAAGGATAATCAAAGCTAAATACAGCTTAGTAAAAAATATTTATGTTCAACAGATTCATCCATCGGCCGGTGCTATCCATCGTGATATCACTTATCATTGCGTTACTAGGTATTCTGGCAGTAACCCAGCTACCGATCACACAATATCCATCCATCTCACCGCCAAAGGTCAATATTACCGCAGACTACCCGGGTGCCAATGGTGAGCTCATGGTTAAGGCCGTCATCATACCCCTTGAGCGGGCTATCAATGGTATCCCAGGCATGAAGTATATGACTTCAGATGCAGGTAATGACGGTGAAGCCGGTATTCAGGTGGTATTCAATGTCGGTACTGACCCTAACATTGCTTCTGTCAATGTACAAAATCGGGTAGCAGCTGTCATCAATAAACTGCCACCTGTGGTAGTACGTGAGGGCATCAAAATAACACGCGAAGAGTCGAACATGCTCTTATATATCAACTTGTTCAGCAATGACACTTCGCTTGATGATCAGTTTTTATTCAATTTTGCCGATATCAACCTTTTGCCTGAGCTCAAACGGGTCAACGGTGTCGGGTTTGTAGATATCCTTGGCAACCGGGAGTATGCCATGCGAATATGGCTAAAACCCGACCGCATGCTTGCCTATAATACCTCAGCTGAAGAAGTGCTAAAGGCCATCAACGAACAAAGCCTTGAAGCCTCACCAGGACGAATCGGTGAAAGTTCCGGAAAAAAATCGGAAGCATTCGAATATGTACTGAAATACCCGGGAAGATACACTACAAAGGAAGAGTACGATAACATCATCATCAGGGCAGACAATAACGGACAGCTGCTCCGCGTAAAGGATGTGGCAGATGTAGAATTCGGTAGCTCGTACTACGACCTCTACTCACGCCTCAATGGCAAAACCTCGGCTGCCATCGTAATCAAACAGTCGTACGGCAGCAATGCAAGTACTACCATCGAAAACGTCAAGAAAAAAATGGAGGAAATTAAGGCTGAATCATTTCCTAAAGGTCTCAACTACGAAATCAGCTATGATGTATCCACATTTCTTGATGCTTCCATTGAGAAGGTCATACATACTCTGGTTGAAGCATTTATTCTGGTAGGTCTAGTCGTATTGCTATTCCTTGGCGACTGGCGTTCCACACTCATCCCGGTTATTGCTGTACCGGTTTCGTTAATAGGTACTTTCTTTTTCATGCAGTTTTTCGGTATTACCATCAACCTTATTACATTATTCGCTCTTGTGCTGGCCATCGGTATCGTAGTGGATAATGCCATTGTTGTCGTAGAAGCAGTACACGCAAAGATGGAAGAATCGCATATTGCACCGATGGAAGCCACCGAACAGGCCATGCAGGAGATCAACGGTGCCATTATTGCCATTACTTTGGTTATGGCTGCAGTATTTATACCTATTGCCTTCATGTCGGGGCCGGTTGGCATTTTCTACAGGCAGTTTTCTATAACCATGGCTACATCCATCATTCTGTCGGGCGTTGTAGCACTTACGCTTACTCCGGCATTATGTGCCATCCTGCTCAAAAACAAACATAATGATGTACCCTCCAAAAACATCTTTACCAAATTGCTACATGGGTTCAACAACTGGTTCGATTCACTAAGCGGCAAATACACCAACCTGCTCAAAAGACTGGTCAACCGACAACTTGTGACTTTCGTCACTTTGATACTATTTATTCTTGGCACATGGGGTATAGGTTCTGTTTTGCCGTCCGGATTTATCCCTAACGAAGACCAGGGTTTGTTCTATGCCATCATTCTAACACCTCCGGGCTCTACCCTCGAGCGCACCAACGAAGTAAGTACTCAGCTACAGAATATTGCATCTTCCATACCCGATATCAAGTCGGTTTCATCGACAGCCGGTTATGAAATATTGTCAGAAGGTACCGGAGCTAACGAAGGCACCTGCTTGGTCAATCTAAAAAACTGGTCCGAAAGAAAACACTCTCTCAAAGAGGTAATCCGCATTTTGGAAGAAAAAATAAAAGACATTAAAGGTGCTCAAATAGAATTTTTCCCGCCTCCTGCAGTACCAGGCTACGGAGCGGCAGGTGGGTTTGAGCTCAGGCTGCTAGACAAGACCGGTTCAGGAGATTACAAGAAAATGGAAACCGTAAACCGTGATTTCGTTGCTGCACTCAATAAAAGACGCGAACTGTCATCTGTGTTCAGTTTTTACAATGCAAGCTACCCGCAGTACATGGTCAAGATTGATAATGAAAAAGCTCTGCAAAAAGGTGTCACTATCGAAAACGCCACCAATACCCTCTCTACACTCATCGGTAGCGATTACGAAACCAGCTTCATCAAATACGACCACCAGTACAAAGTAATGGTGCAGGCACTGCCTTCGTACAGGGCACTACCCGAAGACCTCCTGAAGCTCTATGTCAAAAACGATAAGGATGAAATGGTGCCGTTCGCCGCATTCATGACCATAGAAAAAGTTTACGGTCTTTCTGAAATAACAAGACATAATATGTACAATTCATCCGAAATAAGCGGTGGTACAGCTCAAGGATATAGTAGTGGTGCCGCTATCAAGGCTATCACCGAGGTAGCTCAAAACACTCTTCCCAAAGGCTTTGGTATTGAATGGGCGGGCATATCACGTGATGAAGTTGACCAGGGCAACCAGGCTATATACATATTCCTCATCTGTCTGATATTCGTGTACCTCATACTAGCAGCACAGTACGAAAGCTTTGTACTACCTCTACCTGTTATCCTCTCATTACCAACAGGTATATTCGGAGCATTTTTGTTCTTAAAACTTCTCGGTCTCGAAAACAACATATATGCACAGATAGCTGTCATCATGCTTATCGGGCTTTTAGGCAAAAATGCAGTACTCATTGTTGAATTTGCAGTTCAAAGGCACGCTGCCGGCAAATCGGCCTTCAAATCGGCTGTAGAGGGCGCCTCTGTTCGTTTAAGACCAATATTGATGACTTCCTTTGCCTTCATCGCCGGGCTCCTGCCACTGGTGGTAGCCACAGGCCCGGGTGCAGTTGGCAACAGAACCATCGGGTCCACTGCACTTGGCGGTATGCTGTTCGGTACTCTCTTTGGCATCTTCATTATCCCTGGTCTCTACTATCTTTTTGCTGTCATTTCCGAAAAACACAACATCACTATAAACGAAGATGAAAATCCTTTAATTGATGAAATCCAGAAACATGTATAGATTAACCAAAATAAGCCTAATAGCTACAATAGCAGCCCTCTTTCTGTCTGGCTGCAGTGTACCCAAACTCGTGGCACCACCTGATGTTAAGCCTGCTCCTGCTACCTATGGCCAACAGAGCGATACAACTAACTCCGCTCAGATCAAATGGACTGAATTCTTCAAAGACACCAATCTCGTAGCACTGATTGATACAGCACTACTTAACAATTTCGATCTCCGTTCTGCAGACCAAGATATTATCATCTCTCAAAATGATGTCCTGATTCGCAAAGCATTGCTATACCCTACTGTTTCGGCCGGTGGCTCACTCGGTCTCGACAAAACAGGCCGCTACACAGCTTCAGGAGCCGGTAACGCAGCCACGGACATCACACACGGACACCGCGTACCCGAACCTCTGCCCGACATCGTTCTGGGTTTCAAAACAAGCTGGGAGGCCGATATCTGGTCCAAACTGAAAAACTCGCGCAAAGCCGCCTTCCTTCGCTATCTCAAAACTAAAGAAGGCAAAAATTTCCTTATTACCAATCTAGTTGCAGATATTGCCAACACATACTACGATCTAATAGCCGCTGACAACCAACTTGATGTACTTACCAATACCATCAAACTCCAGCAAAATGCCCTCGAGGTCGTGAAAAACCAAAAACAAGCCGCCATGACTACCGAACTGGCTGTTAAACAATTCGAAGCACAGGTCGCCAACTCTAAAAGCCAGATTTTCGACATCAGACAGCGTATCTTTGAAAACGAAAACAAAATCAACTTCCTTATCGGCAGATATCCCAGAACAGTCCAACGCGATAAAAACGCCCTTCTCAACGGCACTCCACCACTCATACATACTGGCATCCCTGCCCAACTCCTTGCCAATAGACCCGACATCCGGCAGGCAGAACTCGAACTCGAAGCAGCCAAACTCGATGTAAAAGCAGCCCGAGCCGAATTTTACCCTTCGCTGGGCATTTCCGGTGCTGTAGGCTATCAGGCATTTAACCCAAAATATCTGTTCCGACCTTTAGAGTCACTCGCATTTTCGCTGGCAGGCGACATCTCCGCACCCATCATCAACCGCGGTGCTATCAAAGCCGAGTTCAACAAAGCCAATGCCACTCAGCTGATGGCACTTTATGACTACCAAAAAACCATCCTCAATGGGTATATAGAAGTATCAAACGAACTGTCACGTATGGACCAACTCGACCAATTGTACGGCACCAAATCACAAGAAACAAACCTGCTCAACCAATCAGTCGATATATCGCAAGACCTCTTCAAGTCAGCACGTGCCGACTACCTCGAAATCCTCATCGCACAACGCGATGCCATAAATGCTAACCTCGATAAAATAGATGCCAGAAAAAATCAGTTCACCACTGCTGTCAATATTTATAAGGCACTAGGCGGCGGATGGCGATAATACACATCCCTACACGTCCCTCCGTATATCAAAAATTGTGCAACACCATCATCTCATACTTTAGGTGTTGCACAATTGGTATTTTATACCATCATTCCTCTCCTGAATATTTCATATTGTGGAATACATTCAGCACATCGTCATCCTCTTCCATACGGTTTATCATCTTCATGATTTCCTCCTGCTGTGCTTCAGTCAACTCCTTCAGGTCAGTCGGTATCCGTTCGAACTCCGCTGTTATGATCTCTATGCCCTTATCCTCCAGAAACTTCTGTATGTTGCCAAACTCCTCAAACGTACCGTACAAAAACACGCCTTCCTCATCACCTTCAATACTATCGATGCCATAGTCTATTGCCTCCAGTTCAAACTCATCCATATCAGTATTAGGGTTGAGGTTTACCTTAAAAGCACACTTCTTGTCAAACAAAAAATCAAGCGAACCCGACGTACCTAGCGATCCGCCACCCTTATTGAAGTACGAACGCACATTGGCCACCGTCCTTGTCGTATTATCCGTCAGCGCATCTATAAACACAGCCACGCCATAAGGTCCATAGCCTTCATACGTTACAGCCTTCAGGTCTTCCGCATCCTTAGACGAAGCCTTCTTGATGGCACGTTCCACATTTTCCTTTGGCATATTGCACGCCTTGGCATTCTGTATCGCCAGACGCAGTTTAGGGTTAGTCTCCGGGTCAGCTGATCCGTTTTTCACAGCTATGGCTATCTCCTTCCCGACCTTCGTAAACGATTTGGCCATCTTGCCCCAACGCTTAAATTTTCTTTCTTTCCTGAATTCAAATGCTCTTCCCATTTTTGTTGATTTTTTCGGCGCAAAATTAAGCCATTTTCCTTAAACAAGGAAGTTATTTTTCGAAATATCATGCGGGCGTGCCCCTGTCGGGTCGGGCTATGCGCCTTACTTCGTGCCGGCTTCTATCCCTCACGCATTTCATTTAGTATAAAATTTGAATGTGGGTACTGAAAATCATTAAACCCGGATTATGCATTAGAATAAGAAAAAACATCTGGTGTTGCCCCTATTTTTGAAAATAATCCATCCATCCACTGCCTTTTTTTGACATGTAAAGCCAATTTTAAAACCTTTCTATTAGCGTGATTTGCAGTCCAGGCTCCTAATGCAAAGCAATGGACACGGAGAGTATTCATCGTTGATGTTTTGTGCGATTGTAAAGCA
>WBZR01001434.1_pt1 | contig 29636 bp, 29 predicted proteins | sample 5204231 | NCBI WGS metagenome assembly WBZR01 (sample SAMN12412403, study PRJNA552823) | activated sludge metagenome | isolation source: activated sludge from anammox sidestream of wastewater treatment plant... | place: USA: Virginia | collected 2017-08
ACGGGCCGATGCCCAAGCGGCCGATGCCGCGCCGGCCGAGTTGACGATCCCCAAGATTGAAGATATCACTCGCGCCGACCGCCGCACGCGCCCCAGCGCTGAGGAGGTTCGCAGCGCGACGTTTCTGCTGAAGACGGAACCGCACGGCGTGCCGGGGAGGTCGTACGTGATCGTCACGGACCATCGCGACGAAGGTTTCTTGCAGCCGCTCGCGCTTCTCGCCGAGCACCACGCCGGCACAATCCTCAAGGTGGACGATTTGGCCGCGCTGTCGCGGAACGCCGCCGCGCGCGAGGAATTGGCCGCGGCGCTCGAGGCGGGCTCCGGCGCCTCGCCCGAGCCGGTCCCCCGTGAGCGGCCCGAGGCGGCCGCCCTGGCCGACGCGGGGATCGACGAGCCGCCGGCCTATTGACGCGCCCGGCGGCGCATCGTTGCTTGAGCGTCGAGCATGCGCGAGGAGAGACAATGCCGCAGCGGCGGCTTGAAGAAACGACCGCGACGGCACAGCGGGCGAAGCGCGCCGCTGTCCGCATGCGCACGGGCCTCAGCGCGCTGTGGCGCCTGATCCGCGCCTCGGCCGGCGTCGTCCTCCAGGTGCTGGCGGCGCTCATCCTGCTGTTCGAGGAGTGGGGCTGGCGGCCGCTCGTCGACGCCCTCGCCGTCCTCGCGCGCTTCAGGATCGTCGCGCGCCTCGAGCAGGCGATCGCCGGCCTGCCGCCCTACGGCGCGTTGGCCGTGCTCGCGCTGCCGACCTCGATCCTCGTTCCCCTGAAGCTCCTCGCGGTCTACCTCGTCGCAAACGGGCAGGTGCTCGCCGCGGGCCTTCTGTTCGTCGGCGCGAAGATCGCCTCGACGGCGCTCATCGCGCGCCTCTTCCTGCTCACCCGCCCCGCGCTCATGCGGATCGGCTGGTTCGCGGCCGCTTATGGCATCGTGATGCCGTGGAAGGAGGCGCTCTTTGCCCGCATCCGCGCCTCCTGGGCCTGGCGCTATGGTCGGATGCTCAAGACCCGCGTCCGCCTCGAGATCCGGCGGGCATGGGGGCGCCTCGAGACGCGCTTTGCGGCGCCGGCGCTCCGCCTTCGCATCGCGCTGCGCCGCGCGCTCGGACGATCGTAGCCTGCGCCGACGGTTTTCACGGAGCACCGCCCCGCGGAAGCGGCAGCTATGTGGCGAAGTCGGCGTGCGTATAGCCTTGCAGGTGGAGCAGGGCGGTGAGATCGCCGTGCGTGATCACGGCGCCGCTCTCGAGCGTGCGCGCCCGGTCGGCGAGGATCGGCTTGGCGCGGTAGGCGACGGCGAGCCCCGCGGACGAGAGCATCCCGACGTCGTTGGCCCCGTCGCCGACGGCCAGCGTCTCCGGGAGCGCGATCCCGCCCTCTGCCGCGAGCCGCTTTAGCGCCTCGGCTTTTCCTTGGGGTCCGAGGATCGGCGGGCGCACGCGGCCCGTGAGGCGCCCGTTCTCGATCTCGAGCGCGTTGGCGACGACGGCATCGAAGCCGAGCGCGTCGCCGATGCGCTCGGCGAAGATCGTGAACCCGCCCGAGATCAGCGCCGTGCGGGCGCCGTTCGCGCGCATCGTCGCAATGAGATGGGCCGCGCCCGGCATCGGCGTCGCGCGCGCGAGAACGCCTTCCAGCCGCTTCGTCTCGAGCCCTGCGAACAGGGCGACGCGCTGCACGAGCGCGCCCTCGAAATCCAGTTCCCCCCGCATGGCCGCCGCGGTGATGGCGGCGATCTCCGCCTGGTGCCCGACGAGACCCGCCATCTCGTCGATCAGCTCCTGCTCGATGATCGTGCTTTCCATGTCTGCGCAGAGGAGCCGCTTGCGCCGGCTCTCGGGGCCGCTCCGGACGACGTTGACGTCGATCGGCAGGTCGCCGAGGGCGCCGGCCACGGCCTCCCGCGCCGACGATGCGCCGGCGCGGGAGGCGACGGCGAGCGGCACCTCCCAGGCGGACCCCGGCGCAAGCCGGCGCGCCCCCCTCCCGGCACGGCCGAGCGCCTCCTCCGCCGCGCGCAGGATCGCGTCGTCCGCCGCGTCCGATCCGGGCGCGGCCGTCAGCACGAGCGTAAAGGAGGGAGACGTCGCCATGGTGCAGCGGGGGTTGGACGGCTAGAAGAAACGGGCATGACCACACCCGCTCCCATCCTCATCGCAGGGCCGACGGCGTCGGGCAAGTCCGCCGTCGCGCTCGGGCTTGCCGAGCGTCTCGGCGGCACGGTGGTCAACGCCGATGCCATGCAGGTTTATCGCGAGCTCAGCATTCTGACCGCCCGGCCCGGCGCCGAGGATGAGCGGCGCGCGCCGCATCGCCTCTACGGCCACGTGCCGGGCCGCGAGGCGTATTCCGCCGCGCGCTATGCCCGCGAGGCGCACGCCGCGATCGAGGCGGCTCGGGCGAGCGGCCGCGTGCCCATCGTCGTCGGCGGCACCGGGCTCTACTTCAAGGCGCTCACCCATGGCCTGTCCCCCATCCCGCCGGTTCCGGAGGAGATCCGCGCCCGCTGGCGCGCCCGCGCGAGCGCCGAGGGCGCGCCCGCCCTGCACGCCGTCCTCCGCGAGCGCGATCCGGAGATGGCGGCGCGGCTCCAGTCCTCCGATCCGCAACGCATCGTCCGCGCGCTCGAGGTGATCGAGGCGACGGGGGTGTCGCTCGCGCGGTGGCAGGAGAGGCCGGGCGAGCCGGTGATCCGCCACGCCGAGGGGCGCGCCTTCGTCATCGCCCGCGAGCGCCAGGACGTGCGGCAGCGCTGCGATGCGCGGTTTGACGCCATGATGGCGGCCGGCGCCGTGAATGAGGTGCGCCGGCTCCTGGAGCTCGGCCTCGATGCCGCGCTCCCGGTGATGCGGGCTCTGGGCGTCGGCCCGCTCGCCGGCGCGATCGAGGGAAGGCTCACCCTCGCTGAGGCGTCAGACAGGAGCAAAGCCGAGACGCGCCAGTACGTCAAAAGGCAAGTCACATGGCTGTCACGCAATATGATGTCGTGGACATGGATAAAAGCGCAAGAAACAGAAAGCATAGCGGATGAAATAATAGATTTTATTAAATGCAGGCCTTGACCCTCGAGGCGTCACCCCCTAGGGTGCCGGCTCTGAAACAGGGGAGGGAAGGGGCGCGCGGGAGCGCCATAAGGCGGCGCGAAGGGCGGCGCGGATCACGGCCGTGACGACGAGCGGCCTGGAGTGACCCCGTGCGGCCCTGTGGCGGGCGATCATCCCATAACGGCCAATCCCATCACCCAACCCTATAGGATCCCAACCTTGGGATCCGTGGGTCCCGAAGGACGGCAGGCGGAGAGTTTCATGGCACGGACGATGACGGGCGCCGAGATGGTGATCAAGGCGCTGCAGGACCAGGGCGTCGAGCACATCTTCGGGTATCCGGGCGGCGCCGTGCTGCCGATCTACGACGAGCTGTTTCAGCAGGAGAAGATCCAGCACGTCCTGGTGCGCCAGGAAGCCGGCGCGCTGCACGCGGCCGAGGGGTACGCCCGCTCGACGGGCAAGGTCGGCGTCGCGCTGGTGACGTCGGGTCCGGGCGCGACCAACGCCGTCACGGGCCTCACAGACGCGCTGATGGACTCGATCCCGGTCGTCTGCATTACCGGCCAGGTGCCGACGCATCTGATCGGCAACGACGCGTTCCAGGAATGCGATACGGTCGGCATCACGCGCCCGTGCACCAAGCACAACTGGCTCGTGAAGAACGTCAACGACCTCGCGCGCATCCTGCATGAGGCGTTCTACATCGCCAAGGCCGGCCGTCCGGGGCCGGTGGTGATCGATATCCCGAAGGACATCCAGTTCGCGACCGGCAACTACGTCGGCCCCTCGAACATCGCCCACAAGACCTATAAGCCGCGCGTCAAGCCGGAGCCGGCGTTGGTGCGCGAGGCGGTGGACCTCATGGCCTCTGCCAAGCGCCCGGTCTTCTACACCGGCGGCGGCGTGATCAATTCCGGCCCCAAGGCGAGCCAGCTCCTGCGCGAGCTCGTGCGTCTCTCGGGCTTCCCGATCACGTCGACGCTGATGGGCCTTGGCGCATACCCCGCCTCCGACAAGCAGTGGCTCGGCATGCTCGGCATGCATGGCACCTACGAGGCCAACCTCGCCATGCACGACTGCGACGTCATGATCAACATCGGCGCGCGCTTCGACGACCGCATCACCGGGCGCATCGATGCCTTCTCGCCCGGTTCGCGCAAGATCCACGTCGACATCGACGCGTCGTCGATCAACAAGAACATCCAGGTCGATCTGCCGATCCTCGGCGATTGCGCCTACGTGCTCGAGGAGATGCTGCAGGTCTGGAAGTCCAAGGCCCCGCAGCTCGACAAGGCCGCTTTGAAGTCGTGGTGGAAGGAGATCGACGGCTGGCGCGCGCGGAAGTCGCTCGCCTACCGGAACGCGACCGACTACATCATGCCCCAATACGCCTGCCAGCGGCTCTACGAGCTGACCAAGGACCGTGACACCTACATCACGACGGAGGTCGGCCAGCATCAGATGTGGGCCGCGCAGTTCATCAACTTCGAGGAGCCGAACCGCTGGATGACCTCCGGCGGCCTCGGCACCATGGGCTACGGCCTGCCGGCCGCCATCGGCGTCCAGCTTGCGCACCCCAAAGCGCTCGTCATCGACGTGGCGGGCGATGCCTCGATCCTGATGAACATCCAGGAATGCTCGACTGCCGTGCAGTACGATCTGCCGGTCAAGGTCTTTATCCTCAACAACGAGTACATGGGCATGGTGCGCCAGTGGCAGCAGCTCCTGCACGGCAATCGCCTGTCGCACAGCTACACCGAGGCGCTGCCGGACTTCGTGAAGCTCGCGGAGGCGTACGGCTGGACCGGCATGCGCTGCAGCCATCCGGCCGATCTCGATGACGCCATCCGCGAGATGATCAATCACAAGGGTCCGGTCATCTTCGATTGCCGCGTCGCCAAGCAGGCCAATTGCTTCCCCATGATCCCCTCCGGGAAGGCGCACAACGAGATGCTGCTCGGCGAGAACGTCTCCGACGAGGATGTCTCGAAGGCCATCGGCAAGGAAGGGAAGGTGCTCGTGTGAGCGCGCTCAGCCTCTTGCGCAGTGCCGCCATCGCGCTGGTGGCCGGGGCGCTCGCCGCATCCGGCGCGCCGCGCGCGTCGGCGACGGACGGCGCGTCCGAGATGGGATCCCCCGGTGTCGGATCGGCTGTGCCGCCCGGCGAGGCGGCGACCTGGGACCAGGCGGCAAGCATCCGCGGCGCCGCCGAAAGGCTCGCCCACCTGCATCGGGCGCGGGGCGCCAGGGCGGCTTACGAGCTGGTCGAGAACTGCTACAAGACCCACAGCCTGGCCGAGACCTACGGAGAAGGCTTCGAATCCTGCATCGCCCAGGACTACCTCGAGACGCGCACGCTCATTCAAGTTTACTCGCGCATGCCGCCCGAGGCGCTCGAGAAGCTCGGCGTGCCCTCGCCGCAGATGCTGGCCGAGAGCATGGGCCAGCGGGTCTCGATGGCATTCGGCCAATACGGCAAATCGCAGGCGTACGCCGACAACGTGAAGAAGCTTGTCGACGAGCAGGGGTTCCCCGTGTTCCTCGCCATCGTGTTCCCCGAGGCGGTGAAGGCGCTCGAGGACAAGCACACCAGAGAGCGGAAGAAGTAGCCCGATGATCAACCCCAACCCCCAGACCCACTACGCCGGCCCCGCGCTGCGCCAGGAGGTCGAGACGCGCACGCTATCCGTGCTCGTCGACAACGAGCCCGGCGTGCTGGCGCGCGTCATCGGCCTGTTCTCCGGGCGTGGCTACAACATCGACAGCCTGACCGTGACCGAGACGGAGCACGAGAGACACCTTTCGCGCATCACGATCATCACGCGCGGCACGCCCGCCGTGCTGCAGCAGATCAAGCATCAGCTTGAGCGCCTCGTGCCGGTCCATCGCGTGCGCGACCTCACGTCGGAAGGCGCGTCCCTCGAGCGCGAGATGGCGCTGGTGAAGGTTGCGGGCAAGGGGGAGAAGCGCATCGAGGCGATGCGCATGGCGCAGATCTTCCGCGCTCAGGTCGTCGACACCTCGATCGAGCATTTCGTGTTCGAGGTCACCGGCAAGCCGGGCAAGATCGACACCTTCATCGGTCTCATGACGGAGCTTGGCCTCGTCGAGGTGGCGCGCACGGGCATTGCGGCCATCGGCCGGGGCGCGGCGGCGATGTAATGGCGAAAGACCTGTCAGAACGCCTTCAGGATGCCGTTGCTCTTCTTGCTGCCGGCCGCCTGCGTCTCCGCGACGGAGAGCGCGAGCCGCGAGAAGGGCACGCTCTGGTCGTTCGCGAGCAGCTTGCTCGCGTCCGCCGTCTGGAAGCCGACACCGCCGCCTTTGACGGGATAGAGCGGCTCGGCTCTCGTCGCGTCCCGTCCGATGCTCACCATGAATGCAGACAGACGCGCCCGGTATTGGCCGGAGGCCGCGCGCTCGCATTGATTGACGCCGACGGCCCTCTCGCAGGCCTGAATGTTACGGTACATGGCAGACGCGGCTTCGTGACGGGCGATGGCGCGTTCGATGGCGACGCCGCACGCCTTCACGACCTCGGGTCCGAAGGACGAGCAGTCGGAGGCGCTGGCGATCACGCTGCGCATGTCGGCCGACTTGCCGGCGCTGCTCGACGCGCTGCCGCCATTGCCGCAGCCGCCGAGCGCGGCGGCGAGACAGGCAAGACCGAAAACACCGGCGGACGGGAGACGATGCATGGGCGGGACGCTGTTGGGCTGACGAAAACGGCCCATTCTGACCGCATGCGCCTTTCGGATCGGTTAATCTCCGGACGGGAAAGCCGCGTGAGGACCCATTGCGCCGCATTGCCCGTTGAACCGGCGCCGAGCGGCGGTGTAACGTCCGCCCACTTTTCCGGAGCCCGCGCTCTCAAGCCCTCGCGGGGCGCGGCTGCCCCCGTCTTTCCGCTTCCCCGTTAATCGCAAACCTTAAGAGAGACCGATGCGCGTCTATTACGATCGTGATGCCGACATTAATCTGATCAAATCGAAGAAGGTCGTCATTGTCGGCTATGGCAGCCAGGGACGCGCGCATGCGCTCAACCTCAAGGACTCCGGCGTCAAGGACATCCGCATCGCGCTGAAGTCCGGCTCGGCGACGGCGAAGAAGGTCGAGGCCGACGGCCTCAAGGTGATGTCGGTCGCCGAGGCGGCCGCCTGGGCCGACCTCATGATGCTGGCGACGCCCGACGAGCTGCAGGCCGACATCTACCGCGCCGAGATCGCGCCCAATATCCGCGACGGTGCGGCGGTGGCGTTCGCGCATGGTCTCAACATTCACTTCAACCTGATCGAGCCCAAGTCGACGATCGACGTCATCATGATCGCGCCGAAGGGGCCGGGCCACACCGTTCGCGGCGAGTACCAGAAGGGCGGCGGCGTGCCGTGCCTGATCGCCATCCACCAGGACGCCTCGGGGAATGCCCACGACATCGCGCTGTCCTATGCCTCGGGCGTCGGCGGCGGGCGGTCGGGCGTCATCGAGACCACCTTCAAGGAGGAGTGCGAGACGGATCTTTTCGGCGAGCAGGCCGTTCTCTGCGGCGGTCTCGTGGAGCTCATCCGCGCCGGCTTCGAGACGCTGGTCGAGGCGGGCTACGCGCCCGAGATGGCCTATTTCGAGTGTCTCCACGAGGTGAAGCTGATCGTCGACCTCATCTACGAGGGCGGCATCGCCAACATGAACTACTCGATCTCCAACACCGCCGAATGGGGCGAGTACGTCACCGGCCCGCGCATCGTCACGCCCGAGACCAAGGCCGAGATGAAGCGGGTGCTCACAGATATCCAGACCGGCAAGTTCACGTCCGACTGGATGCAGGAGTACAAGGCCGGCGCGGCACGCTTCAAGGGCATTCGCCGCATGAACGATTCCCACCAGATCGAGGAGGTCGGCGCCAAGCTCCGCGCCATGATGCCCTGGATCGCGAAGAACAAGCTGGTCGACAAGGGCCGCAACTAGAGCATCTTCCGACGAAGTTGATACCGGTTCGTCGCAAGAAAATGCGACCAATCAAAAACCTGGAGCGTCCGATCCGATTGCATCGGATCGGACGCTCCAGCCCCTGCCTTGATCCCGCGAGGCCTTATCAGTCTGACGCGTGACTGAGCGGCGTCAACAGAGAGATCGAGCGGGATCCCGATCCGATCAAAAATGATCACGCTCTAAGACACCGATAACGGCAATTCTGATACGGGGCGTGCGCTCGGTGAACGGCCGGGCGCGCGCGCCCCGTGTTGCGTAAAGTCCGCTCCCGCCGTGCCGTCGCGCGGAGGGAGCGATCGTGCGCTGGAAAGCAGCCCCGTTTCGGAGCATCCTGCCATTGCACAAGCAACGAATGGGGAGTGAGCGATGAAACGTGCAATCGTCTCGATGGGGCTTGCGGCCGCGCTCGCGGTGGCCGGGACATTGGTGTTCGACGCCGTCCGCGGCCCCGACCAGTCGGCGGCCGTTGCAGCCAAGGGCTACAAGACCTGCAAGGCCCGGACCTCGTCCGGCAAGACGAAGACGTGGCGGTGCGGGGCGGATCAGGCGTGCTGCGTCAACAAGATGCTGAACTCGTACGTGTGCGGCTACCCGGGACTGGGCTGTCTCTGAGTGCTCGCCCTGATCGCGAGGGCGAGGCTCGGCTCGCTCGGATCCCGCCTTCGCGCGCGTGGTTAGAGCTCGATCCGGTCGAGCGCCGACGCATGGGATCGGTGCGCGCGCGGACGGCGCTCGGGCGCATGTGTGTCGGGCGCGAGCTTCGCTCCGGAGTCGGGCGGCACGTCTGACACGATCCGACGGGCGAAGAGGGGGCGCATGATCCGTCGGAAGAGCTGGGTCATCGATCTGCTCCTACGCGTGACACCGGGATAAAAAATGAGACCGGCCAAGCGTGCCGCTCAGCGTCTTGTCTCGCATCCGCAAGATGAATGAGCCGTTAACAGATCGCCCGCCTGTCGCCGCCCATTGCCGCCCGCGAACGGGTGGAAATCCAGGATGACACCACGCGATCCGCACGTTTTTTCGACACGCATTAACGAAGCGTGCAGGGTACCGCCATTCTGTCTGCGGGGCGCCGGGCCGATTATGAGTTCCGCAACTCTTGCCATGGAATAAAGACAGGGCATCTCCGGAGAACCGCGGGGTTGCGGCCCAAGGAGCCCCATCCGGGGAGCCTCGATCCGCCGGCAGGAGAAGAGGGAATACGGTGCGCGCCAGCAGAACACGGAGCCGCAGCGTCGAAGATCGCCTGAAGGACATCCAGCACGAGATTCTCGTCGCGGTGGCCTCGGGCGAGCCGCTCTCCGACGTCATGACGCTCCTCTGCCGGCGTGCCGAGGAGGTGGCGCCCAACGCCCTGTGCTCGATCATACGCGTCGACTTCGAAGGGCGGTTGCGCCCGCTGGCCGCGCCGTCGCTGCCGGCTTGGTATTCAAAAGGCATCGATGGTGTTCCGATCGGCCCGATGACCGGATCGTGCGGCACCGCCGCTTACTCGGGCGAGCCCGTCGAGGTGGTCGACATCGGGACCGACCCGCGCTGGGCCCGGTACAAGGAGCCGGCTCGCGTCCTCGGCCTCAGCGCCTGCTGGTCGACCCCGATCAAGTCCCACGACGGCCGCGTCATCGGAACGTTCGCGTTCTACTTCCGCAGCTCGCGCCCCGCGAGCCGGCTGGAGAAGCGCATCGTGGACCGTTGCGCGCACCTCTGCGCGATCGCCATCGAGCATTGGGACGCGCGGGCCCGCATCGGCCGGCTCGCCTACACGGACGCCATGACGGGGCTTGGCAACCACACGCTCCTCGCCGAGGAGTTCCCAAAAATTATCGACCGGGCCAAGGCCATCGGCAAGGAGGTCGCCGTCTTCTATGTCGACCTTAACGGGTTTCGCGCCGTTAATGCCGCCCAGGGACACAAGGTCGGCGATCGCCTTCTGCGCGCCGTCGCCACCCGGATCCGCGAGGCTTGCGCTGCCGCCGACCTCATCGCGCGCCTCGGCGCCGACGAGTTCCTGATCGCGAAGACGGAAGCCCATGGCGGCTCTGAGTTCGAGGCGATGGCCGCGGCCCTGAGCGTGGCTCTGTCGGAACACTACGACATCGACCATGGCATGGAGCTCAAGATCGGCGCATCGGTGGGCATCGCCCGCTTCCCCCATGACGGCGCCGATCTCGAGGCGTTGATGGGTCAAGCCGATACCGCGCTGCGGCAGGTCAAGGGCTCCGGCCGGCCAGGCTACGCGTTCTATACGGCGAAGCTCGATGCCGAGAGGCACGCCCGCCAGGCGTTTGAGCGGGATGTTTCCGTTGCCGCCTTTGCCGGACAACTCTCGCTCGTCTTCCAGCCCCAGGCCGACGCCCGGACGGGCACCATCAAGGGCTTCGAGGCGCTGCTGCGCTGGAACCATCCGATCCACGGGTATGTGCCCCCGAACAAGTTCATCCCCGCGGCCGAAGCCTGCGGGGCCATCGAAGGCATCGGCGCCTTCGTTCTGCGCAAGGCTCTGGCCCTGGCCGCAGGATGGCCGAGGCACCTGCGCGTTGCCGTCAACGTGTCGCCGGCTCAGATCGTGCATGCGGATTTTGCCGAGCTCGTCGAGAGCGTTCTGGGCGAGACCGGCGTCGACGCCTCGAGGCTCGAGATCGAGGTGACGGAAAGCCTGTTCATCTACGATGCCGAGACGGCGCTCAAGACGCTGAACAGGCTGAAGGCGCTGGGCGTGAGCGTCGCCATGGACGATTTCGGGACCGGCTACTCGTCGCTCAGCACGCTGAGGTCGTTCCCGTTCGATCGCATCAAGATCGATCGCAGCTTCATCGGCGACATGGTGAGCAACAAGGACGCGGCCGCCATCGTCGCCTCGATCATGATGCTCGGCAAGGCCATCGGCCGCCGGGTGATCGCGGAAGGGGTGGAGACGGCGGAGCAGCTCGAGCTGCTGAGGAAGCTCGGCTGCAACGAGGTTCAGGGCTATCTGATCGGCGAGCCGCTTCCGATCGAGCGCTACGCGGCGGCGATGGGAAAGCTCAGGCCGCGTCTTCCCCGTATCGTCGGAAAATCCAAGCCGGCGCGCTCCGTCGTCGCCTGAGGCGCCTGCCGTTAGTTGTTCCCGCCGAACGCCACCACGCGATTGCGTCCTGCGGATTTTGCCTCGTAGAGCTTGGAGTCCGCGCGCTGCACCAGCGTGTCGACGCTGTCTCCGGGCCAGTATTGCGCCACGCCGAACGAGGCGGTGAGCTGGCCGACCTTCTGGTTGGTCTCCCGGACGGTGAGTCTCTTGCTTTCGAACTGACGGCGGATGCGTTCGGCGATCGCGTAGGCTGCTTGCTCGTCCGTCGTCGGCAGGATGATGGCGAACTCCTCGCCTCCGTAGCGGATCGCCGTATCCGACTCGCGGATGTTCCCGTCGATGACGCGGGCGAACATCTTGATGAGCTCATCGCCGACCTGATGTCCGAACGCGTCGTTGACGCGCTTGAAGTGGTCGATGTCGCACATGACGATCGATAGCGCCGCAGACTTTTGCTCGCAGCTCTTGATCGCCTTCGCCATCGAGACGTCGAACTGGCGCCGATTTCCGGTGCCCGTCAGCGGATCCTTGAGCACCGACTCCTGAGCCTGGCTGAGGCTCGATCGAAGCAGTTTGATCTGCTGGTACGATTCCTCGAGCCGGCCCTTGAGCGTGCTGCTGTCCTGCCGCATGCGCTCGTTCTCCGCGACGAGCAGGCTGACGATCACGCGCACCTGCTCCGCTTCCGGCAGGCCGGCGAGCCGCGCCTGGGCGCTGGCGAGGGATTTGGCGTAGCTTTCCTTCGTCGCAATGTGCGCGCGGATATATTCGAGAACCTTGGAGAGCTCGCGTTCGATCTTTTGTCCGACTTTGGCGGTCGCCTCGCGGGTCTCTCCGGATCCGTTCGTCTTGGAAACGCTCCCGGTGAGCATCCGCATGAGACCGGTGAAGCTCAACGCGACAGCGCCCATGAGCGCCAGACCGATGAGCATCAATCCGATGAGAGCGGCGGGATTATAGAGGGTTTCGATGACGCTTCCGTCGCCGCTGATATGCACGCTGCGCAACGTCCGGATGGCGATGAGGTCGAAATCGGATGCGGCGACGAGAACCCCGAGCGCGGCGACGACGGCCACCCCCCCGAGGGCCAGCCCGGTGCGTTCGACTGTAGTCAGGTCCCGAAACGAGATCATGAGCGGACACTTTGCGGAATGAAATGAGGAGTATGCACAATCGAGTGCGGCGTCAGCATATGCACCCGATGCGATCTGGGGCGAAATAGAACATAAGTTAAGTGTCGACCGGCCGGCGAGTCGGGCAAAGACATTGCCCGGTTCGCGCGTGAAAGCGTGATTATACGGCACAACGCAACGCAGGACGCGCTTTCGGGCCCGCCCCGAATCCGTCTTGTGCCCGTAAAGCGCTGGCAGCCTACGTGATTCTATTCGTTGTCGGAAGAAATGGGGATCCTGACGGATCCGCGGCCCTGTCCCTCAAGGCCGGTGCACGTCGCGGGCGGGCTTGTCCTGCCGCAATCCCTTGAAAGCGGCGTGGCGCAAGAGGCCGTCGCCCGTCCAGCTCCGGTATTCGATTTCGGCGACGAGCTCCGGCTTGACCCAGGCCACGCCGCGCCGCTGGACGGCCGTGAGCGGACGTGCAAACGGCGAGGCTGAGCGCCTCAGCGGCTGCAGCGCGCTCCAGAGGCGCCGCGCGGCGCGGTGCGTGAAGCCGGTGCCGACGCGGCCGCGGTAGACGAGCGTTCCTTTTTCGAACGTCCCGAGCGCCAGCGCGCCGACGGCCTCGGCGTCGACGGACGACACCAGGTACCCGCCGATGACGAATTCGTCGGTCTGAATGCACTTCGACTTGAGCCAGTCGCCATTGCGGCCGGAGCGGTAGGGCCGGTCGATGCGCTTCGAGACGACGCCCTCGAGCCTGAGCCGGCAGGCTCCCCTCAGCACGGCCGCACCCTCTCCGGCGATGTGGGCGCTGTAGCGGAGATGCGTCGAGCGGCTAGTCTTCATCACCGCCTCGAGCAGCTCCTTGCGGCTGAGCAGCCGTGCGGACATGAGGTCGACGCCGTCCAGATGCAGCAGGTCGAATGCGATGAAGCGCATGTCGCCGGATCGGCCGGCTTCGAGCGCCGCGACGAGACGGACGAAGCTCGTCACGCCATGCTCGTCCTCGACCACCGCCTCGCCGTCGATCAGCGCCTCTTTCACCTTGAGCCCTTTGAGCGCTCTGGCGATCGCGGGAAAGCGCGCCGTCCAGTCGAGGCCGTTGCGCGTGAGAAGCTGCACCGTTCCGCCGCTGATACGCGCCTGCAGACGATAGCCGTCGAGCTTGATCTCATGCACCCAGGCATTGCCCTCGGGCGGCCGTTCGGTGAGCGTCGCAAGGCAGGGGGGAACGAACGCCGGCAGCGCGTCCGGCGTGCGGCCGGCGAGCAGCCCGGCGCCCGCGCGTCGGCGCCTGGTCGGGGCGGGGGAACTCATGGGCGCCCGTCAGCATTCAGCCTAAACGCGTTGTTTGCGCTCGGGAAAAGGACTGCCATGCCTATCGTGACCACGGCCATCATGACTTTCATCATCCTTGTCGTCATCGGCATCCTCGTCGGATGGCTCTTCAACCGGCGAGGTCGTAGCTGGCTCGGCCGGCAGGTGACCGACGCCACCGGCGCCGGCGACGTCACGTACAGCCTGGTCGGCATCGCAGGCTCGTTCATGGGCTTCCACATCGGCGTCATCCTGGGCCTGCTCCCGTCGATGATCCTCTACGTCGCGGCCGTCTTGGGCGCCGCGCTGACCATTTGGCTTTGGCGCGGCCGCTGAACGTCCTCACGCCCCATCCACGAGCTTGCGGATCGCGGCCTTGAGCGGCCGCGCGCCCTTGTCGTAGTCGGCCCACGCTTTCGTCCGGCTGAGCAGCGCCGGCACCGTGCGGAGCGTGAACCGCTGAGGATCGAGCCCCTTGCGCACCTGCGCCCAGGTCAGCGGCATCGACACCGGCGCACCCGCACGTGCGCGCGGGGAGAGCGGCGCGACCGCCGTCGACATGCGGTCATTGCGCAGATAGTCGAGGAAGATTTTTCCGCCCCGGAGCGCCTTCCGCATCGTTGTCAGGTAGCGGTCCGGACTGTCGTGCGCCATCGCCTCCGAGACGGCATGCGCAAAGTTTTTGGCGTCGTCCCAACCGGGCGCGTCCGTCCCCCCGGTCTTGAGCGGCACGACGACATGCAACCCCTTGCCGCCCGTGGTGCGGCAGAACGGTACGAGGCCGAGCGCCTCCAACCGGCAGCGCAGCTCGTTCGCGGCGGCGACGACGCCATCAAATCCCATGCCCGGTCCCGGATCGAGATCGAACACCAGGCGGCCCGGGACGGTGGGCGCGTTGGGCGCCGAGTTCCACGGATGGAATTCCAGCGCCGCCGCCTGAGCCATGGCGATCAGCCCCTCGACGCTGTCGATCTGAAGGTAGGGCTCCCGGTCGCCCGCAATCCGCACCAGCGTCACATGCTCGGACGTGCCGCGCATGGCGTGCCGCTGGAAGAACGTCTCGCCGGTAATGCCGTCGGGTCCCCGGATGACGGAGCAGGGCCGGCCCGCGATGTGCGGCAGCATCCAGTCGCCGACGGTTTCGAGGTAGCGCGCAAGGTCGGCCTTGGTGACGGCCGGCGCGTCCTCGGTCGCGGGCCACAGCACCTTGTCCGGCTTGGTGATCGCAATGCCGCGCACAGGATCGTCGCCGTCCGAATGCCACACCGCATCCGGCTTGAACGCGGCGTTCTTTGCCAGCATGAACGGCTGGGGCCGTTTCCCTTTTCCCGCTGCGATCTCCGCCATGCTGCGCCCCGAGGCGACGGAACGATCCTTCTTGAGCAGCGCATCCTTGTCGCCGGGCTTCGCGTAGGCGTCCTTGTGCTTGATCAGCAGCCAGTTGGTGCGCGTGCCGCCCGTGCGGTCGGCCTTCATGCGCACGAGCACCCAGCTCCCCTTGAGCTTCGTTCCCGCGAGCAGGATCTTGAGGTCGCCGTCGCGGAGCGCCTGCGCGGCCGGCTTGTCACCCTCCGCCGTCCAGAAGCCGCGGTCCCATACCATGACGGTGCCGCCGCCGTATTCGCCCTTCGGGATCGTCCCTTCGAAATCGCCGTAGTCGAGAGGATGGTCCTCGACCTCGACGGCGAGCCGCTTGTCCTTGGGATCGCGCGAGGGCCCGCGCGTCACCGCCCACGATTTGAAGACGCCGCCCATCTCGAGGCGGAGGTCGTAGTGAAGCCGCGTCGCATCGTGTTTCTGGACCACGAAGCGCGGATAGTCCGCAGCGCGGATGGCCTCGCGGCCGCTGGGCTCCTCGGTCTTCGTGAAGTCGCGCTTGGCGTGGTAGGCGGAGAGCTTCTTTGCGGGTCTGGCCATCTCTCGTCAATCCACGGCTCGTCGAAGAGTTTCAAACGGACGGCTGCGATGCGTCTGTTTTTGCCCAATAAGCGCGGTGCGGTAGCGTGTCTGGGCGCCGGCCTTCGCCGGTGCGACGGAGCGTTGAGGCGACCGGCGCGAACGCAAATAGCGTCATCCCCGCGCAGGCCGGGATCCAGACACGTCTAACGTTGATTTCGCCGCGTTGTGTCATGCAGCCCGACGAGCATCAGGCCCGCTTTTTGCTTCCGCGCGCCGATGTGGCTTTGGAAGCTCCCGCCTTCGAGGGCGTCTTTTCCGACGAGGCGCTGACACTCCGCTTCAGCGCCTCCATGAGGTCGACGATGTTGCCGCCCTTCGGACGCTCCTGCTCGTGCGCAACGATCCTGCGGCCCTTGAGCTTGTCCTGGATCAGCGCCTTGAGCGCGGTCTGGTAGCGGTCCTCGAAGGCCTCGGGCTTGAACGGCTTCGACTTCTTGCCGATGAGCTCAACGGCGAGGTCGACCATCTCGCGGTCCGGCTTGGCGCCCGGCACCTCGTCGAAGAAATCCTCGGGCCGGCGCAGCTCGTCGGCATAGCGCAGCATCTCCATCACCAGGCCGTCCTCGAGCGGCGCAATGGCGACGAGCCACTCCCGGCCCGAGATGGTGATCTGCGCGAGGCCGACCTTGCCCGTCTCGCGGAGCGCCTCGCGGATGACGACATAGCCCTCGCCCGAAAGCGCGTCCGCCGGCGTGACGAAATAGGGCCGCTCGAAATAGCGGTAGTCGATGTCGCGGGCGTCGGCGAACTGCACGAGGTCGATGGTCTTCTTGCTCTCGAGCTTGACCGCGTCCACCTCGTCGGGATCGAGCGTCACGTAGGTGTCCTTGTCGACCTCGTAGCCCTTGACGATGTCCTTCGTGTCGATCTTGCCGATCCCCTGGACGACCTTCTCGTAGTTGACGCGCCGGCCGGACGGCTTGTGGATCTGGCGGAAGGAGATGTCGGCCTTGGATTCGACGGCGTTGTAGATCTCGACGCCGATCGTGACCAGCGACAGTCTGAGGAAACCCTTCCAGTAGGCACGGGCCGCTTTGGGCATGACGCAACACTCGGAATAAGGGCCTGGAGGAACCAGGGAGGGACGAGACTGTTGTGGTCCTGATTTTTTGACAACGCAAGATCGGCGCCAAGGTTTCGCGGCGCCCGGAAGCGTCGCTATAGCGGTTAACGGAGGCCGTGCCGGGCCTGAGAGCGCCGCGGGAGGGCGCCCGCCCGGCCCGTTGACCGCTGGCCGGCGAGTTGCGAGGCTTGCCGGCCGCTCGATCCAACGGGACTGCCGACATGCAACATGACGCGAACCGCACCTCGGGCCCGTCCGCGGAGCCTGGCGCACCGGCCCTGCACCGGGTCATGGGGCCCTGGCTGCTTTTGCTCTTCGTCGTCGGAGACATCCTCGGCACCGGCATCTACGCGCTTACCGGCAAGGTGGCGAACCTCGTCGGCGGCGCCGTCTGGCTGCCCTTCTTCATGGCCTTCGCCGTCGCGCTCATGACGGCCTTCAGCTATCTCGAGCTGGTCACCAAATATCCGCGGGCCGCAGGCGCCGCGCTTTACACGCACCGCGCTTTCGGCGTGCATTTCCTCACCTTCCTCGTCGCCTTCGCGGTGATGTCGTCCGGCATCACGTCGGCGTCCACCGCCTCCCGGGCGTTCGCCGCCAACATGTCGGATGCCTTCGGTCTCGGCCTGGGGGAGGGCGCCGGCATCACGGTCGCCGGGCTCCTGTTCATGGCGGCCGTGGCGGCTGTGAACCTGCGCGGCGTCGGCGAGAGCGTGAAGCTCAACGTGCTGCTGACCTGCGTCGAGCTGAGCGGCCTCCTGATCATCATCGCCATCGGCTTCTGGGCCATCGGCAACGGAGCGGGCGACGTCTCGCGCATCTTCGAGTTCAAGGCGGACGAGGGCGCGGGAGGCATGATCGGGGCCGCCATCGCGGCGACGACGCTGGCCTTCTTCGCCATGGTGGGCTTCGAGGACAGCGTCAATATGGCGGAGGAGACCAAGGACCCGGTGCGCACCTTTCCGAAGGTGCTGCTGCTCGGCCTTTTCATCACCGGCGCCATCTATCTGCTGGTCTCGGTCTCGGCGATCACGCTCGTTCCGCCGGCCGAGCTCGGCGAGGGCGAGACGCCGCTTCTCAAGGTCGTGGCGGCCGGTGCGCCGGGGTTCCCGCTCGGTCTCTTCGGCATCATCACCATGTTCGCCGTCGCCAATAGTGCGCTGATCAACATGCTGATGGCGAGCCGCCTCCTCTACGGGATGAGCCGCGAGGGCGTCCTGCCGCCGGCGTTCGGACGCGTGCATGCCGCGCGCCGTACGCCGCATGTGGCCATCGCCTTCACGACGCTCATCGCCTTCGCCTTGATCACGTTCGTCGGAGAGGTGCCCGCGCTGGGCGGCACCACGGCGCTCTTGCTCATATGCGTCTTCGCGATCGCCAATGTCGCCGTCCTCGTGCTGCGCCGTGACCTCGTCGAGCACGCCCACTTCCGCGCGCCGACCATCATTCCCGTGCTGGGCGCGGCGAGCTGCGCTTTTCTCGCGGGGCCCTGGACCGGACGTGATCCGGTTCAATACCAGATCGCGGGCGCGTTGCTCGCGATCGGCGTCGCGCTTTGGATCGCGACGGTCCTGATCGGCCGCGCCTCGGTTGCGACGCGTGCCGATCCCTGAGCCGGCCAGTCGGCGCGACCGCATCGAAAAATCGCAGCGGAACCAGCTTCGCGAGCGCGCGTTGTTGGGGCGCACGAAACCCTCATCCAGGAGACAACTCATGACAAACGAGACCCGGAATTCCGGTCAACAGGGCGGCCAGCCGCGGCCGGACGAGCAGCAGGAGCAGCGCGATCCGCGCCGCGAGCAGCACGAGCGCGGCAACCCGGGCAAGCCGGGACAGGACGAGGAGCGTCATCGCAAGCCGCAGCCGGGAGAATCCGAGCACGGCAAACCGGGCCAGCAGCAGCAGGACGATCCGCGCCGCGAGCAGCGCCGCTGACGAAAGACCGGGGCGACCGGAACCCTGTCCGGTCCGTCTCGGATCCTGGAGCTGCCTCACGAGGCGGCTCCTTCCTTTTGCGGCGTGGAGCCGCATTTCCCCCTTTTGTGGCGTGAGGCCACGTGTCAACCACGCGTCTTTGCGGATGTCCGAAGGGTTGACCTCACCCCTCCCTGCGCGCAGCATGCCCGCACGATCCATTGTCCGTTCACGGCACCGCCCGGGGGCGTGAGCGAGGAGGGTTCCGGAAATATCGCGGAATTGGGATTTTCTGCGGCACCTCTGGGAGCGCCGTCCCAGACTGTGGGCGTCACGCGGACGGGCGGCCCACCTCGCCGTACGCTACGGGCTCATCGCCGTCGCCATCGCGCTTCTCGCCGTCCTGCTGCTCGGTCCGCTCGTGACATCGCTGATCGACGACTGGTCGCGCCGGGACGTGGAGTTGCGCGCGTCGCTGGCCTACAATTCCGTGAGCGTGCCGCTGGCCGGCATGCTGGCGAGCGGCCAGGACGACCACATCAACGAGCTCTTCGAGCGGGTCGCGACCACGGACTCCCGCGTCGTTGCCGTCGGCATGTGCCGCAGCGACGGCGAGCCGGCTTACGCGACGAAGCTCATGCCGTCGTCCATCAGATGCGCGGAGATCGCCCGCTCGGATATCGAGAGCTTCTCCTCGGTCGTCGTCAACGGACGGCGCATGCTGATCGGCGCGTTCCCCATCGCCGGCGACACGCCGCAGGGCCACTTCATCATCGTCCAGGATCTCACCTTCGCCGAGCATCGCGGCCAGGAGGCGCGCAACTACCTGACGCTCATGCTGGGCGGCATCATTCTCGCCAGCGGCGCGCTCGCCGTCGGTTTTGTGCTCTACCTGATCCGCAACTGGACGCAGAAGTTCAAGCAGGCCGTCACCAGTGCGACGCGCAACGGCGACGCCGGGGCCGTCCCGGCGACGTTCGGCCTCCTCGATCGCGAGGTGCGCCAGGTCCTGCGCCAGCTCGAGATGAGCCAGAGCGCCATTGATCGCGACCAGGCCAACTGGAGCAAGTCCACCCTGCGCGACATCGTGACGGCGGAGCTTCCGGGCGTTGAGGTGCTCGTGGTCGCCAACCGCGAGCCCTACATCCACAACCGCGGCGCCGATGGGATCGAGATGCAGACGCCGGCGAGCGGCCTCGTCTCGGCCGTCGAGCCGGTGATGCGCGCCTGCGGCGGCACCTGGATCGCGCACGGCAGCGGCACCGCCGACCGCGAGACCGTCGATGCCTCTGACCGTATCGCCGTTCCGCCGGCCCACCCCGAATACACGCTGCGGCGCATCTGGATCTCGGAGGAGGAGCAGGACGGCTACTACTACGGGCTCGCCAACGAGGGCCTCTGGCCGCTCTGCCACATCGCCTTCACGCGCCCGGTGTTCCGCGAATCCGACTGGCGCACCTATCGCGCGGTGAACGAGCGCTTCGCCGATGCGGTGGCCGCCGAGGTCAGGACACCGTCGCCCATCGTCCTGGTCCAGGACTACCACTTCGCGCTGCTGCCGCGCATGATCCGGGAGCGCCTGCCCGAGGCGACCATCGTCACCTTCTGGCATATCCCGTGGCCCAACGCCGAGACCTTCGGCATCTTCCCGTGGAAGGAGGAGGTCATCCACGGCCTGCTCGGCTCGACGATCATCGGCTTTCACACGCAGTTTCACTGCAACAACTTCCTCGAGACGGTGGATCGCTTCGTCGAGTGCCGCATCGACCGCGAGGAGGAGACGGTCACGCACCGGGGACACGAGACTTTCATCCGGCCCTATCCCATCTCGATCGACTGGCCGCCCGCAGCGCTTGCCCATCAGCGGCCGATCGCCGAATGCCGCGAGGCCGTGCGCAAGCGTCTCGGGCTGCCGCCGGACACCAAGATCGCCATAGGCATCGAGCGCTTCGACTATACGAAGGGCGTGCTGGACCGCATCCGCGCCGTCGATACGCTGCTCGAGGCCCATCCCGAGTGGCGCGGACGTTTCGTGCTGGTGCAGGTCGCCGCGCCGACCCGCAGCAAGCTTTCGACCTACAGGGGCTTGCAGGAGGAGGCCATCCAGCTGGCAGACGAGATCAACGCCAGGTACGCCGGCATCTCCCCGGCGCCCGTCCGCCTCATCATCCGCCACCACGAGCCGGACGAGGTGTTCGAGCTCTTCCGCGCCGCCGACGTGTGCATCGTCTCGAGCCTGCATGACGGCATGAACCTCGTCGCCAAGGAGTTCATCGCCGCCCGCGACGATGAGCGCGGCGTGCTGGTGCTCTCGCATTTCGCAGGGGCATCGCGCGAGCTCGCCGAGGCATTGATCATCAATCCCTACGATGCCCACGCGACCGGCGAGGCGCTGCACAGCGCGCTCACGATGTCGGATGCCGAGCAGCATGAGCGCATGCGGCTGATGCGCGCCTACGTCAGCTCCCGCAACGTCTACCGCTGGGCCGGGCGCATGCTGCTCGATGCGAGCCGGCTAAGGAAAAAGCAGCGCATCTTCGAGATCGCCGCCGGCAACCCCGCCCGCGCCACGCGCTGATGGCGGCGTCCGGCAGGGCGTTTCCGTTTCAGCTGGAAAGCGGGGGTCGTCTGCGGAAGCGTGTCCGGGTCCCGGCCGTCCATGCAAAGCGTGGCTCCGCCATGGTTCCAGGATGAAGTTATAGTCTGGGATGCGGCCGTCTAAACGCAACGTCACCCCGGCGGAGTCCGGAGCCCGGACACGCTTCGGCATACCAAACCGCTGTCTCCACCCGAAACGGAAGCACCCTAGAACGTCGCCTTTCGTGCCCCGACGAGGTGCGGGATGAGGATCTCGGCGGCGTCGCGTTGGGTGGCGTCGAGATGCAGCCCCGCCTTCGTGCGCCGCCAGAGCACGTCCTCGGCCGTGCGGGCCCATTCCGCCGCGCCGAGATGGAGAACCTCACGCTCGGTGAGGCCGCCCCCGATCACGTCGCCAAGATCATGATCGGTCTCGGCGTCGCCCACGATCCGCTCGGCGCGCGACCCGTAGAGCGACGCGAGCCGCAACAGGGTGGCCGGCGCGAGGCCGGGATGGCGCTGCACGAGCCCCTGGCAATAGGCATCGTACCCCTCCGGTCCGAAATCCCCGCCGGGGAGCGGTGCGTCCGCTGTCCACGGGGGCTTGAGATCGGGAAAGACCGGCGAGAGACGCGCAAGGGCCGCTTCGGCGAGACGGCGGAATGTGGTGATCTTCCCGCCGATCACGTTGAGCAGAGCCGGAGCCCCCGCGGGCTGGACGAGATCGAGCCGGTAGTCGCGCGAGACGGACGACGCACGTTTGGCGCCGTCGTCGACCAGCGGGCGCACGCCGGCGAAGCGCCAGACGATGTCCTCCCGCGCCGGAGCCCGGGCGAAATAGCGCCCTGCCGCAGCGATCAGGTACTCCTCCTCCTCCCGGCTCGGCGTGAAGCCCTCGGCAGGCGTCGCGACGCCGACGTCGGTGGTGCCGATCAGCGTGAAGTCCTGCTCGAACGGCAACGCGAACACGATGCGGCCGTCCGGGTTCTGCAGGAGATAGGCATCCTCCGCGCCCGCGATGCGCGGCACGACGATGTGCGTGCCGCGCACGAGCCGCAGGCGGGGCGCGCGCTCGCCCGCGCCGGCAAGCCGCGCGACCTCGGCGCACCACGGCCCGGCCGCATTGACGAGCGCGCGCGCGTCGACATCGAGGGGGCCGTCGCGCGTCTCCGCCGTGATCTCCCAGACATCGCCGCGCGGCGCGATGCGCGTCACGGGCGCGCGCGTCTGGATCCGAGCGCCGCGCTCCGCCGCATCGAGCGCGAGCGTCGCCACGAGTCGCGCGTCGTCCACCTGGCAGTCGTAGTAGGAAAAACCCGTGTGGAAGCCCGGTTTCAGCGGCTTCCCCGCGGGATCACGCGCGAGGTCGATCGCGGACGAAGCGGGGATCCGCCGCCGCCTGGCGAGGTGATCGTAGAGAAAGAGGCCGATACGCATCAGCGCTGGCGCCCTGAGGCCGGGCGCATGCGGGATGACGAACCGCAGGGGCCGGATCAGATGCGGGGCGCGGGCGATCAGCACCTCGCGCTCGATGAGCGATTCGCGGACGAGGCGGATCGCCCCCTGCTCGAGGTAGCGCAATCCGCCGTGGATCAGCTTGGAGCTGGCCGAGGAGGTGCCGCCGGCGAGGTCGCCGCGCTCGAAGAGCACGACCGAGAGCCCGCGCCCGGCCGCGTCCGCGGCGATGCCCGCGCCGTTGATCCCGCCGCCGACGACTGCCAGGTCATAGCGCCCGCCCTGCATCGGCACGCCGCTCCAACGATCTGGAATATGGGACAAAAAACCCCTTTACCCGCAGCGACACGCGACGCCATCGCTGAATCGCTGCCGGCATGATACGCAGGAATAGGCCGTTCCGCGATGACCCCGGCGCCACGAGGCCGCCGCCATCGGGACCCATGCATGGATGCCATGATGAGATTTGCGATCAAAGCCCTCGCCGTTGTGCTGGTGGTGCTGGGGATCGGCCTGACCCTGGCTCCGGCAGGCGATCTCCCCCCGCTCAAGGCCGGTGACATCGTCTTCCAGAAGACCACGACCAGTGCCAGCGACGCCATCATGCTGGCTTCGGGAACGCAGTACACGCACGTCGGCCTGGTCGAGGTCGACGACAAAGGGCGCGCGCATGTGATCGAGGCGGTGGGCCCCGTCCGCAAGGTTCCGCTCGACGCGTGGATCAAGAAGGGTGACGGCGGCCGCGTCACCGTGAAGCGCATCAAGGGGCTCGGGGAGGCGCAGGCCAGGGAGGCGGTGGCGAGCGCGCGCCGCTATCTGGGGCGCCCCTATGATCACTATTTCTATGAGACGCGCGACGAGATCTATTGCAGCGAGCTGGTCTACGCCGCCTTCAAGGACGGCCCGGGACTGACGGTCGGGCGCGAGGAGACGGTGCGCGATCTCAACATCGACACCGATTCCGCGCGGAAGCTGATCGCGCAGCGCTGGCGCAGCCACCCGCTCTGCAAGGCCAAAGGGGCGCGGACGTTCAAGGAGTGCTACGCGCTCATTCTCGGCCAGACTCTGGTCACGCCGGCCAGCATTGCGCGCGATCCGCAGATGGAGACGGTTTACACGAGCTTCGGTTTCGGAGCCGAATAGAGCACCCCTCAGGGTTCCACGGCGTCGGAGACCGGGCGGCGCTCGGCCGGCGCGACGCGCGCGACTTCTTTTGAAAGCTCGCCCGTGAGCGCGAGGCGCAGCATCCGCATGTCGCCCCGGATCGACCACACGGGATGCGAGAAGGTCTTGGGGACGTTCCGCTCGACGAGCGCGTGCCCCGCCCACGCGGCCCCGTACGCGGAGACGAGGCCGGCCAGCGCCCAGCGTGGCTTTCCGGTCGCGAGAAAGAGGGCGGCGCAGCCGAGCCCGACGGCCGTTCCCCCGACGTGCAGCGCGCGTGTCGTGGGATTGCTGTGGGCCCGGAGATAGTCGGGCCAGAACTCGTCGAAGGAGGCAGGGGCTTTCATGGATCGTCTCCGTTTCACGCGACGGGGGTTCAACCCGTGCGAAGGGCCGTCGTTCCTGAGTCGGTTCAAAAAAACGGGCACGCGCCGGCCCTCATATGTTTGCCAGTCCGGTACGCGGGTTAGGGGCCGGGTGTGGTGCCGGCGCACTTGCGACGACTCGCGATCGCGATTGTGATAATGCGGCAAGTTCCATGGAGCTGGCCATGTCGAAGGATAACGACGGCTTCCTCGTGTACGGTGCGCCGGTTTGGTATCTGGTCGAGCGTTACCGCGAGCGCATCCGGCGCCGGGTGCTGACGCTCTCGCTCCCGAAACACCACTGCGCCGAGGTCATCGACCTCGCGGAGTGGAAGGCGGCGCGGGACATGCCGAACTAGCGCGGCACGGGACGCGGACGATCACCCCGCGGCCGTCGCGGCAGGACGGGATGCGCGCTGCAACAAAGCTCCCGTAACGGCATGGAGAGCGCCGTTATTTGAGACGCGCTTTCTCTGCTTCGAGCGTGGCAAGAAGGCTCTCCTGCTCCGCGATGCGGTCGGCCATGCGCTGCTCGTCGGCGGCTCCGGAAAAGGCGGCAGCCTGCTCGACGAGGGTGCGAAGATTTTCGCGCACGGCCGCGATGCGGCGGTCAAGCTCGGCTTCGGCTTCGTCATCGGCCATGGGGGCAGCTCCTGAATTTGGGGCACGCGCGGGGCGATGTTTTACGATGCGGGTCCCGATGTGTCGGTGGCATCGGTCTCATCCGCGCCGGACAAATGCCGGGTGATCTCATCCTGGATGGCGTCGGGCTGCTCGCAGACGGCGCGGGTCAAGGCCCGGAGCCGGTTGCGGGCGTCATGCAGTTGATCGATCAGAGAGAGGATGACCGGCAGGCTCGCGTGCTCGAGCCCCATGCGATAATGAAGGTCGCACGCAAGGGCCACGCGCGCCTGGTCGATGCGGTCGAAAAGATAGCCGGTTTCGTCGCGGCGCGGGGCGACCACGCCCTCCTCGATCCACGTCAGCAGCACGTGCTGCTCGAGGGAGGTGAAGTGCTGAATGAGCTCGCTTTGTCGGATCATGTCACGCAGCGCCCTTTCCACGCGGGTTTTGCGGATGGGCCTTTTCCCAATCCGCCATGAATTGGGCGAGCGCCTCGTCCGGGCCCTCGGGGGGCATGATGTGGATCGTGACGAAGTGATCCCCGCGGCCGCCCTCCTTGCCGCGCGTCACGCCCTTGCCGCGAAGCCGGAGCTTTGCGCCCTCTTTGACTCCCTTCGGAACCGTGAGATCGACCGGGCCATCGACGGTCTCCGCGCGCACGCTGGCGCCGTTCAGCGCTTCGCCGAGCGAAACCGGGAGAGTGCTGGCGATCGTCTGTCCCTCCCGGCTGAAGACCGGATGCGGGCTGATCGAGATCTCGACATAAGCGTCCCCGGCCTTCCCGTCGGAGCCGGGCAGGCCCTGTCCCTTGAGACGCAGCACCTGCCCCTCGCTGATCCCCGCCGGGATCGCGATGTCGAGCGTCTTGCCGTCGGGCATCGACACCACTTTGCGCGCTCCCTTGATGGCATCGAGAAAGTCGATGTCCAGCCTATAGCGGACATCCTGGGGCGGCATGCGGAAGCTGCCCTCTCCGCCGCGATTGCGGAAAAGATCGGCAAAGATGTCGTAGTCGAAGTCCGCCGCCCCGTCGCCGCCTGCGGCACGGCGCCGGTAGCGGCTGTCGGGGCCGGCCTCGGCATACTCGCGATAGAAGTGCCGCTCCGGCTGTTGCTCCGCGCCGGTCTCGTCGATCTCGCCGGCGTCATACCGCTTGCGCTTCTCGGCATCGCCGATGATGTCATAGGCGGCGTTGATGGCCTTGAAGCGTTTCTCGGCCTCCGGCTTGTCCGGATTGAGATCGGGATGCGTCTCCTTTGCGGCCGTCCGGTAGGCTTTGCGGATGTCGTCCTGACTGGCGTCGCGCGCCACGCCCAGCGTTTCGTAAGGATCGGCCATCCGCGAGCATCCTCATGGCATGTGACCTGCCAAGGGTAACCCGCGGTTCGTTTTGTGATCAACACCGTCCGCGGAGCGAAGAACGCCCTCGGGCCCTTCGGCTCCCGTCATGCGGAGAGAGCTAAATCATTGAAATCAGGAAATTATTGGTGGGTGATCACGGACTCGAACCGTGGACCCGCTGATTAAGAGTCAGCTGCTCTACCAACTGAGCTAATCACCCATCGCCGGCGAGGGGGTCCCGCGGGGCCCCAAAGGACGGCAAAGGGGCCCTGCGGAGGGCCCCAACGCCGGTTCGTCTAACACCGGCAACCCCCCTTGTCCAGTCGCATGTGCGGCGACGGAAAGGCGAGGGGCCCCCGGCTCCGGCGGGCCGGCCGCCGATCAGCCGATCTGCTCGGCTTTTGCGGTTTTCTGCCGCTTCAGCATCAGCTTGTTGAGGGCCGCCACATAGGCGCGTGCGGAGGCGACCATGGTGTCCGTGTCGGCGCCCCGGCCGGTCACGACGCGCCCGTCCTCCGCGAGCCGCACCGAGACCTCGGCCTGCGCGTCGGTCCCCTCGGTGACGGCGTGCACCTGGTAGAGCTCGAGCTTCGCGGTGTGCGGCACCAGCCGATGGATCGCCGCGAAGGTGGCGTCCACCGGCCCGTTGCCGTTGGCGTGCACGGTCTGCTGCGCCCCGTCGATATCGAGCGTCAGCGTTGCCGACTGCGGCCCGCCGGTGCCGGCGATCACCTGCAGCGCCACCACCTTCATCCGGTCGTGGGCGTGGGCGATCTCCTCGTCGACGAGCGCCTCGATGTCCTCGTCGTAGACATGCTTCTTGCGGTCGGCCAGCGCCTTGAAGCGGTTGAAGGCGTCCTCGAAGGCGTTCTCGCCGAGCGCGTAGCCGAGCTCCGCGAGCTTGGTGCGGAACGCGTTGCGCCCCGAGTGCTTGCCCATGACCAGCGACGTCTTGCCGACGCCGACCGATTCCGGCGTCATGATCTCGTAGGTCTGCTGGTGCTTCAGGATCCCGTCCTGGTGGATGCCGCTCTCATGCGCGAACGCGTTCCGCCCGACGATGGCCTTGTTGTACTGCACCGGGAAGTTGGTGACCGCCGAGACGAGCTTGGAGGCGCGCGCCAGCATCGTCGTCTCGATGCCCGTCCGGTAGGGCAGCGCGTCGCCGCGCGTGCGGATGGCCATCACCACCTCCTCGAGCGCGGCATTGCCGGCCCGCTCGCCGATGCCGTTGATCGTGCACTCGATCTGCCGCGCGCCGGCACCGAGCGCCGCCAGCGAGTTGGCGACGGCGAGGCCGAGGTCGTTGTGGCAATGCGTCGAGAAGATCGCCTTGTCGGCGTTCGCCACGCGCTCGCGCACGGCGCGGAACATCGCCGCGTACTCCTCGGGCGTCGCATAGCCGACGGTATCGGGCAGGTTGATCGTCGTCGCACCGGCCTTGATGGCGGCGTCCACGCACTGGCAGAGATAGTCGATGCCGGTCCGCGTCGAGTCCATGGCGCTCCACTCCACGTCCTCGACGAGGTTGCGCGCGCGCGTCACCGTCGCCGTGATGATCTCGAGCACCTCCGCTTCCGTCTTGCGCATCTGGTGCGCGAGATGGATGGGCGAGGTCGAGACGAACGTATGGATGCGCCCGCGCTGGGCGTGGCGCACCGCCTCTCCGGCGCGGTCGATGTCGGCATTGATGGCGCGCGCGAGCCCCGCGACGGTGGCTCGCTTGACGCGCCTGGCAATGGCGGAGACGGCCTCGAAGTCGCCCTCGGAGGCGATCGGGAAACCCGCCTCGATGATGTCGATGCCCATCTGGTCGAGGCAGTCGGCAACCTCGAGCTTCTCCTCGAAGGTCATGGTGGCGCCGGGGCACTGCTCGCCGTCGCGCAAGGTGGTGTCAAAAATGACGACGCGGTCGCCGTCCTGGGATGCGGTGGTCATAAAAGTCGGTCCTTCCTCGGTGGCCGCCCGGCCAAGGGCACGGGGCCGGCGGAGATCCTATCAGCCTGTGGTCGCGGGTCCCCTGAGCACCTGCCCGGCCGTGGATGGCCGGGCCCCCGGTTCTCAGGGGCTGATAAGGAGGAGGGTCAGGGTCAGGAGGCCGGCAGCGGGCAGCGCCGCACGGCCCGGCACGGAAGCGCCGGCCTGGGGCCTGTCGGAGCTGGTGGGCGTGCGGCTCATGAGCGAGCGTCTCGACCGAAAACGTGTTTCTTGCGTTGAGACATTTACGCGAAGCCACCCCGGGTGCGCAAGAGGCCCGGCCGAAGAGCCGCGCCCGCGCCCGCTTTTGGGCGCTCTCCCGATGCGGCCGTCTGCATCTCCCCGTCTCGGGAGGCGCGCCGGGGAGACGCGAGGGGAGCGGGCCAGGGAGCGAGCCACGGAACCAATCGCGCGCACCCGAATCAATGGCTTGTGACGTCGGAAAACAGCAACGGAGACCGACATGGTCCAGACAAAGAGCGAGACAAAGCCCGTCGGAACGGCCGGCGCTGCCCCGGGCGAGGCGCCTGCAAAAGCGGGATGGGATCCCCGCGCCATGCCGACCGTGACGCCCCATCTGATCGTTGCCGGAGCGGCGAAGGCGATTGCGTTCTACAAGAAGGCGTTCGCGGCCGAGGAGATCATGCGTCTCGAAGGCCCCGACGGCAGCATGTGGCACGCGAGCATCAGGATCGGCGGCTCGCCCGTCATGCTTGTCGACGAGTTCCCCGCCATGGGCACGGTGGGACCGCTCACCCTCAAGGGGTCCCCCGTCTGCATCCACCTCAACGTCCCGGACGCCGACGCGTTCGTCGCGCGCGCGGCTGAGGCGGGGGCAACGGTGACGATGCCTGTCACCGATGCGTTCTGGGGCGACCGCTACGGCCAGTTGGTCGATCCCTTCGGCCACAAATGGTCGGTTTCGACGCACGTCAGGGACATGACGCCGGAGGAGATCAAGGCGGCGATGCCGGATCCATCCGGATGCGGGCCGGAGGCGCCGAAACAGAAGGCGTAGATCGAGGCAGGTTGCTGAGACGTCCGGCGGGATCAGAGCTCGATCGTGCCTTCGGAGACGCGTACGGCCGAGCCGCCGATGCGCACCGCGGTGAGCTTGCCGCCGGCAACGACGAGCGTGAGCACGATCTGGCTCGGCCGGCCCATCTCGTAGCCTTGCTCAACGACGCGCCGGTGCGTGCCGTCGCGCAAGCGGTCGGCCCCGTGCACGACGCCGGCTAGCCCGACGGCCGCCGACCCGGTGGCAGGATCCTCCGGAATGCCGACCTGCGGAGCGAACATACGCGCATGGAAGGCGCTTGCCGTGTGCGCAGACTGGCGCGTGTAGAGGTAGACGCCCACGATCCCCTGCTGCTCGAACGCGCGCTCCCAATGGCTGCCGTTGACGCGCGCGCGTCCGATGGCCTCCAGCGATGCGACCGGAACGAAGGCGAACGTGTTGCCCGCCGCACAGCAGATCGGCGCGTGGTTCTCGAACCCGACCTCGCTCGGAATGAGGCCGAGGCCGGCGGCGAGCACGTCGACCGGCGGCAGCATGCCGGCCTCGGCCGGCAGCTTCGGCGCGTCGAACTCGGCGAAGGCCGCGCCCCCGTTTCTGAGCCGCGCGCCGACGCGCACCGTGCCGATTCCCTGCTCGAGC
>WBZR01001435.1_pt1 | contig 29622 bp, 24 predicted proteins | sample 5204231 | NCBI WGS metagenome assembly WBZR01 (sample SAMN12412403, study PRJNA552823) | activated sludge metagenome | isolation source: activated sludge from anammox sidestream of wastewater treatment plant... | place: USA: Virginia | collected 2017-08
CCGCGAGGTCACCGGTCCCCGTTGCCAGGTCGAGCACCACGTCCCCCGGCCCAATCCCCAGTTTGCGCACCTGTTCCCGCCGCCAGTGCTGGTCGAGGCGCCCCGTCATCAGCCGGTTCATGCGGTCGTACCCCGGCGCTATGCGGTCGAACATCTGTCGTACGGCACGAGCCTTGGCCTCGGGCGCAGGGAGAGCGGTCATGGTTTCCCAGTCTGCCAAAGCGGCCCGTTAGAAAGGAGCAGGCGAGCTTGACATCCACCCCCAGCAGGCGCGATAACTGCTATGCCTTCGGGCAAATGCTCCCCGTCGTCCGTGGCTTGCCATGCAAGTGCGAACTGGCGGGGTTATTTATTGTCTCCGTCAATGACCGATCGAGTCATCGTCTACATCGACTCTCAGAACGTCTACCGGAGCGCGCGAGAGTATTTCGTGCCCGTCCCGGGCGATCCTCCTTATGTCCATGGCCAGGTACGCCCCGTTTCTCTTGCTGAACTCATTTGCACGAGGACCCCGGTCGGGGCCACAAGGGCGCTCGGCGAAGTCCGCGTGTACACAGGCCGCCCGGATGCAACCAGGCAACCGAGGGCCTACGCAGCCCATATGCGCCAGTGCGCCGCATGGGAAAGAGCAGGTGCCATCGTCATTGCACGGAGCTTGAAATACCCGCGTACCTGGCCTGCGGAAAGGGCACGCGAGAAGGGTATCGATGTCGCACTCGCGGTCGATTTCGTTGCCGATGCAGTCGTCGACCGGTACGACGTGGGCATCATCTTCTCAACCGACACAGATCTTCGGCCCGCTCTGGAGTTCGTTACCAGCCGCTTCGACGGTATTCCACGCGCAGAGAGCGCCGCGTGGCGAGTGCCCGGCGCGAACAGGGCACTCTTCGCCAACAACCCCAGGCGCACGTGGTGCCATTTCCTTACTGCCGCCGACTACGACGCAGTCCGCGATCCAACCGACTACAACGTGTAGCCACCCCGAAGGTGACACCCGCCTCTTCGAGCTCCAGCCTCCCCGCATCCAACCTCCGGTCATGACCACTCTCTCCGCCATCCGTGGCCTCGTCCGCCTCGACCTTCACGATACCGACGCCTCGATCGAGCGCTGGACCGACGATCAGCTCGACCGCCACATCGCCCACGCTGTCGCCGAACTCAACCTCCTCGCACCACGCCAGCTTTCCAGCACGATGGCAACCACCCCCGGCAGCCGCGACCTCGACATCTCGGCGCTCACCGGCATCATCGCCGTCGAACGGGTCGAATTCCCCGCCGGCTACTACCCACCCTGCATCGTTCGGTTCGAACGTTGGGGCGAAAACCTCACGTTGCTCGTCTCGCGCGAGCCCGAGGGCCAGGACGCCCGCGTCTTCTATACCGCCGCGCACACCCTCGACGGTTCGGGCAGCACCCTCCCACCCGAGCTCGAGACCCTCGTCGTGATGGGTGCCGCCGCGTTCGCCGTCAACGAACGCGCGCTCTTCTCGGCCGAGCAGCTCAACAATGCCGGCCCCGCCGTCCCCGAACAGCTCGCCGCGTGGGGACGCGCCCGCGAAACCGCCTTTCGCCAGCTCCTCCGCGAACACACCCGCCGCCGTCGCACCGGCAGCCGCCGCGCGGTCTTGCCGATCGCCTGAACACGCGACACAGGGGCCCATCCGGGCCCTCGTCACGGGACTAAACGTACATTGGCATACATCGCTCGCGAGCCAACGTAGATATCGAAAGGAGGTACGCCATGAGCGTGCAACAACCTGTCCACGGCATCGACCTCGTCCGCGAGCAGATCGAGGCATTCAACCACGGCAACTGGGAAGGAGTGGCGCGTCTCTTCACGCCGAACGCCGTCTACGAGGAGACGACCTTCAAGGTCACCCTCAACGGCCCCGACAACATCACTAACGGCCTCAAGCTCTGGAGAAATACCTACCCCGACCTCAAGGGCACCATCACTCGTTACATCGGTGACGACAAGGAAATGGCCATCGAGCTCGTCTGGGAGGGCACCTTCACCAACGACCTGGTCACCCCAAAAGGCGTCATCAAGGCAACCGGCACCCACGACCGCGTCTTTGCTGCCCAGTTCTATACATTCGACGAGGGCCGTATCTCTGCCCTCCACCACTACTTCGACCTGGCAAGCGCCACGCGATAGAACATCCACGCGCATCCCCCGAGCGAGGCCGCCCGGGGGGCGGCCTCGCTCGTCCCACCGTCCTTGCCGGATCCTCCCGCCGGTGCACTCCCGGGGAGATGCCGCGTAGACTCACCTCATGGACGAACGACTCGAAGCCGCCCGTCAGGAGGCGCTCCGCCGTGGCGTCGGCCAGTACGAGCGCCACATCTTTATCTGCACCGGCCCCGATTGTTGCACCCCCGAAGAAGGCGCCCGCGCCTGGAGCCAGCTCAAGGCCGCCTGCACCAGGCTCAACGGCTCACCCGAGCGCGGCCGCATCTACCGCACGAAAGTCGGCTGCCTGCGCATCTGCCGCGATGGCCCAACCGCCGTCGTCTACCCCGAGGGCCGCTGGTACGCAGGCCTCGATCCCGCGAACCTCGACCGCGTCATCACCGAGGACCTTGGCAACGGCAACCCGGTCGCCGACCTGCTCATCGGCGAAAACCCGCTGAGCATCGGACCCGGTTGATCCAGACGCCGCGAGCCACGCGCAGCGGCCCACCGCCCGGCCGTGAATACCGCTCCTCGGGAGAATCCCTAGGGAACCGTCCCTATTGGCGCACCTGATCGATCGCATCAGCATAACCACCGGGAGGATCCAGCATGCGAGTCATCTGCGCGTGGTGCGGAAAACGCCTGGGCGGTGCAGGCGCCGGGGTCTCCCACGGCATCTGCAGCCCCTGCTCACGCCGTTTCGAATCCCGGCTCCTCGATCGCTGGCCCGCACCACCACAGAAGGTAAGCCGGTCACGGCGCCCCGCTCATGGGCCAACACTGCCGCTCCCCGGCTTCAACCCCTCACCCGAATGACCGCTTCTCTCGCTACATGTAGTGCGCGGCGCCCCCATCCACCATGATCTTCTGGCCCGTCACGTAGCCCGCCTTCTCCGAAACCAGGTAGAGCACCGCGTTCGCGATATCCTCCGGCTGGCAGACACGGCCGAACGGGGAACTCGCGTCGAGTTCACGCATATCGAGGTCCTTGCGCCCGCGCGTGGCCCGCGCCAGCCGCGTGCCCATGTCCGTTTCGACCAGCCCGGGGGCAACGACATTCACGTGGATGTTGTGGCGCCGCTCTTCCTTGTAGAGCGTCATCGCCAGCGCCTCCATCGCCGCCTTCCCCATGTTGTAGGGCGAACCATTCGCTGCCATCGCCACCGTCGCCACGCTCGAGATCATGATGATGTCGCCCCGGGGCTGTGCCCGCATCGATTCGAGCACGAGCTTTGACAGGTAGAACGGCCCGAACGAATGAATCCGCACCACCCGCTCCATCTCCGCCGGATCCGTGTCGAACACCGTCTGCCCGCGGCTCGCAATCCCCGCATTATTGACGAGGATGTCGATGTGGCCGAAATCGTCGATGACCTGGCGCACCATGGCCGCGTCTTCGTCGAGGTTGTCGACCTGCGCGTAGTACGCCTTCGCCCGGCCACCGCCCGACTCGATCGCCTTCACGGTATCGTGTGCAGCCTCTTCGTCGCGCCGGTAATTGACCGCGACAGCAGCCCCCTCCCCGGCAAGTGCAAGCGAAATGGCACGGCCGATCCCCCGGCCACCCCCCGTCACGAGGGCGACGCGTCCTGCGAGCGACATGAATCAGTCTCCTGAGTGGTAGTGACCCGATTCTACGGGGAACCGGAACCACGGAGGAGCGGCGAGCGACGGGCCGGGCCGCGGGCAGCCCCTCCCTCCGCCGGTTCAGTGACTCGTGCCTTTCCCACCCTGCCCCGAAACACCTGCGAAATCATCCCGTCATTCGCTCGAAACAGGAGTGAAACTGGCCGGAAACCTCCCACCCGTATCGTCCTCGCATACGAAAACGGGCGCCGGTACAACGCGTGCCACCCAACTTCCTTCTCGTTTTCACACTCGAACGGGGGACATCGGCTTGGAGATTAACGCCGGCAACACCGCATGGATGCTCACCGCCTCGGCACTGGTCCTCTTCATGACACCCGGCCTCGGCTTCTTCTACGGCGGGCTCACCCGCAACAAGAACGTCCTCGCCACCATCATGCAGTCGCTCATCACCACCGGCGTCGTCGGTATCCTCTGGGTCACCATCGGCTACTCGCTCGCCTTCGGCCCCGACTGGCACGGCCTCATCGGTAACCTCGACTGGGTCGGCCTCAGGCATGTGGGCCAGGCCCCGGGCGGCCCCAACGGCGCCATCTACGGCATCGGCATCCCCCACCTCCTCTTCATGGCCTTCCAGATGATGTTCGCCATCATCACCCCGGCACTCATCACCGGCGCCTTCGCCGAACGCGCGAAGTTCGGCCCCTTCCTCATCTTCACGGCACTCTGGTCACTCCTCGTCTACGTCCCCGTGGCCCACTGGGTCTTCGCCTATGACGGCTGGCTCAGCGCCTTCTCCTCGAACCCCAACACGCCCGATATCGGCATCAACTCCCTCGACTTCGCCGGTGGCATGGCCATCCACGTCAACGCCGGCGTCGCCGCCCTCGCCGCCGTCTTCGTCTTCGGCAAGCGCAAGGGTTACGGCACGATGCCGATGGAGCCGCACGACATCACCATGGTCGTGCTCGGCGCCGCAATCCTCTGGTTCGGCTGGTTCGGCTTCAATGCCGGGAGCGCCGGCGGGGCCACCGGCCAGGCCGTCTCCGCCTTCGTCAACACCAACGTCGCGGCGCTTACCGCCGGCCTCACCTGGACGCTCATCGCCTGGCGTCACAGCGGCAAACCGAGTGTCGTCGGCGCAGCCGCAGGCGCCGTCGCGGGCCTCGTCGCTATCACACCCGCCTCCGGCTACGTCCAACCCATGGAGAGCATCGCGATCGGCTTCGGCGCGGGCTTCCTTTGCTACTTCGCCGTCCAGCTCCGCGCACGCATCGGCCTCGACGATTCGCTCGATGTGGTCGGCGTCCATGGCGTCGGCGGCGTCTGGGGCGCCCTTGCCACCGGCCTCTTCGCCACAGCCGCCGTCAGTGGCCTGCCCTACGCCAACGGCCTCTTCCATGGCCACGCCGCGCAGATGTGGGACCAGTCCGTTGGCATCGTCGTCGTCGGCGCCTACTCCTTCATCCTCACCTTCATCATCCTCAAGGTCCTCGACCTCACCATCGGTATCCGCGTCAGCGAAGAGGAAGAAGAACTTGGCCTCGACGTCACCCAGCACGGCGAGCGCGCCTACACCTCTGACGAATCCGGTGTCCCCCTCATGCCCGGACCAGTACTCCCCGCACCCCCAATGACCTACGCAACGACCATCAAGCCAGCGCCACGCCAGGCCTGAATCCGCGAATCCCCCCGCGCCGCTACCGGCCACCACCCCGTAAGCTCGCGCACGAGTCAGCACCGAAGGAGTACGCAGTGAAGAAAGTCGAGGCCATCATCCGCCCCGAAAAGCTCAACGATGTGAAGGAGGCGCTCGACGACCTCGGCTTTCACGGCATGAACTTCACCCAGGTCACCGGGCGCGGCGCCCAGCGCGGTATCGTCCACCAGGGCCGCGGCGGTGAGTCCGTCACCGTCGACCTCCTCCCCAAGGTCAGGCTCGAAGTCGTCGTCGCCGACATGGCCGTCGAACGCGTCATCGACGCAATCTGCCGCGCCGCCCGAACCGGCAACATCGGCGACGGCAAGATCTTCGTCACCAACGTCGAGGAAGCAGTCCGCGTCCGTACCGGCGAACGCGGCGAAGTCGCCGTCTGATGCCCGCCCTCACCCGCCGCCTCTTACTCGAATGGCGTCTCCCAGCGCCCCTTCCGCACGATCTCCCCGAGCGGCTTCCGCTTCTTCTTGCCTTTCCCCAGCTTCTTCACCGGGTACCCAAACGGTACGATCGCGACAATCTCGATGTCGGAGGGGATACCCAGGAGCTCGTTGACCGCCTCGAGCCCTCCGAATCCGGCCCAGTTCGAGCCAACCCCCTCCTCCCACGCCGTGAGCACCATCGATTGCACCGCCCGGCTGCAGTCCGACATCCCAAAACGGCTCGGCTCATGGCCAACCACCACCGCGAACGCCGCACCAGCGATGTAGGGCCCTGTCCGTGCAGCCGCCCCAAGCTGCTCGAGCATCTCGCGCTCCTCGACGACGACAAACCGCCACGGCTGCGCATTCATCGAACTCGCCGTCAGGTGCGCCGCCTCAACCACCTTCCGAATCACCTCCTGCGGCACCGCCCTGTCCTCGTACTCCCGCACAGCCAGCACCGTCCGCACAGCATCGAAAACGTTCATCGATCTCCTCCTCCTGTGCCCGTGATCCTATCGCACACCACTCGCCCATTCGCCCTCTCGCCCACTCGCCCTTTCGCCCTCTCGCCCTCTCGCCCACTCGCCCACTCGCCCACTCGCCCATTCGCCCTCTCGCCCTCTCGCCCTCTCGCCCCGGGCGGCGCCGACCGTAACACGAACTTCACACGCGGCGGGTCCCGCTGAGCGTGAAATCCATCACAATAACACCACCGCACGTCTGCGAGGAGAAACCGCGTGGTCCCACAAGATCGCAGCCCCGAGGGGCTCAAGAAGTTCTGCGCCGATAACAACATCCGGTTCGTGGATATCAAGTTCACCGACCTCTTCGGCCTCTGGCAGCACATCACCCGCCCCATCCACGAACTCAACGATTGGAGCACCTACGAACGCTCCCCCTGGCGCGCAGGCTACGGCTTCGATGGCTCATCCATCCGCGGCTTCCAGAAAATCGAGGAGTCCGACATGCTCCTCGTCCCCGACCCCGATAGCGCCCTCATCGACCCCGCCATCCAGACACCCACCCTCTCCGTCATCGCCGATGTCGAAGACCCCGTCACTCGCCTCCCTTACTCCCGCGATGCACGCTACGTGGCCCGCAAGGCCGAACAGTACGTGAAGGACGCCGGTGTTGGCGACACGATCTACATCGGCCCCGAACTCGAATTCTTCATCTTCGACGACGTGCGCTTCCACTCCGACCAGCACTCCGCCTTCTACTCCGTCGATTCCAACGAAGGCATCTGGAACAGCGGCAAAGACCAGGGCGGCGCAAACCTCGGCTACCGCCCCCGCTACAAGGAAGGCTACTTCCCCGTCAGCCCGCACGACACCCAGACCGACCTTCGCAACGAAATGGTCGAAATCATGGAAGCCTGCGGCATCCAGATCGAACTCCACCACCACGAAGTGGCCACCGCCGGGCAGGGCGAAATCGACATGCGCTTCGACACCCTCCGCAAGATGGGCGACAAGTCGATGCTCTACAAGTACATCGTCAAGAACGTCGCCAAACGCCACGGCAAGGTCGCAACCTTCATGCCAAAACCCCTCTACGGCGACAACGGCTCCGGCATGCACACCCACCTCTCCATCTGGAAGGACGGCGCCAACCTCTTCGCCGGCGACGAGTACGCCGGCATCAGCAAGATGTGCAAGGCCTACATCGCCGGCCTCGTCAAGCACGGCCGCGCCCTCATGGCCATCTGCGCCCCAACCACCAACAGCTACAAGCGGCTCGTCCCTGGCTACGAAGCCCCCGTCAACCTCGTCTACAGCGCGCGAAACCGCTCGGCCGCCTGCCGTATCCCTCTCGTCAGCCCCGACCCGCGCCAGAAGCGCGTCGAATTCCGTCCCCCGGATCCCGCGGCGAACCCCTACCTCGCCTTCGCCGCCATCTTCATGGCCGGCATGGATGGCATCCTCAACGAGTGGGATCCCGGCGCCCCCCTCGATAAGACCAACCTCTTCGAACTCAGCCCCGAAGAACTCACGAATATCCCCACCGTCGCAACCTCCCTCGAAGGCTCCCTCCGGGCACTCGAAGAAGACCACGACTTCCTCCTCAAAGGTTGCGTCTTCACACCCGACCTCATCCAGACATGGCTCGAGTGGAAATACGAGAACGACGTCGACCCCATCCGTATGCGCCCCCACCCGTTCGAGTTCCACCAGTACTTCGACGCCTAACCTGCCGGGACCCAGGACAGGCCTCCGAAAGCGCCGGGGAAATCCCCCGGCGCTTTCCCATCTCCCCCTCTCGCCCTCTCGCCACGCTCGCCCATTCGCCCATTCACCCCCTCGCCCTCTCGCCCTCTCGCCGAAAGCGCCCTTTCGCCAAAGGCCCACCGAATTAGGCCCCTCCGGCCCGCGATCCTCGCCCTCTAATGGCCCACGATCAGGATCCAACCTGCCGCCCGGTTCACCTGAATCGAGCGGATGGAGGAACGCGATGCGGGTTCATCATCACGCCCGGCGAGGCCTGTCACCCCGGCCCGGGGCGAGCAGGCAGCCAGCACCGCCTGCCTGCGGCCACTGCATCAGCCACCACTGGCGGTCCCAGGCCGTCCCCGTCGCGCGATGAAGCCCTGGTCCCATTCCCGGGAGCGTTGAAAGGAGAGGAAGAAACCATGCTCGATCTGCAAGTCAAGGCGCACGATGTCGTCCTCACACCCGAGGTCGAAAAGTTCATCAACGAGCGCGCCGAACGCCTGGAGATGTTCTACAACCGTATCCACTCTGCCAAACTCGTTGTCGAAGGCTACACCAACCACCACCGCAAGGGTGGCCCCTTCGATGTCCGCATCGACCTTGCCGTCCCCGGGACCACCATCGCCGTTACCAGGCAGCGCGATGACGACCTCCGTGTCGCCCTCCGCAACGCCTTTGATGCAGCCGACCGCCAGCTCCGCGATTATGCCCGCAAGCAGGCCCCCGATGTGGCACCGCCAGCCGCTCCGCCACGTGCCCGCATCATCCGCCTCTTCCCCGACGATGGGTACGGATTCCTCCAGGCCGAAGACGGCCACGAAGTCTACTTCCACCAGAACAGCGTCCTTGCCGGCGCCTGGGACACCCTCGAAGTAGGCATGGAGGTGCGTTATGCCGAAGAACTCGGCGAAAAGGGCCCCCAGGCCAGCAGCGTCGCTCCATAGATCGAAGCGAGTTCTCCCGTTGATCCTTCGGCTACTCAAACAGAACCGAGAAGCCGCTGACGGCGAACGATCCCGGCCTGAGACTGCAGGAGCCGCCCGGGGACAGCACCTGGAGAGAACCCGCTATGCAGTGCCCTTCCTGTGGTTCGCCTGTCGTCCCCGAGAACGCCCGCTTCTGCCGGCGCTGCGGGGCAGCGATCCCACGCGCCACCACGTGCTCCATCTGCGGTGGGGAGATCGCAACCGGCAGCCGCTTCTGTCGCCATTGCGGTGCGGAAGTCGACCCGACTGCTCCCCCGCCGGTTCCACCTGCCTTCAGCAGACGCACATCAACGCCGCCATCTCGGGCAACCAGATGACAGGCGAGTTCGGCATCTACTCCAGCTACGCCGGCACGAGCGGCACCATCACGTTCAACTTCACCGCGGTGCCGAAACGCTGAGCTTCGCCCCTTCGGCTTTCCGGACCGGGTTCGCGTAGAATCGCTGGCTGCACACCCACGAGGAGACCTGCAATGATCGATATCCGCGAACTCGCCGAAAAGATGTGGAACGGAGAGGTCTCCACCCACGACATCCACCCCGTGCACTGGGGCAACCGCGAGTCGCAGGAGATCGGCGACGGCATCCTCTACTACAAGGGCATCGCCTCGGCCAACACCATCGACACCGGCGACGGGCTCGTCATGCTCGATACCGGCGCCGTCAACGATACCAGCGCCCTCTTCGCCCAGGTACGCTCCTGGCGACCCGAAACACCCCTCCGTGCCGCAGTTTTCAGCCACCACCACGTCGACCATATCTTCGGTGTCGGCCCCTTCGAACAGGAAGCCGCCGAAAAGCGCTGGGCGCGTCCAATCGTCTACGGCCACGAAGACCTCGGATGGAACTTCGACCGCTACAAGCGCACCCGTGGCTGGAACCGCGCCATCAACCGCCGCCAGTTCGCGATCGACGTGCCCCAGTTCCAGTGGCCACCCGAATACCGCCACCCCGATGTCACCTACCGCGACCGCCTCACCTTCCGCCAGGGCAACCTCACCTTCGAACTCTTCCACGGCCGCGGCGAAACCGAAGATGCCACCTACACATGGATCCCCGAACGCAGGCTCCTTGCACCGGGCGACCTCTTCATCTGGGCTGTGCCCAACGCGGGCAATCCCCAGAAAGTGCAGCGCTACGTCGGCGAATGGGCAGCGGCACTCCGCCACATGGCCGGCCTCGGCGCCGAAACCATGCTCAGCGGGCACGGCCTCCCCATCTTCGGCGCTGACCGCATCAAGGCCGCCCTCTCCGATACGGCCGAACTGCTCGAATCGCTCGAAGGCCAGGTCGTTGCCCTCATGAACACCGGCTGCCCCCTCGACACCATCCTCCACTCCGTCGAAGTCCCCGCACACCTCCGCGACAAGCCCTACCTGCGGCCCGTCTACGACCACCCGCAGTTCATCCTCCGCAACATCTGGCGGCTCTACGGCGGCTGGTACGACGGCGAACCTGACAACCTCCTCCCTGCACCCCGCAGAGAGCAGGCCACCGAGTGGGTCGCCCTCGCCGGGGGCCTCGATCGCGTCCTCGAACGCGCAGCCACCCTCCAGGCCGAAGGCAACCTCCGCATGGCCAGCCACCTCGTCGAATACGCTGTCATCGCCGAGCCCGGATCAGCCGCCGCCCACGAAGCGCGCACCGCCATCTACGCCGCCCGCGCTGCCCTCGCCGAATCCTCCATGGAGCGCAACATCCTCAACCACGCTGCCCTCGCCAGCAAGCAGGGCAAACGCGACCTCGCTGGCGAATACTGACCGCCAGCCGGCATCACTTCCCAAAGGCCCCCGAATGGGCGCCTTCTCCTGTCTCTCGCATGGAGGCCCCCCGGGCCCGGTTATCCCGTTCCTGGAGAGACCGTCCCCTGCCAGCCCTCGCCACCGACAGCCGACACGGGCTGTGGCGCCTCGCTCGTGCTCTGCGGTCCGGCCACCGGGTTCACCGGTAGCGGTGTCCCGCGGGTTGGCACCTGTGGAGCGGGTTCGAGCGTCGCCGGCTTCGGCAGGCCCTGGAGCGCAATAATGGCCGCCTGCAGCGCATCAGTGTCATAGGCAGGAACCGTCGGCGATGGCAACGGCTCCGTATTGGCCGAGGGGTCGGCAGCAGCCGAATACACCACCACCGGGAGCGGTGCCGGTGCAGGGGTCGCAGTAGCCGCCACGAAGGCCTGCAACGCCTGCACCGGTACGGGAGAGGCCGTCGCCGTAGCGGTCGCAGTCACCGGAATCTCGAGCGCCGGGATCACCTGCTCCGTAACCGGCTCATAGGCCTCGACCAGCTCGAGCGGCGTCGCCGGCTGTTCGAGCGGGACCACGAGATACGCTGGCTCGGCCCGCCCGAGCGTATACATCCCCGTGATTCCTGTCGCCAACAACCCCACCGCGAGCACCAGGGGCAGGTACCGCATCATCCCCGCAACAGTCTCACGAACATGCTGCCCGGTTACATCGGGGAGAACCCGAACCCGCCGCCGGGCGAGCCTGGCAGCCGTTGGAGGAGCGCTCCGCTCGCTCTTCGTCCGCCTGTTGCCGATGAACATCGGGGCAAGCCTACCACGAACCAGCGTTTGAAAGGCCAGTTCACCATCATCTCGAATCGCGTTCACCGCAGAGGGACAATCGACTACCCTTTCGCTATCCCAACACAGACAAGGAGGCCACCGTGCCTATCGATCCCGCCCAGGCAGTCGGCGCCGCAGTCCCCGGAGGCGAGTTCAGCTGGGACCGCGACCGCATCATCCTCTACCACCTCGGTGTCGGTGCCGGCGCCCCCCAGACCGACCCCAATGAGCTCACCTACACCTATGAGAAGAACCTCAAGGTTCTCCCGAGCTTCGGCGTCATCCCCGCCTTTGGCTCGCTCGGCGGTATGTCCCAGATCCCCGGCATGAGCTTCAACCCGGCCCTCCTCCTCCACGGCGAACAGGACCTCGAAATCCGCAAGCCAATCCCCACCAGCGGGAAGGTGAATTCGGCAGGTACCGTCGCCGGCGTCTACGACAAGGGCAAGGCCGCACTCGTCGTCATCGAGACTAATTCCACCCTCGAGGGCGAAAGCGAACCCCTCTTCGTGAACCGCTTCTCCCTCTTCATCCGCGGCGAAGGCGGCTTCGGCGGCGATGCCGGCCCCAAGCCCGGCAATGAAGCCCCCGGCCGCGCCCCCGATTTCACCGTCGAATCAAGAACGCTGCCCCAGCAGGCGCTCCTCTACCGCCTCTCAGGCGATAAGAACCCGCTCCACGCCGACCCCGACTTCGCGAAGATGGGCGGTTTCGATGTCCCGATCCTCCACGGCCTCTGCTCCTACGGCATCGTCTGCAAGGCAGTCGTCGATACGGCCCTCGGCGGCGACACCGCAAAAGTCGCCCGCTACCAGGCCCGCTTCGCCGGCGTCGTCTTCCCCGGCGAAACCATCGTCACCTCGATGTGGAAGGACGGAAACACCATCCTCATCGATGCGAAGACGAAAGAGCGCGGCACACCCGTCATCACCAACGCCGCAATCACCGTCCGCTAAACGCGAACCGCTACACGAGAACGGCCGGGGACTCCATGGAGTCCCCGGCCGTTCTCGTACTTGAACCCGTCGCCGTCCGCGGCTACTGCGCCGTAATCGTCCCGAACATCTGGTCCGGGTGGATATCGCAACGGAACTTGTAGGTCCCGGCCGCCGGCGGCGTGAACTCGAGCGTCCCCGTCTTCCCGGCGTTGATGATATCGCCCGTGATGGACGCCGGGTTGTCGTAATTCCCGTCAGCCAGTGCGACGTGCATGTTGTGCGGCACCTTGCCCGTGTTCACCAGCGTGAACGTCGTCTTCTCCCCCACCTTGATAGTCACCTTGTCCGGCGAGAAGAAGTTGTCTTCCATCAGGATGGAATTCGGAGGCAACGGCGTCGCATTTGCGGCGGGTGCCGTCGGCGTCTTCGGTGGCGTTGTGGCCGCCGCCGTTGGGCTGGCACTCATCTCGTGCGAACCCGCATCTGCGCCGGTCACCCCACTCAGCGACTTGAAGGTCGACGGATCCTCCGGCCCCGTGACCGTCAGCGTTCCGACAGCTCCCTTGCTGACGCGCTCGATGGCGTGATCCACAAGCTTGTAGTCACCCGGCACATCCGTCTTGAACTGGACCACCGTCGCCCCACCCGGGGGCACCAGCAGCGTCTGGACCCCGCGCAGCGGAGGCGAGCTGATTGCTCCGTAGTCCCACGCCTTGTCGAAGATCTCGCCGATGATGTGGAAGCTCGAGATGAGATTCGGGCCCCCGTCAGCGAAGTAGATGCGCACCGTCTCGCCCGTCTTCGCCGTCAGCGCCTTGTCCTTGTTCAGCGAGTTCACCGCACCGTTGAAGACAACGTACGGCGGGTTCTCATTCGAGACCTTGGTCATGTCGAGCGAGGCATCGCCCTTCTCATTCGTGTCGGTCGAGGTGTAGAACTCGCTCTGGCCCACGTAGTACTCGTGGTCCACTGGCTCCAGCCCGTTCGCCGGCTCGATCAGGATCCCGCCGTACATGCCGTTGGCAATGTGATCGGCAACGACACCCGCGGCGCAGTGGTACACATAGAACCCCTCGGTCTTCGCCTTGAAGGTGAACGCCTTCGTTTCACCGGGCGAGACATTCGTGACGCCGGCGCCGCCGCCCGGCCCGTTCACTGCATGAAGGTCGATATTGTGCGTGTTCTTCGAGCTCGACGGGTTGGTGAGCCGAACCTCGATCGTGTCCCCGACCCGGGCCCGCACCATCGGGCCGGGCACCGTGCTGTTGAACGTCCAGACCGTGTACTTCACGCCGGGAGCGATCTCGGTCTCTTTCTCCGTCGTGTCGAGGTTCACGATCACGTGAGCGCCCCCACGCGGACTCGCAGCAGGAACACCCGGCGGGGCCACGAGCTGTTGCGTGTACGCGACCTGGTCGTCGTTACAGGCCGTACCAAACAGGCCCAACGCCCCCAGGGCCAACAGCGGTAAGAACAGCCGTTTCCCCCATCGAACTCTTCTCATCAGTGCTCTCCTCCTTGAACTGGGTGAAACAAACGCAAACCGATCCGATGATCACTTGCAACATTAGCCAGGCCTGAGACCCATAGGATGGCCCGACTGGTTCTTATGGGACATTTACAGCCTTTTTTCACCAAAATGTTGCACAAGGTACATCCATAAATGCATTACCCGTCGTACCCCGATGTAACTTCCGTCACATCGAAACCGCCTATAGGAGCCGTCTATTCGGGGATAGAGAACGCACGGAAATACCCGGAGAAAGTCCGAAACACCGAACAATCAGTCAGGCAGGGAGCACGGAACCCGACTAATCCCCGGCGGCGCCTCTTACGGCCGCCCGGCGCGGTTCAAGCTCTCGAGCGCGGCCAGCGCCGGCTCGCGCTCCCGCGAAGCCTCCAGCCGGTCCATCTGCATCTGCACATTCAACGGATAGCGGCCCGTGAAGCAGGCGTTACAGAGATCTTCAGGACGCTGCCCCGTCGCCATATTCAGCCCGTCCAGGCTCAAGTAGCCAAGCGAGTCCGCACCGATGTGCTCACGGATCTCTTCCACCGTCTGGTTCGCCGCTATCAACTCCGCCTTCGTCGCCATGTCCACACCCAGGAAGCAGGGCGAGACGATCGGCGGGGTTGTGATCCGCATATGCACTTCGCTCGCACCCGCCCGCCGGATGAGGCTGATCACGCGCGGCGTCGTCGTCCCTCGCACGATCGAATCATCGACGACCACCACCCGCTTCCCCCGGAGCACCTCGGCGAGCGCATTGAACTTCAGGCTCACACCCGCTTCCCGGATTCGCTGGTCCGGCTGGATGAATGTCCGCCCCACGTAGCGGTTCTTCATCAGCCCTTCCCGGTAGGGGATCCCCGCCTCGCGGGCATAGCCAATGGCCGCCGGAGTCGCCGAATCGGGCACACCGATGACGATGTCGGCATCGACCGCGTGTTCGCGGGCGAGCTGGGCGCCCATCTCCTCCCGCGTCCGGTACACGAGCTGCCCCCCAAGCACACTGTCGGGGCGCGCAAAGTAGGTGTATTCGAACGTGCAGATCGCGCGCTTTCGCGCCGGCGCCACCGGGAAGAAGCTCTGCGGCCTCTCCGCACCGTTCTCGATGACGATGACCTCGCCCGGCTCGATCTCGCGGTCCATGTGCAGGCCAAGGTGCTCGAGCGCACACGATTCGCTCGCGACTGCCCAGCCGTGGTCACCGATCCTGCCGATGCAGAGCGGCCGCACCCCCATCGGGTCACGCACCGCCATGAGCTGGCTCCGCGTCATGATCACGAGGCTATAGGCCCCCTCGATCCGCCGCATCACGTAGTGGAAGCGCTCCTCCCACGTCGTACCCGGCGCCCGCACCAGCAGATGGGCGATGATCTCGCTGTCGGCACTCGTCTCGAACTCGACACCCTGCGCCTCGAGATCGGCGCGAATGATCTCGGCATTCGTGAGGTTCCCGTTGTGCGCAAGTGCCAGCGGATCGCCCGTCGCAGGATCGGCGACAACGATCGGCTGGGCGTTGCAGGCAAGCGAACCGCCAGACGTGCTGTAGCGCGTGTGACCGATGGCGATGTGCCCGCGCAGGTAGGCAAGGTCCTCTTCATCGAAGACCTGCGACACCAACCCCATGCCGGTGCGAAGGTTGAACTGAGAGCCATTGCTGGTTGCGATCCCGGCGCTTTCCTGGCCGCGATGCTGAAGGGCATAGAGCCCATAGAACGTGAGTCTTGCTACGTCATCACCGGGGCTGTAGACCCCGAAGACACCGCAGGCTTCCCGCGGATTGTCGTTTTCCGGTAGCACGAGGCGGGCTGCCCTCCACTGGCTCGGCGGCGTTAACGGCAGATTTCAGTATACGGGCCTCGCCTGAGCGCGGCAAAAACAGGCCATCCATGTCCGGTACACGGGTGCCGTCACCCGTTACTCGTCAGCGGTCACTCCTCACCGCCAGCCGCCCATCCCACCGCAGCCAGCCGATGCTCCCGTCCCCGTCTCGCACGAACTCGCAGCGCTCGCCCCGCCTCGGACCCTCGGCAATCACACAGCGATCACGTCCCGTGAGACGCACCGTCACCGGCTCGTTCGGGAGCGGCACGGGGCCGGGGCGTACCGCCTTCCCGGGGCGGCCTTCGGTTATCACCAGGCCCTCACCGGCCACCGCCACCTCGAGCTCGGCCAGCGTGGCACGATAGCGCCCGCCATAGGCCGCGAGTTCCTCACCGGCGATCTCCACGGGTGCCGGCACCTCGACCGCAAAACCGAGGAAGTGGCGCATCGCTGCCTCCGCCACGGCATCGCGAGGGCCCCGCCCGCTATCGGCATTCGTCAGCACCGTGCAGGCGAACCCGAGACCGGGCACCATTTCGAACGCCGAGAGCTGGCCGTTCGTCGCACCCCCGTGCTTCACCCGGAGGTGCCCCGCTGGCGTCGGGTCGAGCATCCACGCCACCCCGATCTCCTCGCACATACTGCCCGCCCCTGCCTGTGGCGTTTGCATCAGGCGCACTGTCTCGTTCGAAAGAACCCGGTGACCGGCGGGTGTCGTGCCATCACCACAATGGAACGCCGCATAGCGAAGCTGGTCGAGCACATCGGAGATGACACCCCCGCCGCCCGCAATGCTTCGTGCTACCGGCCATGGATGCGCCACCTTCGGGCCTTCCGCCGTGCGAATGTGGCCCGCCGCGAACCGAAACGTCATCGCATCCTCGGGGAAGTAGAACGAACGGTGCATCTCGAGGGGACCGAACACCCTGCGCCGCACCACCGCCTCGAACGGCTCACCCTCCAGCGTCTCGATGATGTGCGCCAGGACATAGAAACCCGCGTTGTTATACGAAAAGGCAAAACCCGCCGGCACGATCCGGTGGGAGTTCGCCATCTTTCGTACGATCTTCCCGATCGCGTCGTCGCCACGCCCCGTATCGCGAAAGTAGTCCCCCTGCCACCCACCGTGATGCGTCACGAGATGCCGCACCGTCAGCCGGTGCGCATCCTCCTCCGAGCGCAGCGCGAACCACGGCAGGTATTCGCGCACCCGCTGCTCGAGGTCCAACCGCCCCTCTTCGACGAGTTGCATCGCCACCGTGGCCGTCACCGTCTTCGACGTCGACCCGATCTGGAAGAGCGTCTCCGGCGTCACGGGCAGCGGATGGTCGATGCTCGTGACACCGAACCCTTCCGCGTAGAACCGGCCGCCGTGCATCACCCCCACGGCAACACCCGGTACCTCGCAACGAGCCATCTCGGCCCTGGCAACACCGGCGATTTCGGGAGGAAGCGGTTCGTACTGCATCCGCTGATTGTAGCCGGGGGTTCAACAGCTGCGTCACCGGGGCCCCGCGCCATGCTCCGAAGTCAGGCCCGCGACCGCAGCCAACACACCCCGGGTGCCGGCATCCTCCTCACCTACCATGCAGCGAATAATCGAGTTCGCCACTCCACTTTCTTCACTACACTCCTCCACACCCGCCCGCCCGTGCGCTACGCTGGATGGGCTATCGGCACATCACACCTTCCGGGAGAACACAGATGACCACCACCGAGCCGAAGATCGCCGACCGCGGCTACGCAAACCCCGACGTCCTCGTCTCCACCGACTGGGTCGCCGAACACCGCAACGACCCCGGCATCCGCATCATCGAATCCAACGAAGACCAGCTCCTCTACCCTTCCGGCCATATCCCCGGCGCAGTCCAGGTCGACTGGGCAGCCGACCTCAACGACCAGCTCCGCCGCGACTACCTCGACCGTGCCGGCTTCGAAGCCCTCATGTCGCGCATCGGCGTCACCCCACAGACGAGCGTCGTGTTCTATGGCGACAAGAGTAACTGGTGGGCAACCTATGCCTTCTGGGTCTTCCAGCTCTTCGGCCACACCAACGCAAAAGTAATGGACGGCGGCCGTCTCAAGTGGGAACAGGAAGGCCGCGAGATGACCCGCGAAGTCCCGCACTACCCTCCCACCAACTATCGCGCACCCGACCGCGATGACACGAAGATCCGCGCCTTCCGCGACCAGGTCCTCCAGCACCAGGCCGCCGGCCTGCCCCTTGTCGACGTACGCAGCACCCCCGAGTTCACCGGCGAGCGCACCCACATGCCCGAATACCCCCAGGAGGGCGTCCTCCGCGGCGGCCACATCCCCGGGGCCAAAAGCGTTCCGTGGGCTCGTGCCACCAATCCCGAAAACGGCACCTTCAAGACCGCCAGCGAACTCCGCGCCATCTACCAGCAGGAACAGGGCCTCCAACCCGCCGACGATGTCGTGACCTACTGCCGCATCGGCGAGCGTTCAAGCCACACCTGGTTTGCCCTCAAGTACCTCCTCGGCTTTGAGAACGTCCGCAACTACGACGGTAGCTGGACCGAGTGGGGCAACTCGGTCAACGTCCCCATCGAGCGCTAACCCCCGCCGCCCACCACCGCCGCGTGGATCTCCGCTGTCAGGCGCTCAACCCGCTCCGACAGCTCGGCTACCCGCCGGGTCAGCTCCGTGTTCTGCTGCAGGAGCGTGAGCGTCGTCTGTGCCAGGTCCTCCCGGTGGTGGGCATCCGCGTCACTCCACGACTTGTCCCGTTCAGCCTGCCGCGTCTCGGCCAACAGGATCAGCGGCGCCGCATACGCCGCCTGCAGGCTGAACGCCAGGTTCAGCAGGATGAATGGGTAGATATCAAACCCCACCAGTCCCGCTGCGTTGATCAGGATCCAGGCAGCCACGACCGCCGTCTGGCCGATCAGGTACTGTGGCGTACCGAAAAAACGCGCCAGCTTCTCGGCGATTACCCCGAACCATCCCGGCCCAAATGGTGAACCGAGATGGCTCGTAGAAACGTGGAAGCGAAGGTGACCTTCGGCGCCCTGGCTCGTCATGCTGCTCACTCCTGGCCCATGGTTGCCCCGAAGCGTAGACGCTCTCCCCGCTGTGCTGCAGCCCCATCCACGGCCCGGCCCTGCACACCCGGCCCTTGCCACGCAGTCATGACCGTGCTCATTCGCCCGCACGGCGCCAACAGCCGACACTCCTCGAAACTCCCCGGGCGGGATGTTCCGCGCCGCGCGCGCAAGCACAGCCCGCCGGGAAACTGGACGGTCCCTGACATGGATGACTATGGGTACTCCGACGAAGAGCGGCTCATCTACCAGACCGTGTTCGACTTCGCCCGCGACAAAGTCTCCCCCGGCGCCGCCGAACGCGACGCCACCTCGCGGTTCGATACCGCCCTCTACCGCCAGCTCGGCGCCCTCGGCGTCCCCGGCATGCTCTACCCCGAAGATGTGGGCGGAACCAACGCCACCACCCTCGCCTTCTGCCTCGCCCTCGAAGCCCTCAGCCGCGTCGACATGTCGCTCGGCTGGGTGCTCTGGGTAGGCGGAGGGGGTGGCCGCACGCTCCTCCGCGGCAGCGATGAGCAGGTCGCCGCATGGAAGGAACAGCTCGTCCTCCCAATGGTCGCCGGCGAAACAGTCAGTGCCGGCGGCATCACCGAACCCGACGCCGGCTCCGACACCGCCGGGATCAAGACCCGTGCCTCCCGCGATGGCCAGGAGTGGGTCCTCAACGGCTCCAAGATCTTCATCAGCAACGCCGGCCTCGAGATCTGCTCCTTCGTGACCGTCCTCGCCCGCACCGACACCGGTTTCGGGCTCTTTGTGGTGCCTTCCGGCACACCCGGCTACACCATGGGCCCACCCCTCCGGAAGATGGGCCTCCATTCCGCCGACACGCGCGAACTCTTCTTCAACGACTGCCGCCTGCCCGGCTATAGCCTCCTCGGGAGCGGCAGCTCCGGGCGCCAGCAGGTCGTCGGCTCCGGTTTCGCCCTCACCCGCGTCTACCTCGCGACACAGGCACTCGGCCTCGCCACCGAATGCTTCGAACTTGCACTCGCCCACGCCCGTTCGCGCCACGCATTCAAACGCACCATCGGCCAGTTCCAGCACGTCCAGGCGATGCTCGTCGACATGTACCTTGGCCTCGAAACCGGCCGCCCCCTGCGCGACCGTGCCGCCCGCAAGAGCGATGCCCATGCGCCCTACATCAAGGAAGCGGCGCTCGCCAAACTCCACTGCACCGAGATGGCAAAGCGCACAGCCGACGCCGCCGTCCAGCTCTTCGGCGGCCTCGGCTACATGGACGACACCCCCGTCTCGCGCTACTACCGCGACATCCGCGCCGCCACCATCGCCGAAGGCACCAGCGAGATCCAGAAGCACATCATCGCCCGCGAGATCGGGGCGTTCTCATAATCTGATCCCGCGAGGTCGCTCAATCCGCCGGGCTGTTCTCATCGCTCGGCGCCGGTGGTTCCCCCGGCAGAGAGGCGGAATGGCTTCGCTGCTTTGCCTTGGGCCGCCGCGGCCGCATGGGCGAAGCCTTCCGCACCGGCCGAAAGCGCTGCTGCGCGCCCTGCTTCGACATCCCATACAGCGCACCGATGCGTGACCACGAAAACCCCGCTTTCCGCGCCGCCTCCACCCACTCCCGCTCGAGTTCCTCGCTCCGCTCGCGCACCCTCCGGGCAGCATCGAGCGAACCGAGCGCATCGGGCGCTGCTTCGAGCGCATTCAGCGCCTCTCTCAACTGCCGAAGTTGCCGGTTGGCCACCCCCAGAGAGTAGACCAGCAGCCCCAAACGTCAATGCGAGGTTGACAACCTCGTCAACATATGATTGACTGGCCAGACCGAGCGGTAAGGAGGTGATGATTTGGCGAAAGACAAGAAATCCAAGAAGAAGGACAAGAAGTCCAAGAAGAAGGGCAAGTAACAGCCCCATCCCACCGTCACTCCACGATGAGGCCGGCCCGGAGAAATCCGGGCCGGCCTCGCTGTTGCCCCAACCCCTCTCCTCAGCGCCGCCCGCCACCCCCAAGCCCGCCCATCGGCACGAGCTTCGTCATGTCGATGTCGAGCAACACCGGGCCATCGTGCTCCACCGCCCGCCCGAACGCCTCGCGGAATTCCGCCGCCGAGCGCACCGTTTCACCATGCAGCCCCATCCCCTTTGCCACCATCGCGAAGTCGGGCGTGGCGAGTTCAACCCCGAACTGCCGCCCTTCGAACGTGTTCGCCTCGATCGTCCGAAGCACCCCGTACCCACGGTCATTGAAGAGGCAAACGATGACCGGGACATGGTGCTGCACCGCGGTCGCAAGCTCACCGATGTTGAGCATGAAGCCGCCATCACCCTGGATCAGCGCCGTCTTCTTACCGCTCCCAATCGCCGCACCAATGGCCAGCGGCAGGCCGGGCCCAATCGCCGCCGAGGTCGAATGGATCGACGTGCGCGGCTCGACAATCGGGATGAGACGGTTGCCCCAGAGGTACGCAGGCACCGTCGCATCACGCACGATCGGCCCGTCCGCCGGCAGCAGATCCCGGATCGCATCCATGATCGCCGCGTAGTCCGGCCCGATCTGCTGGCGAATGCTCGATCGCACCCCATCGCGCACCGTCTGCGCGCTCGCCGTGAACTCTGGTTCCGCCCCCGGGTGCCCTGCCAGCGCCTGCACCAGGTACGAAAGCGCCAGCCCCGCATCGCCCACGACACCAACCGCCGCCGGGTAGTTCCGCCCCAGGACTGCCGGGTCAGCATCGATATGGACGATCTTCCCCGGGATGTTGACCGTCCAGTTGCGCGTTGCGCCCGCCTGGAACCGCGTACCCACCGCAAGCACCACATCGGCCGATTCGATGACCTCGGTGAATTGTGGCTGCTGCGGCAGCGGCCCCATCGCAAGGGGATGGTCCTCCGGGATGACCCCGCGACCGGTGATCGACGTGAACACCGGCGCATCCAGCATCTCCGCCAGCCGCGTGAGCGTCGCCGAGGCGTTCGCGGTGATGACGCCACCACCGGCCCAGATGATCGGCCGCTTCGCCTCGCGCAGCAGTGCCGCCGCCCGCTCGAGACCATCGTGTGGTGGCTTTCGCCGTGGAAAACCCTCGATCACCGGGATGTCGGTATCGGCCCGCGCATACTGGAAGTCGACCGGGATCTCGAGCGCCACCGGCTGCGGCCGCCCCATCTGTGCATCCCGTGCAAGCCGCACGAGTGTCTCCGGGATCTCCTCGACATGGCGAATACTCTCCGACCGCCGCGTCACCGTCCGCAACATCGGCAGCTGGCTCTCCGCCTCATGCAGGAATCCCTTCCCTTTTCCATAGAACGTCGAATCAATCTGCCCCGTCACCATCAGCACCGGGCTCGACGCGAACTGTGCCTCGAACAGCCCCGTCATCGCGTTCGTTACCCCCGGCCCGGTACTCGTGATCGCCACCCCGAGCTTCCCGCTCGCCCGCGCATAACCATCGGCCGCGTGGATGGCGCCCTGCTCGTGCCGCACGCTGATGGGCGTGATCCCGCCACCACGCAACAGCGCGTCATAGATCGGGATATTGTGGACGCTCACGATCCCGAAAACGTGCTCCACGCCAAGGGCTCGAAGGGTCTCGTAGACGGCGTCACCGCCGGTCATCTCGCGCATCAGCTAACTCCAGAGAATAGCCTCTCAGTGCGCGAATCCTATCAGAGCCACCACCCGCTCTGCCGCCGTGGGATACTCCCACCATGAGCGCCTTCGCCGGCCTCCGTATCATCGATTGCAGCACCGGCATCGCAGGGGCGATGGCCACGATGTTCCTCGCCGACTTCGGCGCCGAAGTCATCCGCATCGAACCACCCGGTGGCGGGCCCCTCGCGAAGCACCCCGGCGCACTCTGCTGGAACCGCAACAAGCTCCGTCTCATCGCCGATCTCGAAACCGCTGCCGGCCAGGCGCGGGTCCACGAACTCCTCCCATCGGCCGATGCCATCGTTTTCGACCAGCTCCCGGGCTTCCTCGAGCGCAGCGGCTTCGGCCACGAAAAGTTGCGCCGCGCCAACCCGTCGCTCGTCCGCCTCTGGATGCCCCCCTACGGCGCCAGCGAATCCTGGGCCGGCCTGCCCGCGAGCGATGCCCTCCTCTCCGCCCTCACCGGCATCAGCCAGCTCCAGGCATCCGAACCCGGCCTGCCCGTCCGCCTCGTCACACCCCAGGCCACCTACGCCCACGGCATGCTCGGGGCGCTCACCCTCGCCGCGGCCCTTCTCGGCCGCGAACGCGACGGCTTCGCACGCTCATCCACGGTCACCGGCCTGCATGCTGTCAGCGCCATCGAAAGCGGCGGCCTCGTGAAATCCGCGGCCGTAACGCGCATGTTCGGTCGGGGTACGGCCGCGAACTACCGCCTCTACCCTTGCAGCGACGGTGAATGGCTCTTCTTCGGCGCCCTCACCCCTGCCTTCTTCCTGCGAGCCTTGCAGGTGATGGAGATCGAGGACCTCATCGTCGCCCCGGGCATCGATGGCGAGTTCACGAACATCCTCCAGCAACCCGGCTCGGCGACCGCCATCGAGTGGATCTCGCGCCGGATGCGCGAACGGACCGCCGCCGAGTGGGAACACCTGCTGCACGACGCCGGCATCCCGGTTGCCCGTGCCGGGTCGCGCGAGGAGTGGTTCCGCGGTGAGACCATCGCCGCCCACGGCATGCGCGTCACTCTCCCCCATCCCGGCCGTGGTGAGGTAGAACTCCCCGGCATCCCCATCTCGCTCAGCGGCACGCCCGGTAGCGTCCGCCACCTCATGCACGATGCCACCACCGTCAAACCTCTCGAGACGTCCCCACCTGCACCCCGCCCGGGCGCAGCTCCCCTCCCCCTTTCCGGCATCCGCGTGCTCGATCTCGGCGGGTTCGTCGCCGGGCCGTTCGGCCCCACCCTCCTTGCCTCGCTCGGTGCCGATGTCATCAAGGTCGAACCGCTCGATGGCGACCCCTTCCGCACCTACGGCCTCACCTTCGTCGCCCACAACCGCGGAAAGCGCAGCCTCGCGCTCGACCTCAAGCAACCGGCCGGGCTCGACGCCTTCCGCCGCCTCGCCGCGACAGCCGACGTTGTCGCCGGCAACTACCGCCCGGGCGTTCGCGAGCGCCTGGGCATCAGCCATGACGAACTCGCGCGACGCAACCCGCGCCTCATCTCCTGCTCCGTCACCGGCTACGGGGGCAAGGGCCCCTGCGCAAACGACCCCGGCTTCGACCCCCTGGTCCAGGCCCAGGGTGGGCTCATGGCCGCTCAGGGTGGCGACGGACCGCCCGTCTTCCACCAGGTCGCCGTCAACGATACCTCGGCCGCGCTCACATCCATGTTCGGCGTGGTCGCCGCCCTTTTCGCCCGCGAACGAACCGGGCGCGGCCAGCAGGTGGAAACCAACCTCGCCGTCCAGGCCGTTATCTGCCAGTCAGGCGAACTCACCTCTTACCCCGGCTGTCCCGAACCACTGAACGGCGCACCCGGCTTCCTCGGACCCCGCGCCCTCGACCGCCTCTACCGCTGCGCCGACGGCTGGCTCGCCATCGACTGCCAAACCGAAGCCGAGGCGGCCACCCTCGCCGAAGCGCTGCCGGGCGTCACCTGGCCCGAACCATCAACCCTCCTCGAGGCTTCTCCCGGCAGCGATATCGCCCGCGCCATCGAATCCACCATCGCCGGCATCCCGCGCGATGATCTCATCGCCCTCTTCAGAACGGCCGGTGTTCCCGCAGCCCCTTCACTCACCGTCGATGAAGTCGCCGCCGACACCGCGCTGCGTGCGGAAGGATTCCTCGATGACTTCACGTACGCCGAAATCGGGCCGATGACCGGCGTCGCGGGATTCGCCAGCTGGCACGGCACACCCGCCCCGAAACGTGCCACGGCCCCCCGGCTCGGCGAGCATACGCGCGATGTACTGCGCGAGGCAGGCCTGGATGAACCGGCGATCGACCGGCTTCTCAGCATGGGAGTCATCCGTGAAGCAACCGCCCTGGACCATCATCCGCCCGGATGATCCACGCATGAGCTACCGGTGAGTGGAATCCGCCACGCGCCAGAGCGCCTCGCCCATCACCTTCGCCTCGGAATCGCTCATGTACCGGCCAAAATGCTCGACGATACCGCGCATGTGCACCGGCGCCGCATCCTGCAGCCGCTCGTAACCCTCCGCCGTCAGCGTCACGAACGTCCCCCGGCGATCACCTGGATCCGGTTCGCGGACCACCAGCCCATGGCTACACATCTTGTCGACCAGCCGCGTGAGCCCGCTCTTCGAAAGGAGCACCGCCCCGGCGAGCTCTGTCATCCGCAGGCGGTGTCCCGGCCGCTCCTCGAGTTGCACCAGCACGTCGTACCAGCTCAGCGGCAGGTCCCGTTCATCCTCGAGTTCCTGCGAGAGGATGGTCGTGACCCGCGCGTGAGCTTCGAGGAACGCCCGCCACGCTCGCATGTGCACCGGATCGGGGCTGACGTTCATAGCGGACGATGATATCCGGTGCTGATTCGCGGGCAAGCGGCTCCTCAATCTGTCATGAGCATCGCCCAGCCAGAGACCGCTCCCCGGCCGTACGCGCATGGCGGCCGCTACCCACGGTCACCCTCCGCCGATGCGCTACCGGAACTGCGCCGTGGTCACGAAAGCCGGGTTCGCCACCGCCTGCCGGTAGGCATCGAGCGCCTTCTGCGACGAGTCAATCCGTAACGCCGATGTGCTTCCATCGTCGTTCTCGAACGTCTCGTTCCACCACGAGACCGCCTTGAGCCGCGGGTAGCGCCCCGATGTGATAGCCGCGAACGCATCCCGGATCCATGCCGCCTTGTCGCCGCCCTTGTACCCGTCGGTCACCCCGAATTCGAGCAGTGCAATCGGCTTCGAAGGTGCAACCTTCGCCAGCTCCGCGTAACCGTCGTCCATCACGTCGGCGAAGCTGTCCCAGTCATCGTCCGGAGTCTGCGCCCCATAGGCACTGATGCCCAGCCAGTCGACATAGTCGTCGCCCGGGTAGTAGTTGGCCATCGCGTTCCATCGCGCTTCCGGCGAACCACTCGCATCGACATGGAAGAACCAGGTGATGTTGGTTGCACCCTCGGCCCGGAACAGGTCGGCGATGTGCCGGTACGCGTCACGAAAACGCTGTGGGCCTGTGTTTGCCCCACCGTTGTAGCGGCCGTTCCAGGGGAACCAGTCGCCGTTTACTTCCGTGCCGAACTCCAGGAGCAGCGGCCCTGCCGTCCTCGCTTCCCTTGCCCACTGGCGCAGCTCGGCATCGAACTGGCCGTTCGCGATTCCCTGCATCGTGTAGACGGGGTCCGGCCCGCCTTCATCGAAGCTGCTCCGTGGCATCAGCCGAATGAACGGGACCGTCCCCACGGCCCGGGCTGCCTGCACGGCACCCGCAGGAAACACGATGCCGTTGTCCCAGTTATCCGAGAAGTACGCCCACGCGATCCCCCTCCCGCTGAGCTGTTCGAACGCGGTGATCCGCTCCGCCGAGACCTCGTCCTCCTCACCCCCGAAGTCCGGATTCGCCGCCAGGTACATCCCGCTGGCGGGAGCTGCGAGCCGCCCTCCCATGGCAGCCGGGGTCGCCGTGGCGGACGGGGATGGCGCGCCCGCGACGGGTATGGGCGACGGTGGCGTGTCGCTCGCGAGCTCCGGGGCGTACGCCTGTGGTGATACGCCGTTGGGTGGAACCCCGGCCGTCGGCGTGGCGCATGCCCCGAGCGCCAGGGCCAGCAGCGTCGCCAGCGTGAGCAGGCCCACCCTGCCCCGGTAGCCCGGCCTTCCCATCATGCGCTCCATTATGGCGACAGCTGCACCGGGCGGGTGCGCCCGGCTTCCCTCGTCCCGTTACTGGACGGTGATGTTGTTGAACTGGACGTATGCGTCTTCGCTGTAGAGGCCAAGCGCTCCGGCCGCATACGGTCGCTCCCAGTCGGTGAACGTCGCGACCTGCACCCCATCCACCCAGACCGTGAATGTGCTCCCTGCCTGCCGGATACGCACGGTGTACCAGTGACCGATCGGATACGGCGTGCTCGTGGTAACCAGGAACCGCTGGTTCCCGGGGTAAGCCGGGTCCTCCTTCCCAATCTCGAGCCCGTTCGGCTTGAGCGCCAGGTAGTAGAAGTGGGTGTTGTCGGCGTAGTTCCAGAGCAGCCAGGCCGTCTCCCACGCGTTCGCGGCCGAACCCGTCCGAAGTTGCGACACCGTCTTCATCTGCACGCTGATGTCCGCATCCTGGAACGACTCATTCGAGACCACGAGCGTGGCATGCGTTTCACCCGCCGAGGTAGCAGCCTTCGGAGAAAGCCCGAGCACCTGGTCGCCAACCCCCTCAATTCCTGCCCATCCGTAGCCATTGAATACGTCGGTCCATTGCCCATGTACCGCGCCATCGGTCCATGTGCGCCCGGAAGGCAGGCCCTCGAACGTCTCCACGAGCCGGTACTCCGTCTGTGGCTCGGCGGCGGCAGGCGCCGGGGTGGGAGCGGCCACCGGTGTCGCGACGACGGTCGCGGGTGGCTCCGTCACGATAACGGTCGGTGAGGGCGTCTGCGGTGGTACATAGCGAACGACTCCACCAGGGCGAGGGTTGCGGCGCGCTTCCGCCACCGCCGGGGCCGCTGCAAGCCCTGCGATAGCTACCAGCGCCGAAACCACCAGGGCGAGCTGGAAGCGGTTTGGGCGTCTCATACCTCGAGAGACGGCCGCCCGGCGCCAGCATTCGATGGCCGGACACGTTGGCCCGTGGTGAACGTGTGGTAGCGCATGCGGTCGGTCGTGGCAGACAGGGAACGGGACATGCCTGGCACCATGACCGCCCATCGCAAATCGCGATGGTAGTTCTTGCAAACTCCCCGTAATTCTTCCAGGCAACGAAGTCAGTCACTGATTCGCTTACAGCATGCACAACATCGATACACGTCGATAGAAACCACGCCTTCTACCCATAGGTGTTGACAGTACCTGACCGGTGCAGTTAATTGCCTGCATCGCGAAGGTGAGCATTGAGCTTACCTATCATCACTATCACTGGTATCACTAATTCAGGGGAGAACATGGCAAGCAGTTATTGGTCTCGCTACTGGGTCGTACGAAAGAGCCGCCGGCACTTCCTCGGCGGTGCTGTCACCGCCGGCGCCGGGGCCGCCGGCCTCGCACTCGTCGGCTGTGGCGGCGACGATGACGACAAGAAGGGCGACAACGGCAACGTCTCCATCGCCACGCCGACACCCAACCCGTCGGCCGCGGCATCACCCACTGCAGCCGACCCCTTCGCCAACGCAAAGAGGGGCGGCACCTACAATCGCCTCCTCACCGGCGACCCGCCAACCATCGACCCCTACGGCAACCTGAGCTTCCTCACCAAGGGCGTCGCCGCATTCCCCTACAGCCGGCTCTTCCGCTACGGCACCGGCTTTGGCATCAAGGTCGCCGACCTCAAGCCCGTCCCCGACATCGCCCAGTCCGCCGAGCCCAGCCCCGATGGCCTCACCTGGACCGTCCAGATGCGCCCCGGCGTCAAGTTCCACAACGTCGCCCCTGTCAATGGCCGGGAAGTTGGAACCGACGACCTCAAGTACTCCTGGGGCCGCATGACGGCAAAGACCACCCAGAACGCCAGCCAGGTCTCGTTCGTCGACAAGGTCGAATACCCCGACGCCTCGACCATGAAGTTCAGTCTCAAGGCGCCCTACGCCGCCTTCCTCGATGTCCTCGCCGACGCAAACCTCCTCTGGATCATGCCCAAGGAGGCCGACGGTGGCTTCGACCCGGCGAAGACCATGATCGGCTCCGGCCCGTGGGTCTTCGATAGCTACGCTCCGAGCACCAGGATGGTGTTCAAAAAGAATCCTGAGTGGCACGTCAAGGGCTTCCCCCTCATGGACGCCTGCGACCTCGCCGTCATCCCCGAGTACCCCAACCGCCTCGCCCAGTTCATGGCCGGCAACCTCGACTACGTCGACTCCACAGCCGACGACCTCGAACACATCAAGAAGTCCATCCCCCAGGCCCAGATGCTTGGCGACATCAGCCAGCAGTTGAGCTTCATCGCCTTCGATAGCGACCCCAATTCCCCGTGGAACAAGGACCCCCGCGTCCGCCAGGCCGTCTCCATGTCGCTCGACCGCGATGGCCTCACCGACCTCGCCTACAACATCAAGAAACTCCGCGCCCAGGGCATCGATGTGAAATCGCCCTGGAACAACCTCATCCCCGCCGGTATGGTCCGCCTCTGGCTCGACCCCCAGAGCAAGGAACAAGGCGACAGCGCGAAGTACTTCAAGTACGACGTCGCCGAGGCAAAGAAGCTCCTCGATGCCTCCGGCTTCAAGGACATCTCCGCCACCTACGCCTACGCCGCCAACCGCTACGGAGCCGCATTCAATACCGTCGCCGAGGCCAATATCCAGTTCATCAACGCAATCGGCATCAAGACCGCGACCGACGTCCAGGACTACTCCTCGAAATACATCACCCAGACCTTCGCCGGTAACTTCAAGGGCATGTTCTTCGGTCTCGAAACCCCATTCCCCGAAGGTGGCTCGTACCCGATCCGCCTCTTCACCGACGACCCCCTCAATCACAGCAAGATCAACGACCCCGAGATGAAGGACCTTGCCCTCAAGCAGCAGGTCGAGGTCGACCCCGTCAAGC
>WBZR01001436.1_pt1 | contig 29592 bp, 24 predicted proteins | sample 5204231 | NCBI WGS metagenome assembly WBZR01 (sample SAMN12412403, study PRJNA552823) | activated sludge metagenome | isolation source: activated sludge from anammox sidestream of wastewater treatment plant... | place: USA: Virginia | collected 2017-08
GGCTGAGCTCTGGTAGTGTCGTCATTTACGGAAAGCTCAATAGGAGCGTGGGCGGCATCGTGCTCGCTTGCCGCTGCGCAGTCCCGACGCCTGCGCATCCCGGCTGGCGAGGCACGCCGCCGGGCCTTGCGCCGCGCATCCGCCGCGCGCATCCGCCGCGCGACGCCGAGCGCGCGGCTCAGCGGCCGAACACGCGCGCGAGCAGCGCGCTGCCGGTGCCCACGGGGTCGGCGCGAAGCTTCCTTTCCTCGTCGCCGATCGTCAGGTACAGCCCGTCGAGCGCCTTGGCGGTGACGTAGCGCGGCAGGCTGGTCTGCTCGCCCTTGAGCAGGCCGAGCGCCGCCGCCTTGCCCGCCAGCGCGTCGTAGCGCTCGGCCAGGCGCAGTTTCGCGGTCGCCCGGGTGACGATCGGCAGGAACTCCTCGCCCAACGGCTGACGCGTCTTGCGCGCGAAAAACTCGGTCACCGCCGTGTCGCCGCCACGCACGATCGACAGCGCGTCCTCGACCGACATCGCCTTCACGGTGGCGACGAACAAGGCCCTGGCCTGCGGCACCGCGGCTTCGGCGGCGCGGTTGATCGTCGTCGTCAGCTCTTCGATCTGCCGGCCCTGCCCGGCGGCGCGCAGCAGCCGCTCGGCCTGGGCCAGCGCCGGCGGCAGCGGGATGCGCACCCTGGGGTTGCCCAGGAAGCCGTCGTTGCGGCCCAGCAGGCCCATCGCCGCCAGCGCGCCGCGTTCGAGCGCGGCGCGCACGCCACGTGCCGCTTCGGCCTCGCCGAGCTGCGCCGCAGGCGCCGCGCCAGGCAGCCCTGCAGCAGCCGCAGCAAGCCGGCCGCTAAACTCGCGTCGCGTCATCATGAACAGGCCTCGCTCGAATCTCCGGGTGCCCGATCTTGCCCGAGCCGGCGCCACGGCGTGCGGCGCGGGCCCATGGAGCCGCATCGCATGATCGGCCGGCTGAGCGGCATCTTGGTCGCCAAGAGCCCGCCGCAGGTCCTGCTCGACGTGCACGGCATCGGCTACGAGCTCGACGTGCCGATGAGCACCTTCTACAACCTGCCGGCGCCGGGCGAGCCGCTGGTGCTGCTCACGCACCTGGTCGTGCGCGAGGACGCCCAGCTGCTCTACGGGTTCCTGAGTGCCGCCGAGCGCAGTGCCTTTCGCGAGCTGCTGAAGATCGCGGGCATCGGGCCGCGCATGGCGCTGGCCCTGCTGTCGGGCCTTTCGGTGGGCGAGCTGGCGCAGGCCGTGACGCGCCAGGACGGCGCCCGCCTGACCAAGGTACCGGGCATCGGCAAGAAGACCGCCGAGCGGCTGCTGCTCGAGCTCAAGGGCCGGCTCGGCGCCGAGCTCGGCGGCAGCGCCGCCGCCGCGCCGGCCGACGACGCGCAGTCCGACATTGTGCAGGCGCTGGTGGCGCTCGGCTACAGCGAGCGCGACGCCGCCGCCGCGCTGAAGACGCTGCCCGCGGGCGTCGGCGTGAGCGAGGGCATCAAGCTCGCGCTCAAGGCGCTGAGCAAGTAGCGCGCGGGCCACGCGCGATCAGGGCGCGCGCGGTGCCGCCGGTGCGGCCCGCACGGCCGGCCCGGGCGCGCGGTTGACGAGGGCGATGCCCGCGCAGACCGCCGCCAGCGCGACGACCAGGCGCAGCGTCGCCGGCTCGCCGAGCAGCAGCACGCCGGCCAGCAGGCCGGCCGGCGGCGTGAGCAGCGTGAACGCCGAGATGCGCGTCGCCGCATAGTGGCGCACGAGCCAGAACCACATGAGGTAGCTGGCGAACGAGATGACGACCGTCTGGAACGCGAGCGGCCAGAGCGACGCGCCCGTCAGCCGCACCGGCCAGGGCTCGCCGGCGATCAGGGCACCCAGGCCCAGCGCCAGCGCCGACACGGCCAGCTGGTAGAGCAGCGCGATCTCGGCGCGCACGCGCCCGAGCGCACTGCCGCGCACGACCAGCGTGGAGCCGCCCCAGAACAGGGCCGCGGCGATGCCCAGCGCGTCGCCCAGCCATTGCAGGGCGCCGGCCTGCGGGCGCGCAAAGCCCTCGGCGAAGGCCCAGACGACTCCGCCGAACGCGCCGGTCAGGCCGAGCGCCTGCCAGCGGTCAAGCCGTTCGTTGCGCGCGATCAGCGGCATGCCCGCCGCGACGACGAACGGCGCCAGGTAGAAGAAGACCACCATGCGCGAGGCGCTCGTGTACTGCAAGCCGGCAAAGACGCAGCCGAACTCGGCGGCGAACAGCAGCCCGGCGAGGACGCCGCCGCGCCAGGTGCCCGCGCCCGGCGCCAGGGGCTGGCCGCGCCAGCGCATCCAGCCCAACAGCAGCAGCGCCGCGCCGGCCGAGCGCAACGCAGCCTGCGTGAGCGGTGCGATCTCGGTCAGCGCCAGCTTGACCGCCACCTGCCCCAAGCCCCACAGCAGCACGCAGGCGAGCAGCAGCGCTACGGCGCGCGCATCGAGGTGCATCTTGCGATCGTCGCTCATCGTGGTGCCTGCAGCGCGGATTGTCGCCGCAGCGCCAGCGCGCCGGCCGTGCACAGCGCGCCGGCGGCCACGCCGCAGGCATGGGCCAGCGGTGCGACGGCGATGTCCCAGCCCGGCGGATGCGCCAGCGGCCCGGCCCAGGGCCGCTCGAGCAGTACCTTCAGCGCCAGCCCGCCCAGCAATGCGCCGCCGATCAAGCGTGGGCGGCCGCGCTGCGTGGCTGCCAGCCACAGCGCGGCCACCGCGACGCCGGCGTGCAGCACGCCGGACAGGCCGCCGTAGTGCGCGAGCGCCGGCTGCAGCAGCAAGCCCGGATGCACGAGCGGCCAGGCCGCCAGCCAGGCGAGCGCCGCCGCCGCCGGCAGCCGCGCGGCGCGGCCGAGCAGCGCGACGACGAGCGCGCCGGCCAGGTTGGCGCCCAGATGCGCTGCGCTCCAATGCACGAAGGCGGCCGTGACGGTGCGCCAGGGCTCGCGCAGCGCGAGCGCCGGCTGCCAGTCGAGCCAGGCCGAGGGCAGCCACCAGCCGAGCAACGCACCGGCCGCGGCCGTCGCCGCGAGCGCCGTCCAGGCCGCGCCGGGAGCGCGCAGCGCGCTCAGCGCCCATGCAGGCACGAATCACGCCCGCAATTCATGCCTGGGAGGGCTCGGCGCCCGCGAAGACCGCACGGGCTGGGAGTCTGTGAAGGCACGAATCGCGCCCACTCGATTCGTGCCTTCACAGGCTCTCAGCCGAACACGGCGCGCCACAGCGCGAGCACGGCCTCGCGCTCGCCCGCGAGCAACGCCGGCTCGATCTGCGTGGACTGCTCGTCGAGCCGTGCGCGGTGCTGCGCGCGCCGCAGCTCGCGGTAGGCATCGGCGGCGGCCAGACCCACGCCGGCGGGCAGCAGGCCGGCCGCCTCGGCACGCTGCAGCAAGGCGATGTTGCCCTTGTTGTCGAGCAGCTGCGGGTGGCTGCACGCATGCTCGAGCACGAGCGCCTGCACCGCGAACTCGACGTCGATCATGCCGCCGGCACTCTGCTTGACGTCGAACAGCCCGGCGCGCACCGGGTGCGCCGCACGCACGCGCTCGCGCATCGCGCGCACCTCGGCGCGCAAGGCGGCACCATCGCGCGGCGCGACGAGCACCGCGCGGCGTGCCGCCTCGAAGCGCTCGCCCACCGCCGGCGGCCCGGCGGCGAAGCGCGCCCGCGTGAGCGCCTGGTGTTCCCAGGTCCAGGCGGTGTTGCTGCCGCGGCCCGCCTGGTAGCGCTCGAAAGCGCCGATCGAGGTGACGAGCAGACCCGAGCTGCCGTTGGGCCTGAGCGCCATGTCGATGTCGAACAGCTCACCCGCCGAGGTGCGCAGCGTGAGCCAGGTCAGCAGCTTGCGCACGAAGGCGCCGTAGACCTCCTGCGCGCGCTGCTCGTCGCTCTCGTGCGCGTCGTCGTAGAGGAAGACGAGGTCGAGGTCGCTGCCGTAGCCCAGTTCCTTGCCGCCGAGCTTGCCGTAGGCGATCGCGGCCAGCCCGCAGGACTCGGCGTGGCGCCGGCCGAAGCGCTGCCAGGCCCAGCGCAGCGTCACGTCCAGCATGGCGTCGGCCAGCGCGGAGAGGTCGTCGGCCACCGCCTCGACGCTCAGTTCGCCTTCGACGTCGCGCACGAGCGTGCGGAAGACCTCGGCGTGGTGTGCGTGGCGCAGCGTGTCGAGCAGCGACTCCTCGTCCTCCTCGCCGGCGCGGGCCCAGGCCAGGCGACGCTGCTCGAGCTCGGCGACGAAGAGCTGCGGCTCGAAGCGCTGGTGCTGCATGCGCTCGTCGGCCAGCTCGTCGATCACGCCCGGATGGAGCATCAGATAGCGCATCGGCCAGCGCGCCAGGCCCAGCAGGCGCAGCAGCCGCCGCAGCACATGCGGCCGCTCGGCGAGCAGCGCGAGGTAGCTCTCGCGCCGCCGCAGCGGCTCGACCCAGTCGATGAAGCGCAGCGTCGCCTCCTCGCTCACCTGCCCCTGCTGCAGCAGTTGCGCCGCCTGCTGCACGAGGCGGCCCAGGCGCAGGCGGCTGTCGTCGCGCAGCGCCGCCACGCGCGGCTGGCGCGCGAAGTCGCGCACGCGCGCGGCCAGCGCGGCGGGCAGCCGCTCGAGCAGCGCCTCGCTGTCGACCGCCAGCGGCCCGTTGCCGCAGCGCCGGCATTCGCCCGTGCCCTGGACGGCAGCGTCGCGGTTGTCGTGCAGCAGCGCGTCGAACTCGCCGACGACGAACTCGCGCACCTCGTCGAGCCGCTCGAGCAGCCCGCAGGCGTCGGCGCGGCATTCGAGGCCCAGGCTGCGCGCGATCCAGTGCAGGTCGTCGTCGTCGCCGGGCAGCAGGTGCGTCTGCTGGTCGTCGAGATACTGGATGCGGTGCTCGACGCGGCGCAGGAAGACATAGCCGTCGGCGAGCGCGCGCGCCGTCTCGGGCTTCATGAGCCCGCTGGCGGCCAGGCACTCGAGCGCGCGCAGCGTGCGTCGGGTCCGGATCTCGGGGAACTGGCCGCCGCGCACCACCTGCAGCAGCTGCACGATGAACTCGATCTCGCGGATGCCGCCGCGCGAGAGTTTCACGTCGTTGGCGCGCTCGGGCCGGCCGGCGGCGCGCCGCTGCGCCTCGTCGCGGATCTTGCGGTGCAACTGGCGCAGGCCCTCGAAGACGCCGTAGTCGAGATAGCGCCGGTAGACGAAGGGCGTGACCAGCGCGCGCAGCTCGAGCGCGCTGCCGCCGGCCAGCGCCGCACGCGGCGCGACGACGCGGCTTTTGAGCCAGGCGAAGCGCTCCCACTCGCGGCCCTGCACGAGGAAGTACTCCTCGAGCATCGGCAGGCTCGCCACCGGCGGACCCGAGTTGCCGTTGGGGCGCAATGCCAGGTCGACGCGGAACACGAAGCCGTGCTCGGTGACCTCGCCGATGAGCGCGTACAGGCGTTTCGCGACGAAGGCGAAGTACTCGTGGAAGGACACCGGTCGAGCGCCGGCGCCGCCCGCGGTGTGGCCCTCGTCGCCGTAGACGTAGACGAGGTCGATGTCGGACGAGACGTTGAGCTCGCGCGCGCCGAGCTTGCCCATGCCGACGATCCAGAAGTCGCAGCGCCGGCCGTCGGCCGCCAGCGGCACGCCGTGGCGCGCGTCGGCCTCGCGCAGCGCGTCGGCCAGCGCCAGCTCCAGCGCCGCCTCGGCCAGCGCCGTCATCGCGCCGGTCACGGCGTCGAGCGGCGCACCTTGCTCGACATCGAGCTGCACCAGGCGCTCGAGCACCAGCTGGCGCGCGATGCGCAGCGCGTCGGCCAGCGGCAGCGCGTGCGGCGCGGCGGCCAGCGCCGCGGCCAGCGCGGTGACCTCGTCGAAGCCCGGCACACCGGCGCCGAGCAGCCCCAGCTCGGCGGCGTAGCGGCGACGCACGCGCTGCACGAAGCGGCTGTAGCCGGCCTCGGCAGCGGCGGCGGAAAAGGGCATCGGCAACTTCCTCCTGCGGCCGCGCGGGCATGGCCCTGCGGGGCGGCGCGAAGACTATGCGCAAGCCCAAGGCCCACTGCGGCAGGGGGACATTGCGGCGCGCCGCCGCGCCGGGCGGCCGCTACGGCGTCTCGTGCCCGAGCTTGAACACCGCCACCGCCTCGGCCAGGCGCGCCGCCTGTTGCCGCAGGCTTTCGGCGGCCGCCGCCGACTCCTCCACCAGCGCGGCGTTCTGCTGCGTCATCCGGTCGAGCTGCGCGACCGCGCTGCTGACCTGGCCGATGCCTGAGTCCTGCTCGGCGGCGCCGGCGCTGATCTCGCTGATCAGGTCGCTCACCTTGTGCACCTGGGCGACGATGCCGCCCATCGTCTGCCCGGCCTCGTCGACCAGCGCGCTGCCGGCATCGACTTGCTCGACGCTGGCGCCGATCAGGCTCTTGATCTCGCGCGCGGCCTCGGCGCTGCGCTGCGCCAGCGTGCGCACCTCGCCGGCCACGACCGCGAAGCCGCGCCCTTGTTCGCCGGCGCGCGCCGCCTCGACCGCGGCGTTGAGCGCGAGGATGTTGGTCTGGAAGGCGATGCCGTCGATGGTGCCGATGATGTCGGCGATCTTGCGGCTCGAAGTCTGGATGCGGCCCATCGTCGAGACCACCCTCTGCACCAGCTGGCCGCCGCGCGAGGCGACCTCGGCCGCCGCCGCCGCGAGCTGGCGGGCAGCCTGCGCACTCTCCGCGCTGGACTTCACCGCCGTCGTCATCTCCTCCATCGAAGCCGCGGTCTGCTGCAGGTTGCTCGCCTGCTGCTCGGTGCGCGCCGACAGGTCCTGGTTGCCCTGTGCGATCTGGCCCGACGCCGTGGCCACGCTGTCGACGCCGCTGCGCACCTGGCCCACGAGGGTGCGCAGCTTGCGCGTCATGTGGTCGATGGCCGCGGCGAGCTGGCCGATCTCGTCGCCGCCGCGCACCTCGAGGCTGCGCCCGAGATCGCCTTCGGACACCGCATGCGCCAGCGCCGCCGCCCGGCCCAGAGGCCGCGTGATGCTGCGCGCCAGGCCGTATACGCCCACGGCCGCCGCGGCCAGCAGCACGAACAGGCCGACCCACAGCGTGATGCGGGTGGCCCGCAGCGCGGCCAGGTCGGCCGTCACGTCGACGACGACGCTGGCCGCGCCGAGCACCGCGCCTTCGTCGACGCCGTGGCACTTCAGGCAATTGATGCCGCGCGCATCCTTGGTGGCGATGAAAGGCACCACGGTGCGCAGCCAGACCTGGCCGTCGCGGCCTTGCTCGAGGGCGCGCTCGACCTTGCCGCCGGCCAGCACGCGCCGGTCCATCTCGTCGATCGGCTGCTCCTGCGGCAGACCGGCGTCGAACTCGTCGTCGATCGCCTTGGCGCGCATGATGCGCACCTGCTGCACGCCGTCGACGGCGCCCATGCGTTCGATGAACTTGGCGCGCGCGCGCTTGTCGCTGATGACGTCGGTGTCGCCGACCTTGGTGACCATCAGCGTGTTCAGGCCGTTGACCATGTCGGCGGCGACGACGGCGGCACGCGCCTCGGCACCGCGCAGGATGCGCTGCTCGATGGCGCCGGCGAACCACTGCTGCACCGCGACGCCGACCGCGACGACCGGGCCCAGGATCAGGATCAGCAGCTTGGACCCGAGCCCGACGTCGCGCCAGCCGCGCGGCCGGCGGGCCGTGACGGCGGGCAAGACGGCGACCAAGTCGGCGCCGCTGCTCGTTTTCCCCGGAAGGGTCATGGCCATGATCGGTTCCCTCGTGTTGGCGGTCGCGTCCCTGCCCGGGCCGTTGCCAGCGGCGCTCGGTCGCCGCCCGCAGCGGCCCCGCCGGCCGTGATGGCGATTTCGCCCGCGATGGCCGCGACCTGAGGGCGCCGGCAGTGGCTCATTTCACGCTGCCGGCGCCGGCGCCAGGCCGTGCCGCAGAATCGCCGCCTGGGGGTGTAGCCGCATGAAGATCGCCGCGCTGCAGATGGTTTCGACGCCCGACGTCGCGCGCAACCTGGACGTCGCCGCCCGCCTGGTGGCCGAGGCCGCCGGCGCCGGCGCGCAGCTGGCCGCATTGCCCGAGTATTTCTGCCTGCTGGCGCGCGACGACCGCGACAAGCTGGCCATCGCCGAGGCCCCGGGCGCCGGGCCGATCCAGCAGACCCTGGCTGCGCTGGCCGGGCGGCACGGCCTGTGGCTGATCGGCGGCACGCTGCCGATCGTTGCCGGGGCCGCCGCGGCCGGCGCGGGCGCCGGCCGCGGGGCGCGCGTGCGCAACCGCTGCTGCGTCTACGCACCCGACGGCCGCGAGGCCGCGCACTACGACAAGCTGCACCTGTTCGCATTCGACAACGGCCGCGAGAGCTACGACGAAGGCCGCACGCTGCTGGCCGGTGCCGAGCCCGTGGCGCTGGACTGCGCGGGCTGGCGCGTCGGCCTGTCGATCTGCTACGACCTGCGCTTCCCCGAGCTGTACCGCGCGCTGATGCGGCCGCCCTGCGACCTCATCGTCGTACCCTCGGCCTTCACCCACACCACCGGCCGCGCGCACTGGGAGCTGCTGCTGCGCGCACGCGCCGTCGAGAACCAGTGCTACGTGCTCGCCCCCGCGCAAGGCGGTGCACACGAAAACGGCCGGCGCACCTGGGGCCACAGCCTGGTGGCCGATCCCTGGGGCGAGGTGCTGGCCTGCCGTGCCGAGGGCGAGGGCGTGGTGCTCGCCGAGATCGACCGCGCACGCCTCGACGAAGTGCGCCGGCAACTGCCGGCGCTGGCGCACCGGCGCCTGTGAGCGAAAGCGGCCGCGGGCAGGCCCGCACAGGCCGGCCCTGCGCCCTGCTCAGGCGTGCGGCTTGCGCGCGCGCACCGTGGGGCGGCAGGCAGACCCGCGCAGGTGAGCCCTGCACCCCGGCGCTCAAAGCCAGCCGTACATCATCTGGCGCGCCAGGCGCGCCTTGAGCGGCGCCGCGGCTTCCAGCGCCGCGAGCGCGAGTCCGCGCAGCGCGGCCGCGCCCGGCCACTGCCAGGTGAAGCTGCGGGCCAGGACGTCGGTGGCGACGATCGCGCTCCAGCGGTCGGGCGCGCGCGCCCAGGCCACGCGGCGCAAGGCGGCGTCGAGGTCGTCGTCCGCGCGCAGGGCCTGCGCCAGGGCCTGAACGTCGCGCAGGCCGAGGTTCAGGCCCTGGCCGGCCACCGGGTGCAGGGTCTGCGCGGCGTTGCCGATGCGCACGACGCGGCCCTGCACGAGGCTGCGCTCGGCGTTGAGGCCGAGCGCGAAGGCCCGAAGCGGTGCGAGGCTGCGCACCTGCCCGGCCTGCGCGGGCAGCAGATGGGCGAGCAGGGCCATGCGCCGGCGCTCGTCGAGCGCGCCCAGCGGATCGTCGTCGCGCGCGACGCACCACACGAGCGCGGCGCGGCGCAGCCCGGGCGCGAGCTCGCCGCGCGGCGCCAGCGGCAGCAGCGCCAGCGGCCCGCCGGGCGTGAAGCGCTCGAAGGCCACTCCGGCGACGCCGCCTTCGAGCGTGACTTCGCCGACCCAGGCCGTCTGCGCGTAGTCGCGCACCAGGGTCTTGCGCGCCTGCTCGCCGAAGACGCCGCCTTCGGCGACGACGGCCAGCTCGAAGGTCTCGGCGACGCCGGCATCGACCTCGACGCCGCCGGGCACCGGCTTCAAGGCGGCCACCGGCGTGCCGAACCGCGCACCCAGACGCTGCGGTTCGGCGGCCACGGCGGCCAGCCAGGCGTGCTGCAGGGCTGCGAGCAACGCGCCATAGCCGAGGACGGCGCCGAGTTGCGGCACGCCGAGCGCCTGCGCCGAGAGCCACACCTCGGGCTGCGCAGCGCGGCCGGGGAATGCCGGGGCGCTCTGCGAGACGCGCACCTCGGCGATCGGCGCGGCGGCCTGCGCGAGCGCGCCCGGCCACAGCCCGAGGCGCTCGAGGAACAGCAGGCTGCCCAGCGCCAGCGCCAGCGCGCGCGGATCGCCGGCGACGTCGCGCTCGGCCGGCCGCGCATCGAACACCGTGATGGCCGCCTGCGGCAGCAGGCTGCGCGCATGCAGGGCCAGGGCCAGGCCGACCGGCCCGGCGCCGACGACGGCGACGCGACAGCGGCTCATCGCACGCGCATGGGGCCTGAGCCTGCGGAGATCGGAATCACGCCGCGTATTATTCGCCGCACCTCGTCAACCCCTGGGGAGAGCGCACCATGGCCCTGATGGACTTCATCAAGAAGCAGTTCATCGACGTCATCGAGTGGACCGAGTCGGGCGACGGCACGCTCGCGTTCCGCTACCCGATGGCCGACAACGAGATCCAGTACGGCGGCATGCTCACCGTGCGCGAGACGCAGGCGGCCGTCTTCGTCAACGAGGGCAAGGTGGCCGATGTGTTCGGCCCCGGCCTGTACAAGCTGACGACGCAGACGCTGCCGGTGCTGACCTACCTGAAGAACTGGGACAAGCTGTTCCAGAGCCCGTTCAAGAGCGACGTGTTCTTCTTCAGCACGCGCCAGCAGCTCGACCGCCGCTGGGGCACGACGCAGCCGGTGACGATCCGCGACAAGGATTTCGGCGCCGTGCGTCTGCGCGCTTTCGGCAACTACGCCTTCCACGTCGCCGACGCCAAGGTGTTCTACGGCGCCGTGAGCGGCACGCGCGAGCGCGTCACGCTCGACGACGTCGACGGCCAGCTGCGCGGCCTGATGCTGCAGAACATCAGCAACGCGGTGGCCGCCAGCGGCGTCCCCTTCCTCGACCTGGCGGCCAACCAGATCGAGTTCGCGCGCCAGCTGCAGTCGGCCAACGCGCCCGAGTTCGCCAAGCTCGGCCTCGCGCTCGACGCGGTGACGGTGCAGAACGTCAGCCTGCCCGAGGAGCTGCAGAAGATCCTCGACCAGAAGATCGGCATGGGCATGGTCGGCGGCGACATGGGCAAGTTCATGCAGTACCAGACGGCGCAGGCGATCCCGAAGTTCGCCGAGGGCGCGGCCGGCGCCGGCGGCGGTGGTGTCGTCGGCGACGCGATGGGTCTGGGCGCCGGAGTCGCCCTCGGCCAGGTGATGGCGCAGCAGCTCGCCCAGGGGCTGCACGGCGGCGCCGCCGCCGCACAGACCGCGGCGCCGGCGGCGATCCGGCCCGACGAAATCATGGCCACGCTCGAGAAACTCGCCGAACTCAAGAGCAAGGGCATCCTCACCGAGGACGAGTTCAGCGCCAAGAAGGCCGAGCTGCTCAGGAAGCTCGCCTGAGAAGACGCGCACCGCGCCTGCGATCCCCATCCGCACGGGCTCCGAGCACCGTCCGTTCGCCGTCGGCCGACCGCGCCGCCCTTGGCCACCACCCCGCCGCGCGCCTACCGCGCCGCCTGTCCCAACTGCGGCGCGGCGGTCGAGTTCGCCTCGGCCGCCTCGGCCAGCGCGGTATGCAGCTTCTGCCGCAGCACGCTGGTGCGCGACGGCGAGGCCTTGCGGCGCATCGGCACGAGCGCCGAGCTGTTCGACGACCACTCGCCGCTGCGCCTGGGCGCCGGCGGCAAGCGCCAGGGCCTCGCCTTCACGCTCGTCGGCCGGCTGCAATACGCCTACGAGGGCGGCTCCTGGAACGAGTGGCACGCGCTGTTCGACAACGGCCGCTCGGCCTGGCTGTCGGAGGACAACGGCGCGTACGTGCTGGCCTTCGACGCGCCGCTGCCGACCGACGCGCCGGCGCTGGCCGCGCTGCGCGCCGGCCAGCGCGTGCGGGTCGACGGCCGCGACTGGGACGTGGCCTCGATCACCCACGCCCGGCTGCACGCCGCCGAGGGCGAGCTGCCGGTGCCGCCGGCCGGCGCAGGCGAGTTCCTCGTCGCCGATCTGCGCAACAGCGTCGGCGAGGTGGCCACGCTCGACGGCAGCGACCCGGCACGGCCCGTCTGGAGCGTCGGCCGCTCGGTGCTGCTCGGCGAGCTGGCGATGCAGGGGCTGGCCGAGACGGCCGCCAAGGCGCTTGCCGGCCGCGCCATCGAGTGCCCGAACTGCGGCGCCCCGCTCGAGCCCAGGCTCAGCTCGACCCAGAGCCTCGTCTGCGGCCAGTGCAAGGCCGTCGTCGACCTCTCGCGCGGCGTCGGCGCCGAGCTTGCGCACTACACGCAGAACAATGCCGGCCCGGGGCGGCGCGAGCCGCGCATCGCGCTGGGCAAGATGGGCAGGCTGGCCGCGCTCGTGCCGGGTCAGCCGAGCGAGGTCTGGCAGGTCGTGGGCTACCTGGAGCGCTGCGACATCCCCGACGAGGGCGAAGAGCCGACCTACTGGAGCGAATACCTCCTGTACCACGCAACGCTGGGCTTCTCGTTCCTCGTCGACTCCGAGGACGGCTGGAGCCGGGTGCAGCCGATCACCGGCGCGCCCAAGGTGCGCGGCGATCGGGCCAAGTACGATGGCGTCGACTACCGGCACCGCGCCAGCTACGACGCCAGGGTCACCTGGGTGCTGGGCGAGTTCTACTGGCGCGTGCAGCGCGACGAGCGCGCCCGCGTCAGCGACTACGAAGGCGCCGGCAACCAGAGCGCGCAGCGCCTGTCGTGCGAGCGCACGGCCGGCTTGGGCGGCGACGCCGACGGCGAAGTGGTCTGGTCGGCCGGCAAGGCGCTGCCGGCGTCCGAGGTGGCGCAGGCCTTCGGGCTGCCGCCGCCGGGCCCCGCCGAGCTCGCGCGCACGCTGGGCCGCTTCAAGCCGGCGGGCGCCGGGCTGCGCACGATCATCTGGATCGTCGTGCTCATCGTGCTCGTGATGTCGGCGATGGACAGCTGCGACCACGACGAGTGCGCGGATATCAAGTCCACGTTCGGCGCGTCGAGTGCCGAATACCGCCAATGCGTCGCGCAGCGCGGCTCGGGGACGAGCGGGCGCAGCGGCGGCGGCAGCTTCGGCGGCTGGAGCAGCGGCGGCGGCCACAAGTGAAAGCGCAACAACCCTGGAGGTGACCCATGCTGGGAATCGAATGGCTCAAGCCGGGCGTGCTCATCGGCTCGCTCGTGTACGCGCTGATGGGCGTCGTGATCTTCTGGCTGTGCTTCGTCGTCGTCGACAAGCTCACGCCCTACCACCTGTGGGACGAGATCGTCGAGAAGAAGAACGTGGCGCTGGCGATCGTCGTCGGCTCGATGTGCATCGCCATCGGACTCATCGTCTCGGCGGCGGTGCACGGCTAGCGTGATGGCCGAGCCGGCAGCGCCGGCCGCTGCCGCCGAGCCGGGCGACGGCAGCGCGGCTCAGGGCGCTCGCGCCGAGGTCTCGCCGGCCGAGCTGGCGCTGCTGGCCTCGGTGTTCGTCGTCGCCGCCTGCGGCCTGGTGTACGAGCTGGCCGCCGGGGCGCTGGCCAGCTACCTGCTCGGCGACTCGGTGCTGCAGTTCAGTACCGTCATCGGCGCGTACCTGTTCGCGATGGGCATCGGCTCCTGGGCCAGCCGCTACCTCAGGCGCCGGCTGGTGGCGCAGTTCCTGCGCATCGAGCTGCTCGTGGGCCTGGTCGGCGGGCTGATGCCGGCGGCGCTGTTCGTCGCGCACAGCGTGCTGCCGGCCGGGCATGGCGCGGGCTTTCGCGTGCTGCTGTACGGCCTGGTGACGATCGTCGGCGTGCTCGTCGGCCTCGAGATCCCGCTCGTGATGCGCATCCTGCGGCGCCACTTCGGCGCGCGCTGGGCGCTGGCCGAGCTGGTGTCGCAGGTGCTGACCTTCGACTACCTGGGCGCGCTCGTCGTCGCGGTGGCGTTTCCGCTGCTGTTCGTACCGCATCTCGGTCTGGTGCGCACGGGCCTGTTCTTCGGCCTGCTCAACGCGGCGGTGGCGGTGTGGGCGCTGTGGCTGTTCCGCGCCGAACTGCGCCCCTGGCGCGCCCACGCCCTGGCCTGCGCCGCGGTGCTGGGCGTGCTCGGCCTGGCGATGGCCGCGGCCGGGCGCCTCACGACCTGGGCCGAGGACCAGTTCTACGGCGACTCGATCATCCTGCGTGAGACGAGCGCGTACCAGCGCGTGGTGGTCACCGCCGGGCCTGCCGGCCTGCGCCTGTTCCTCAACGGCAACCTGCAATTCCACGCGCGCGACGAGTACCGCTACCACGAGGCGCTGGTGCACCCGGCGCTGGCCGGCTTTGCCGGCGCGCGCGCACCGCGCCGCGTGCTGGTGCTGGGCGGCGGCGACGGGCTGGCGCTGCGCGAGATCCTGCGCTACACCGGCATCGAGCAGGTGGTGCTGGTGGAGCTGGATCCGCACATCACGCGGCTGTTCGCGACCCAGCCGCTGCTCACCGCACTCAACCGCGGCGCGCTCTCCGACCGCCGGGTGCGCATCGTCAACGCCGACGCCTTCACCTGGCTCGAATCGAACCGCGAGACCTTCGACGTCATCGTCATCGACTTCCCCGACCCGACCAACTTCTCGCTGGGCAAGCTCTACACCACGAGCCTGTACCGGCGTGCCGACCAGGCGCTCGCCGCCGACGGGTGGATGGTGGTGCAGACGACCTCGCCTTTGGTGGCGCGCAGGAGCTTCTGGACGGTGGTCGCCACGCTCGAGGCGGTGGGCCTGACGACGACGCCCTACCACGTGCATGTGCCGAGCTTCGGCGAATGGGGCTTCGTGCTCGCCGGGCATCGGCCCTGGCCGGGCCTGCGCACGCTGCCGCCGGGCCTGCGCTTTCTCACGCCGCAGGGCATGAACGCGATGCTCGACTTCCCGCCCGACATGGCGCGCGTGCCGGCCGAGCCGAACCGTCTTTCGAACCAGGTGCTGGTGTCGATCTTCGAGGAAGAGTGGGGCAAGGTGACGCATTAGGCGCAGCGCGTGCAGCGCGTGCAGCGCGTGCAGCGGGTGCAGCGCGTGCAGCGGGTGCCGCGGGTGCCGCGGGCGGCCGGCGCCGGTTGCTGCTCGGCGCGGCGGCCGGCGTGGCGGGCAGCGTCGCCTGGCTGGGCGGCTGCGGCCGCGGCCCGGCGGCGGTGGCGCTGCCGCCGGGCGGCTGGGTCGGCGCCGACGCCGAACGCGGCCACCGCGTGCGCGACGCGGCCGAGCGGCGCCGCGGCGTCTGGCCCGCGCCGGCACGGCGTGTGGGCGTGCTGATTGCCGGCGCCGGGATCGCCGGGCTGGCAGCGGCGCGCGCCTTCACCCAGCGCGGCATCGACGACGTGCACCTGCTCGAGCTCGAAGACGCCGCCGGCGGCCATGCGCGCGGCCATGCCATGGCCGGCATGCCCTGCCCGCTGGGCGCACATTACCTGCCGCTGCCCGCGCCCGAGTCGACCGAAGTCGCCGCCTGGCTGCACGAAATCGGCCTGCTGCGCCGGGTGCAGGGCCGCAGCCTGCCTGCGGAGCGGCATCTGTGCCACAGCCCGCAGGAACGCCTGTTCCACGACGGGCATTGGATCGAAGGCCTGCTCGCGCCCGCGGCGCCCGGCTCGCCGCGCCTCGAGCAGTACCGGCGCTTCGCCGCACGCATCGACGCGCTCGCCCGGCGCAGCGACGGCGGCCGTCGCTTCGCGCTGCCGGCGCATCGCGCCCGCTGGGACGCCGAGTCGGCCGCGCTCGACGCCACCGCGTTCGCAAGCTGGCTCGCGCGCGAGGGCTTCGACGAGCCCGCGCTGCTCGCCTACCTCGACTACTGCTGCCGCGACGACTACGGCGCCGGCGCCGACGTCGTCTCGGCCTGGGCCGGGGTGCACTACTTCGCCAGCCGACACGGCTTTCACGCGCCCGGCGAGCCCGAGCGCGAGCGCGACGCCGTCTTCACCTGGCCCGAAGGCAACGCCTGGCTCGTGCAGCGCCTGGCCGCGCCGCTGGGCGAGCGGCTGCACACCGGTGCGAGCGTGCTCGGCGTGCGCGAGGAGCGCGCCGGCGTGCAGGTGCTCGTGCGGCACGAAGCCAGCGGCCGCACCGAAAGCTGGTCGGCCGGCATCGTGGTGCTGGCGCTGCCGCTGGCACTGGCCGCGCGCCTCGTCGACCGCGCGCCCGAGGCGCTGCGCCAGGCCGCTGCGCTGCTGCCCTCGGCACCCTGGCTCGTGGCCAACCTGCAGCTCGACGCGCCGCTGCTCGAGCGCATCGGCGCGCCGTTGTCCTGGGACAACGTGATCGAGCACGCCGCCGGCACCAGCACCAGCCTGGGCTACGTCGACGCCCTGCACCAGAGCCTGCGGCCCTACGCCGGCGCCGGCGTGCTGAGCGCGTACCACGCGCTGCCTGCAGCCGAGCGCGCGCCGCTCCTGGCGGCCGACTGGCGCCCCTGGGCCGAGCGCGTGCTCGCCGACCTCGCGCCGGCGCATCCGGACCTGCGCGCCAAGGTGCGCCGCATCGACCTCATGCGCTGGGGCCACGGCATGGCGGTTCCGCGGCCCGGTGTGCAGCGCCACCCGGCGCTGCTCGCGTTGCGTGCGGCACGCGGGCGGCTGCGCTACGCGCATTCGGACCTCGCCGGCTGCTCGGTGTTCGAGGAGGCGTTCACGGCGGGGGCCGAAGTGGCCGGCCGAGCCGACGCGCTGCGCTAACCTCGCCGCCTCGTCCAACCAAGTCCGCTCGCAGCATGCAGTACCGCCGCCTCGGCCGCGCCGGCGTCAGGGTCAGCGCCCTCGCGCTCGGCTCCTGGGTCACCTACCACAACCAGGTCGACACCCGCTCGGCCGTCGAGATGATGGCCGCCGCCTACGATGCCGGCGTGAACTTCTTCGACAACGCCGAGGCCTACGCCGGCGGCCGGAGCGAAGAGATCATGGGTGCGGCCCTGAAGCAGCTCGGCTGGCCGCGCCTGAACTACCTCGTGTCGACGAAGTTCTACTGGGGTCTGGAGCGCAGCGGCGAGGGCGTCAACCGCAAGGACACGCTCAACCGCAAGTACCTGATGCAGGCCATCGACGGCTCGCTCGAGCGCTTGCAGCTCGAGCATGTCGACCTCGTGTACTGCCACCGCCCCGACCCGCAGACGCCGGTAGAGGAGACGGCGCGCGCGATGAACGACCTCATCGTGCAGGGCAAGGCGCTGTACTGGGGCACCAGCGAGTGGCCTGCCGACGCCATCCGCGCCGCCTGGGAGCTGGCCGAGCGCCACGGCTGGCACAAGCCGGTGGTCGAGCAGCCGCAGTACCACCTGTTCCACCGCAGGCGCGTGGAGCTCGAGTACGCGCGCCTGTACGACGAGTGCGGCCTCGGCCTCACGACCTGGAGCCCGCTCGCTTCGGGGCTGCTGACGGGCAAGTACCGCAGCGGCATTCCGCAGGGCAGCCGCGGCGCGCTGCAGACGATGGCCTTCCTGCGCGACGGCCTCACCAGCCCGGCGCGCAACGCGGCGGTGGCGGCGCTCGAGCCGATCGCCGCCGAGCTCGGCGCGACGCCGGCGCAGCTGGCCATCGCCTGGGCGGCGAGGAACCCGCGCGTGAGCTCGGTCATCACCGGCGCGTCGCAACTGCCCCAGCTCGAGAGCAACCTCGCCGCGGCGGCGCTGATCGACAAGCTCACGCCCGAGGTGCTGGCACGCATCGACGCCGTCACCGCCGCGCTCGCCGACTGAGAGCGACCAAGGACGACCCGGGCGCACTCGGGGCGAGCGACGGCCGCGTCTGCCCGGGCCGCATGCGGCCGGGTGGCCGCCGCGTCAGTCCCGCGCCGCGACGTCGCCGCGCACGAGCCGGCGCCTTTCGCTGTGCGCCGGCGCGAAGGCCGCCTCCAGCGCGGCCAGCAGCGCCTCGGCCGCGGCGCTGTTGTCGGCGTCGCGGTTGCACACGTAGACGTCGAGCGTCACGGCCGCCAGCTCGGGCCAGGTGTGCAGCGCCAGGTGCGACTCGGCCAGCAGCACCATGCCGGTCACGCCGCCGGGCGCGCCGAAGCGGTGGAACAGCTCGCCCACCGGCGCCAGGCCGGCGGCGCCGACCGCGCGCAGCGCGAGCGCGCGCAGGCGCTCGGCGTCGCTCAGCAGCGCGCTCGCCGCGGCGCAGCCGTGCAGGTCGGCGGTGAGGTGCAATCCGCGCATGGGATCAGAGCCCGCGAAGACCGAGCGCGCGCCGGCGCTTCATGGCGGCAAGGACCCTCGCGAGAGGAGCGGATGATAGGCGCGGCCTAGAATCGAAGCTCCCCGCCGCACGTGCGCACGCCATGACCGAATCCGACACCCACAAGCTGATGGCCGACACGATCCGCGCGCTGGCGATGGACGCGGTGCAGCAGGCCAACTCCGGCCACCCGGGCGCACCGATGGGCATGGCCGAGATGGCGGTGGCGCTGTGGGGCAGCGGGCTGCTCAGGCACAACCCGGCCGATCCGCATTGGGCGGATCGCGACCGCTTCGTGCTCAGCAACGGCCACGCCTCGATGCTGCTGTACGCGCTGCTGCACCTCACCGGCTACGAGCTGCCGATGAGCGAGCTGCGCAACTTCCGCCAGCTGCACAGCAAGACGCCGGGCCATCCGGAGGTGGACGTCGCGCCCGGCGTCGAGACCACCACCGGCCCGCTCGGCCAGGGCCTGGCCAACGCCGTGGGCATGGCACTGGCCGAGAAGCTGCTCGCGCACGAATTCAACCGGCCGGGCCACGCGATCGTCGACCATCGCACCTGGGTCTTCGCCGGCGACGGCTGCCTGATGGAGGGCGTGAGTCACGAAGCCTGCGCGCTGGCCGGCGCGCTGCGCCTGGGCAAGCTGGTGCTGCTGTACGACGACAACGGCATCAGCATCGACGGGCCGGTGCAGCCCTGGTACGTCGACGACGTGGCCGGGCGCTTCGCCGCCTACCGCTGGAACGTGATCGGCCCGATCGACGGCAACGACGTCGCTGCGGTGCGCAGCGCGCTCGACGCGGCGCGCGCCGAGACGCTGCGCCCGAGCATCGTGATCTGCCGCACCACGATCGGCAAGGGCAGCCCGCACCGCGCCGGCAGCGCCAAGGCGCACGGCGAGGCGCTCGGCGTCGAGGAAGTGCAGGCCACGCGCGAGGCGCTCGGCTGGACCTGCCCGCCCTTCGTCGTGCCCGAGGCCTCGTACCGGGCCTGGGATGCGCGCGCCGCCGGAGCTGCGGCGCAGGAGCGCTGGAACGAGGCCTTCGCCGCCTACCGCGCGGCCTGGCCGGAACTGGCCGCGGAGTACGAGCGCCGCATGCGCGGCGAGCTGCCGGCCGACTTCGTGCGCGCCACGGTCGAAGCCATCGCCGCCGCCGACGCCAAGGCCGAGGCGGTGGCCACGCGCAAGGCAAGCCAGCTCGCGCTCGAGCTGTTCACCAAGCTGATGCCCGAGCTGCTCGGCGGCAGCGCCGACCTCACCGGCAGCAACCTCACCAACACCGCATCGACGCCGGCGCTGCGCATCGCCGAGGACGGCACGCCCAACGGCGGGCGCCACATCAGCTACGGCGTGCGCGAGTTCGGCATGGTCGCCGTGCTGAGCGGCGTCGCGCTGCACGGCGGCTTCATCCCCTACGGCGGCACCTTCCTCACCTTCAGCGACTACTGCCGCAACGCCGTGCGCATGGCGGCGATGATGAAGCGGCGCGCGGTCTACGTGTTCACGCACGACAGCATCGGCCTGGGCGAGGACGGCCCCACGCACCAGAGCGTGGAGCACGCCGCCAGCCTGCGCCTGGTGCCCAACCTCGACGTCTGGCGCCCGGCCGACAGCGCCGAGACGCTGGTGGCCTGGACGATGGCGCTGGGGCGCATCCACGGGCCGACGGCGCTGCTGCTGACGCGCCAGTCGGTGCCCTACCTGCCCAAGCCGGCGCTCGCCGAGATCGGCAAGGGCGGCTACGTGCTCGCCGAGCCGACCGAAGTGGGCCTCGGCCGCCGCCGCCCCCAGGCCGTGCTGATCGGCACCGGCAGCGAGGTGCAGCTCGCGCTGCACGCGCAGGACGCGCTGGCCAGGGAAGGCATCGCCACGCGCGTCGTCAGCCTGCCCAGCACCAGCGTGTTCGACCGCCAGAGTCCCGAATACAAGAGCGCGGTTCTGCCGGCCGGCATCCCGCGCATCGCCGTCGAGGCCGGCGTCACCGACGGCTGGTGGAAGTACGGCTGCGCCGCCGTCGTCGGCATCGACCGCTTCGGCGAGAGCGCGCCCGCAGCGACACTGTTCGACTTCTTTCATCTCACGGCCGACAACCTGGCGGCCGTGGTGCGCAAGGTGCTCGGGCGCTGAGGCGCGCGGCTCAGCGCACGGTCTTCCATCGACTTCGAACCAAGGAGTGAACTCATGAGCATCAGAGTCGGCATCAACGGCTTCGGCCGCATCGGACGCATGGTGTTCCGCGCGGCGGCGCGGCACTTCGCCGGCGACATCGAGATCGTCGCCGTCAACGACCTGCTCGAGCCCGACTACCTCGCCTACATGCTGCAGTACGACAGCGTGCACGGCCGCTTCAAGGGCGACATCCGGGTCGACGGCAGCACCCTCTTCGTCGACGGCCGCAAGATCCGCCTGACCGCGCACAAGGATCCGGCCGCGCTCGCCTGGGGCGAGGTCGGCGCCGACGTGGTGGTCGAGAGCACGGGGCTCTTCCTCACGCAGGAAAGCTGCCAGAAGCACCTCGACGCCGGCGCCAAGAAGGTGCTGCAGAGCGCGCCGTCCAAGGACGACACGCCGATGTTCGTCTACGGCGTCAACCACGCCAAGTACGCCGGCCAGCAGATCATCAGCAACGCCAGCTGCACGACCAACTGCCTGGCGCCGGTGGCCAAGGTGCTGCACGACAACTGGGGCATCAAGCGCGGCCTGATGACCACCGTGCACGCCGCCACCGCGACGCAGAAGACCGTCGACGGCCCGAGCAACAAGGACTGGCGCGGCGGCCGCGGCATCCTCGAGAACATCATCCCCAGCAGCACCGGCGCGGCCAAGGCGGTGGGCAAGGTCATCCCCGAGCTCAACAAGAAGCTCACCGGCATGTCCTTCCGCGTGCCGACCTCCGATGTCTCGGTCGTCGACCTCACCGTCGAGCTCGCCAAGGAGACCAGCTACGAGGCCATCTGCGCGGCAATGAAGGCCGCCAGCGAAGGCGCGATGAAGGGCGTGCTCGGCTACACCGAGGACAAGGTGGTGGCCACCGACTTCCGCGGCGAGAGCTGCACCAGCGTGTTCGACGCCGACGCCGGCATCATGCTCGACCCGACCTTCGTCAAGGTCGTCGCCTGGTACGACAACGAATGGGGCTATTCGTGCAAGGTGCTCGAGATGGTGCGCGTGATGGCCGGGCGCTAGCCGGCGCGCGGCCGGCGCCCGCCGCGCCTTCGGCATGAAGCCGCTGCTGCGCGCCTTGCTGGCGCTGCTTGCCGTGTTCGCCGCGGCCGCGCAAGGCGAGCGCCTGCCCGGCCCCGCGCCGTCGGCCGATGCCGGCGCGGTGGTCGTGCGCTTCAAGGCCGACGCCGCCACGACGCGCAAGCATGCGCTGGCCGCCGGCGCCGGCGAGGCCACGGTACGCATCGCGCTCGCAGGCCGCGCCGCGGCACTGGGTGCGCGCGTGGGCCGCGCGCTCGGTGCCGGCGCCGCCATCTCCGAGCGCATGCAGGTGGTGCGCGCCGACGGCGTGGATGCGGCAACGCTGGCGCGGCAGCTCGCCGCCGACCCCGAGGTCGAATGGGCGGTGCCCGAGCGCCGCCAGCGGCGCCTCGCCGCACCCAACGATCCGCTGTATGCCGCCGCCGCGCACGGCGTGCGCCCTTACGGCCCCGACAGCGGACAGTGGTATCTGCGTGCACCCGACGCCACGCTGCGCTCGGCCATCGACATCGAGGCGGCCTGGGCGCGCACGCGCGGCAGCGCCGGCGTGGTGGCGGCCGTGCTCGACACCGGTGTGCGCTTCGAGCACCCTGACCTGGGACGCGCGGCCGCCGGCGGCAAGCTGCTGCCGGGCTACGACTTCATCAGCGACGCCGCCGTCGCCAACGACGGCGACGGCCGCGACCCCGACCCGAGCGATCCGGGCGACTGGGTCAGCGCCGCCGAAGCCAACCAGGTGGGCGGCCCCTTCTACCACTGCGGCGCCACCGACACGGCCGGCCGCTACATCGGCGAGCCGAGCAGCTGGCACGGCAGTTCCACGGCGAGCCTGGTGGGCGCACTCACCGACAACGCCCTCGGCATGGCGGGCACGGCCCCGCAGGTGATGGTGCTGCCGTTGCGCGTGCTCGGCAAGTGCTTCGGCAACAGCAGCGACATCCTGGCCGCGATGCGCTGGGCCGCGGGGCTGTCGGTGCCGGGCGTGCCCGACAACCCGAATCCGGCACGCGTGATCAACATGAGCCTGGGCGGCAGCGGCGCCTGCGGCATCGACTATCAGACGGTGGTCGACGAACTCGTCGCGCGCGGCGTCACCATCGTCGCCGCGGCCGGCAACAGCGCCGGCGGCGCGGTGGGCGAGCCGGCCAACTGCCGCGGCGTCCTCGCCGTGCTCGCGCTGCGCCACGCCGGCACCAAGGTCGGCTTCTCGGACCTCGGGCCCGAGATCGCGATCGCCGCACCGGGCGGCAACTGCGTCAACGTCGCGGCCGGCTCGCCCTGCCTCTATCCGATCCTCGCTGCCACCAACAGCGGCACGCAGGGCCCCGCCGCGTCGGGCTGGAGCGACAGCTACGACGCCACCGTGGGCACGAGCTTCTCGGCGCCGCTGGCGGCCGGCGTCGCGGCGCTGATGCTGTCGGCACAGCCGCAGCTTTCACCGGCGCAGCTGCGCACGCTGATGCAGGGCACGGCACGGCCGTTCCCGCAAGGCGGCGCCGACAACGGCAGCAGCGACCCGACGCCGGTCGCGCCCTGCGTGGCACCCCAGGCGGGCGTGCAGCAGCTGCAGTGCTACTGCACGAGCGCGCTGTGCGGCGCCGGCATGCTCGACGCCGGCGCGGCCGTCGCTGCGGCAGCCGGGGAATCGGCGCCGGGCAATGGCGGCGGCAGCGGCAGCAGCAGCAGCAGCGGCGGCGGCGTGATGTCGCTCACCTGGCTTGCGCTGCTCGCCCTGGCGGTGGCGCTGCTGGCGGCCGCGCAGCACCGGCGCTGAGAGCGCGTGAAGGCATGAGAGGGTGAAGATATGAATCGCGCCCTGGGCCGAGCGGCTCTCAGGGCCGCTCGGCGCAGGGCCTGAAGCCGCGATCGAGCGCCGCCAGCCTGGCCTGCACCTCGGCGTTGGCCGCCGGCACGCGCAGCCAATGCCGCGGCGGCCCCGCCGGCACGGCGACGACGCGCAGGCCCGCGGACGCCTTCGCGCCGATGGCGGCGAGCGCGCGCGCGGCGGCCTCCTGGCTTGCATGGCGCGACAGCACGAAGCCGCCCGCGAGCTCGGCCGGCTCGTCGACCTGCTCGTAGGGCAGAGCCAGGCGCTGCAGTTCCTCGGCGCGCGCCCGGCGCGCGGCCGCGTCGGCAGGACGCCCCGCGAACACCGCCCAGTAGCCGGGCGACTGCACCTGCTCGCGCTGCCAGCTGCCGGCGTCCAGCCCGGCGCTTTCGAGCGCGGCGACAGCGCCGGCGATCTCCGCGTCCCCATAGGGGCCCGACTCGAGGCAGGCGAGCGCCAGCGCGCGCGCCGCGCTCGCCGCCGGCAGCACGACGACCGTCTCGGGCCGCAGTTGCGCACCGATGCGCCCGGGTTCGCGCAGCCCCGAGTTCGGCGCCGGCCAGACGGGGGCGAACCAGCCCTGCGTCCAGGCGAAGAACAGCGCGTTGGCCGCGACCGCCAGGGCGAGCAACGCGCGCAGCATCGGGCGGACCGCTTCGGCTCGGGGCCGCCTACGCGACCGGCGGGCGCGGCGCGGCGGCGCCCAGACGCACGCTGACCTCGCCGCTGACGATGCGGTGCAGCCGGCCTTCGGCGTCGCGCAGCCGCAGGGCCCCGCTCGCGTCCACGCCCTCGGCGCGGCCGCTGCGCGCTTCGGCGCTCGAGGTGGTCACCGGCTGGCCGAGCAGCAGGTCGCGCCGCGCATACGCATCGACCAACGGCGCGAAGCCCGCGCGCTCGAAGCGGCGCAGCGCCCGCACCAGCGGCAGCGCGACGCGCGCCAGCGCCGCCGGCGCGTCGACGCCGGGCAGCAGTTCCTGCAGCGCGCCCGTCGCCACGCCGTCGACGGGCACCGGCTGCACGTTGAGGCCGACACCGATCACGCACATGCGGCCCTGGCCGACGCTCACCGTCTCGATCAGGATGCCGCCGAGCTTGCGGCCGGCGCCGGGGCCGTCGACCAGCCACAGGTCGTTCGGCCACTTCAGGCCGATGCGCGGCGCGGCCGACGGCGTCGCAACGTCGAGCGCCTCGGTCAGCGCGAGGCCGACGGCAAGCGACAGACCCGACCAGTCGCGCGGCGCCAGCGGCAGCGCGAGCGAGAACGTGAGCGAATCGACCGGGGTCGACTTCCAGTCGCGGCCCAGCCGCCCGCGCCCGCGCGTCTGCTGCTCGGCCACGAGCAGGCAGGGCTCGAGGTCGCCGGCGCGCCGGCCGTGCGGCGTCGGGCGCTCGCCGGCGTCGATCTGCCCGGGCCGCGTCACCGGCGCCTCCGGGTCGCCCGAGGCCGCCCGGGCGCGTTCGATCAGGCGGCTGTTGGTCGAATCGGTGCGCGCCACCACCTCGACCGTCAGGCCCGGCAGCAGCGGCAGCAGCTGCTGCCACAGCGCCTCGGCGCCCCAGTGCAGGTGGGCCGACTCGGTCATGGCCGCGCCCACGCGCCGGGTGCACGATGGCGCACGGATCGGCATCCACGCAGCCGCGCCTCGGCCGGTGCGGCTGCGTTGCAGATCCTCGCGATGCGGTTGCGCATCGCTGCGGCCTGCGCCTGGCCACGAAGGCAGATCCGCCGGCCCATGAGCGCCGCTCCGCGCAAGGCGCTGCCCTAGCGCTTCTTGCCCAGCATCGTGCGCCGGCAGCGCGCACTGCCGCAGCGGCATTCGTACTGCTTCTTGAGTGCCGGCGTATGGCGCTCGTCGACGATCAGGCCGTAGTCGTAGAACAGCTCCTCGCCGGGCGCGATGGCGCGCAGCGCGTCGATGAAGATGCGCCCGTCCTCCTCCTCGGCCTGGCAGTTGGGCTCGCAGGCGTGGTTGATCCAGCGCGCGGCGTTGCCGCCGACCGCGGCGTCGATGACGCGCTTGTCGTCGACGTGGAAGAAGAAGGTGTGGTTGGGGTCGCTCGGGTCATGCGGATGGCGCTTCTGCGCCGCCGCCCAGCTCAGCACCTCGCCGACGTACTCGATGATGCGTTCGCCGGCAGCGATCGGCCTGAGCGCGAACACGCCCTTGCCGTGCACGCCGCTCCGGCGCACCTGGATGCGGCGCCCGCTTCCGGCCGGCGCGGCCTGCGCGCCGGGACGCGCCCGCGCCGTCGTGCGGCGGGCCGCGGCGTGGGCCGCTGCGTCGCGCAGCTCGACGGCACGCGCTTGCCGCTTCGTCTTCGTTCGGTACATTGAAAGCATGCGGGCGCGCGCGGGTGCGCGCGCGAGAGGCGGCATTGTAGGCACGCCGAGAGTCAGGGGAGCGATGAGCAAGACCATCATCATTGCCGAGAAGCCCAGCGTCGCGCAGGACATCGTGCGCGCGCTCACGCCGACGGCGGGCAAGTTCGAGAAACACGCCGAACACTTCGAGAACGAACGCTACGTCGTCACCTCGGCGGTCGGCCACCTCGTGGAGATCAAGGCGCCCGACGAGTACGAGGTCAAGCGCGGCAAGTGGAGCTTCGCGCACCTGCCGGTGGTGCCGCCGCACTTCGAGCTCGCACCGATCGACAAGGCCAAGACGCGGCTGGCCGCGCTCGTCAAGCTCATCAGGCGCAAGGACGTCGGCAGCATCGTCAACGCCTGCGACGCCGGGCGCGAGGGCGAGCTGATCTTCCGGCTGATCGTGCAGTACGCGGCCGGCGCCAAGGCCGACGCCAGGCCGCTGGCCAAGCCGGTCCGACGCCTGTGGCTGCAGAGCATGACGCCGCAGGCGATCCGCGACGGCTTCGAGCAGCTGCGCAGCGACGAGGAGATGCTCGGCCTGGCCGACGCCGCGCGCAGCCGCAGCGAGGCCGACTGGCTGGTGGGCATCAACGGCACGCGCGCGATGACGGCGTTCAACAGCCGCGACGGCGGCTTCTTCCTCACCACCGTCGGGCGCGTGCAGACGCCGACGCTGTCGATCGTGGTCGAGCGCGAGGAGCGCATCCGCCGCCACGTGCCGCGCGCCTACTGGGAGGTACGCGCGCAGTTCGTCGCCGCGGCCGGCAGCTACGAGGGCCGCTGGTTCGACCCGAAGTGGCGGAAGAACCCCGACGACGCCGAGCTCAAGGCCGAGCGCCTGTGGAGCGCGGCCGAGGCCGAGGCCATCGCCGCGGCGGTGCGCGGCGGCACGGCACAGGTGCGCGACGAGTCCAAGCCGAGCACGCAGGCTTCGCCGCTGCTGTACGACCTGACGACGCTGCAGCGCGAGGCCAACGGCCGCTTCGGCTTCAGCGCCAAGACCACGCTCGCGCTGGCGCAGGCGCTGTACGAGAAGCACAAGCTGCTGACCTATCCGCGCACCGACAGCCGCGCGCTGCCCGAGGACTACCTCGGCACGGTGAAGAAGACGGTGGCGATGCTGGCCGGCGCCGAGCTGCCCGGCGCGCTGCGCCCGCTCTCGGGCCACGCCAGGACGGCACTCGACGCGGGCCATGTCAAGCCGACCCGGCGCGTGTTCGACAACGCCAAGGTCTCGGACCACTTCGCCATCATCCCGACGCTGCAGGCGCCCGGCTCGCTCTCGGAGCCCGAGGCCAAGCTCTACGACCTCGTCGTCAAGCGTTTCCTGGCCGTGTTCTACCCGAGCGCGGAATTCCTGGTCACGACGCGCATCAGCCAGGTCGGCGAGCAGCATTTCCAGACCAACGGCAAGGTCCTGGTGAACCCGGGCTGGCTCGCCGTCTACGGCAAGGAGGCGCAGGACGAGGACGCCAACCTCGTTCCGGTGGGCGAGGGCGAGCCGGTCAAGGCGGCCGACGCGGAGGTGCTGGCGCTGGCGACGCGGCCGCCGGCGCGCTACACCGAGGCGACGCTGCTCTCGGCGATGGAGGGCGCCGGCAAGCTGGTCGACGACGACGAGCTGCGCGAGGCGATGCGCGACAAGGGCCTGGGCACGCCGGCCACGCGCGCGGCCATCATCGAAGGACTGATCGGCGAGAAGTACATGCTGCGCGAAGGCCGCGAGCTGGTGCCCACGGCCAAGGCCTTCCAGCTCATGACGCTGCTGCGCGGGCTCGACGTCGAAGACCTGACCAAGCCCGAACTCACCGGGCAGTGGGAGTACCAGCTCGCCCAGATGGAGCACGGGCGCCTGGGGCGCCAGGCCTTCATGGCCGAGATCGCCAAGATGGCCGAGCGCATCGTCCGGAAGGCCAAGGAGTACGACCGCGACACGATCCCGGGCGACTACGCGACGCTCGCCACGCCCTGCCCGCAATGCGGCGGCGTGGTCAGGGAGAACTACCGGCGCTTCGCCTGCACCGGCGCGGCGGACGGGGCGGGTGAAGGCTGCGGCTTCTCGATCACCAAGATCCCGGCCGGGCGCGCCTTCGAAGTCGCCGAGGCCGAGGCCTTCCTGCGCGACCGGCGCATCGGCCCGCTCGAGGGCTTCCGCTCCAAGGCCGGCTGGCCCTTCACGGCCGAGCTCGCGCTCGTGCACGACGACGAGATCGGCAACTACCGGCTCGAATTCGACTTCGGCGACGAGGCGCGCCAGGGCCAGGCCGACGGCGAGCCGGTCGACTTCTCGGACCAGGCCTCGCTCGGGCCCTGCCCCAAGTGCCGCGGCCATGTCTACGAGCACGGCACGAACTACCTGTGCGAGCACAGCGTGGGCGCGCACCCGACCTGCGACTTCAAGAGCGGCAAGATCATCCTGCAGCAGCCGGTGAGCCGCGACGAGTGCGCCAGGCTGCTCGCCACCGGTCGCACCTCGCTGCTCGCGGGCTTCGTCTCCAACCGCACGCGCCGCGCCTTCAAGGCCTATCTCGTGTTCGACGCCAAGGAAGGCAAGGTCGTGTTCGAGTTCGAGCCGCGCAAGTACGGCGCCAAGGCCGCCGGCGCGGCGGCGAAGAAGGCGGCGGCGAAGAAGGCGGCACGCCCCGCGGCCGGATGACCGCTGCGCGGCCCTGCCTCGCGCCGGCGCCCGCCGGCGGCGTGTTGCTGCGGCTGGCCGTCGTTGCGGGCGCGCGCAGGAGCGGCGCCGACGGCCTGTTCGACGGCGCGCTGCGCGTGCGCCTCGTCGCGCCGGCGGTGGAGGGCAAGGCCAACGAGGCGCTCCTGGCCTGGCTGGCCGCCGAGCTCGGGCTGCCGCGCCGCGCCGTCGTGCTCGCGCAAGGGCCGACGGCGAGGCGCAAGACGGTGGCCATCGACGCGCCGCTGGCGCAGGTGCAGGACTGGCTCGAGCGCACGCTCGCCCGCAGGTCGGCGTGACGCTCCTGGTCCTGCACAAGCTGCTGGCGATCCTGCTCACGATCGCGCTGGGCTACGGCGCGGCGCGCGCGCGCCGGCTGGGCGAGGACGTGACCGCCGTCGCCCGCGTGCTCGGCAACATCGCCTTCACGGTGTTCGTGCCGGCGCTGCTGTTTCGCACCACGGCGCGCCTGGACTTCGCGACGCTGCCCTGGCGCACCGTGAGCGCCTTCTTCGTTCCGGTGCTCGTGGTGCTGCTGGGCACCTACCTGTGGCAGCGCCGGCGCCAGCCCTCGCAGCCCGCCGCGCCGGCGGTGCGCGCCCTCTCGGCCTCGTTCGGCAACTCGGTGCAGCTCGGCATCCCGTTCGCCGCGGCGCTGTTCGGCGAAACCGGCCTGGGCATCCACATCACGCTCGTGAGCCTGCACGCGCTGGTGCTGCTGACCGTGGCCACGACGCTGGCCGAGCTCGATTGCGCCCATGCGCGCGCGACCCATCTGGACGCCAGACCGCTGGCGCACACGCTCATGCCGACGGTGCGCAACACGGTGCTGCACCCGGTCATCCTGCCGGTGCTCGCCGGGCTGGCGTGGAACGTCGTCGGACTCGGTCTGCACGAGGTGGTCGACGAGGTGCTCGTGCTGCTGGCCGGCGCCGTCGTGCCGGTGTGCCTGGTGCTGATCGGCGTCACGCTCGCCGCCTACGGCGTGCGCGGGCGCGTGCGCGCCGCGGCCGGCATCGCCGCGCTCAAGCTCCTGGTGCAGCCCGCGCTCGTGCTGACGGTGGCGCACTGGGGCTTCGGCCTGGCCGGCGTGCCGCTGGCGGTGGTGGTGATGCTCGCGGCGATGCCGGTGGGCAGCAACGCGCTGATCCTCGCGCAGCGCTACGACACGCTCGAAGCCGAGGCCACGGCGGCGATCGTGCTGTCGACCTTCGCCTTCGCCGCCAGCGCCACGCTCTGGCTGACGCTGCTCGGGCGCATCGGCGGCTGAGGCCCGCGCCGGGCCGGCCGCTGCTGCTGCGCGGGCGCTGCACGCAGGCCCGGCGTGCTGCGCCGGCCGTGCGCCGGCGCGCAGCGGATGCGGTTTTGGGACAATCCCGGCCATGTCTGCTGCCGACCTCGCCGCCTACATGGCCCACATGGGCGCGGCTGCGCGCGCCGCGTCACGTCGTCTGGCGGCGGCCCCTTCGGCCGCCAAGGACGCCGCGCTGCGCGCGCTGGCACGCCGGCTGCGCGCGGCGAGCGCCGCGCTCGTGGCGGCCAACG
>WBZR01001437.1_pt1 | contig 29590 bp, 49 predicted proteins | sample 5204231 | NCBI WGS metagenome assembly WBZR01 (sample SAMN12412403, study PRJNA552823) | activated sludge metagenome | isolation source: activated sludge from anammox sidestream of wastewater treatment plant... | place: USA: Virginia | collected 2017-08
GTGCGCACGATGCGCTCGCCCTGCCACCACTCGCCGTCGATCACTTCAGCCACGGCGTCGATGGCATCGCCCGGCGACTCGCCCTTCAGAAGCGTGAGGGCGAGCTCCTTCTCGACCTTCTTCACGACGTTGACGCCGTAGGTACTGAAGGAGGACTTGCTGGCACGGAGCAACGACGCCTGCCGCTTCTGCACCACGCCAGCGAAGACGGACGCCTCCTCGATGGGCAGCGTGATCTCTGCCCCGGTGAAGACCTTGTGCAGCTTGGACACGTCCGAGGCTAGTCCCTTGAGCGCCTTCTCCTGCGCGCCCTGCGTCAGCGGGCCCATCTTCCCAGCGAGCCGCTGCGAGATGACCGCCTGCCCCTCGCGTAGCTGCGCGAGGACGATGCGCTGCTGGTGCGCGGTGAAGGTGCTGCCGCGCCCACCGCCGATGGACTTCTTCAGCTTGTTGGTGAGGGCACCTGTCGCCTCATCGTACAGGTTCCGCATCGTGTTGACGGACTGTGCCGTCACCACACGCTCCAAGCGGTTGCGGTGCGTGGCAAGTGCGCGAAGGAACGGTTGCGGCATCTTCCGCTTCACCTCACGTCTCCTTGCCGTCCATCGTGCCCCTGCCCACGCCAGCCTGTGCGCCGCACCAGGCCACGTCACGGCAGATCAGCATGGAGACGAGGACGCCGCCGACGTTCGCCAGAGCTTCCGTCATCGCCACGTCGGGCACACGCTCCAGCGCCTCGAGCCGACGCCATGTCCCGCAGCGAGCGCACTTCTCATACCCGTGGTTGCGGGGATGCCCTGCCGGCGCGCTGCTCACCGGGGCACTCCGATCACCGTCTTGTGCGACGACTCCAAGCCCATCTCGTCGAATTCGACGTGCTGCCAGTCCTGCTGACGGGCGGCGACGAACTTCCGCATCCCGTCCTTGCACTGGTCGCAGGCGTAGATCTCCTCCACCAGCACCATGCGGCCCCACTTCGTTTCAAAGGACGGGTCGCCACCGAAGCGATGGATGAGGACCATGTACGCGTCTGGGTGCCGGCGACGGAACTCAGCGTCGTCCGCCAGCAGCTTCGCCTTCATTGCTGCGGGCGCGTCGCAGGTCGAGCACGCGCGCCCGCCCAGTCCCAACTGCCGGTGCACTTCAGCCGGCGTGCGCTTGCCGCCGTCGAACTTCTTGATGTGGATGTTGTCGCCCACGGTGTCCTCCCTACTGGTTGGTGATCTGGTTGACGCGCGACTGCTGGTGCCCGGCTTCGCTGGAGAGCACTTGGATCACGGTCGAGTGATCGCGCAGGCGGCGCTCGATGTCCGCCATGCGGTACTTCACTAGCGCGAGGTCCACTTCGGTCTGGCAGGACCGCTGCGGCGCAGGCCCGGCGTGGAGCGCGAAGTGCGCAAGCGTACCTGCGACGAAGGCGACAACGGCGATCAGGAGCATCTTCATGCCCCTGTCTTATGCGACTTCGCCCCCGCCTTCACCAGGCCCCGGGGGCGGGGCTCCTGCCTCCCCTCCCGATTCAGGAGCCCCGCCCCCACCCATCATCTGAGAGAACAGGTCAGCCTGTTGCTGTGAGGCGTTGGCGCGCACGCGGTCGATGAGCGCGCCAGGGTCTTCCACCTTGAAGTACGGCGCGACGAAGTTGATGGCCGTCTCGTCGTCCACCACGCCACCGGACATGGCCGACACGGCAGCGCCCACGGCCTTCGTCACGTCGTCCAGCGACGGCTGGAAGTAGCCAGGCCACTTCAGCGTGATGGTGCCGCCGGTGCCTAGCGTGCGCTCGACCACGATGGAGTTGCCCATCGCGTCCTTCTCGTAGCGCGGAGGCACGAGGACAGCGGAGCGCATGATGGTCGCCTGCTGCGGAGCGCTCGCCCCGAGGAGGCCGTCATTCACCTCAGACGCACCTGAGACGGACGTCCCAGTCTGCGCCTGCGGGCTGCCCTGCTGCGCCGCAGCCGCCACGTCCTCCTGCCCTTGACCCCCGAGACGCTGGACGGCGTTCTGCACTTGGCCCGTCTCGCCCACCTGGCCCAGCCCAAGCTGAGGCACTGGGGCGATCGCCCTCGGCTGGTTGAGGATGTTGGCCGCGCGCCACAGCATCTCGAGGAGCGGGAGAACGCACCGCTGCCCGTACTGCTCGCGGTGCACGTCGGCCTTCGAGAGCATGGACTGGTACATGCGCTCGACCTCGGTGGCCGTCTTCCCCGCCGTGTCGGGGTGCTCCAGCACGCACTGCGCCATCTCCAGCGTGTTCTTCCGAAGCTGCTCGGCCAACTCCAGCGCCGCCTTCGGACCTGACGCCTGGAGCTCGAGGAAGTTGGCGCTCCCCTCGGGGATGTGGAGCGCGTTGTCGCTGCCTGGCTTGATGACGCCCAGTTCCGCCTTGGACGTGATGACCAGCGTGGGATCGCAGTTGGCGAGGATGCCGCGGTTCGCCTGCGCGATGAGCGCGTCGATCGCCTCCACGTTGTCGTAGACCGAGGGCGGGCAGTCGGGCTCTCCGTCTTCCGCGTCCTGCACTGGGATGTTCTGCACCCAGATGACAGGGCAGAAGCCGAAGCCGTGCTTCACCTCACGAGCCACCACCCACTCCGGCTCGTCACCCTGGTCCACAGGCGCGGGCTCGTACAGGATGTCCGACTGCTGATCGATGGTACGCCTGTACCAGAACTCCTGCATCTCCCACTTGCCGGTGGTGGGGTCGAGGACCTCCTTCGGGTAGCGGTATCGCTTCTCCAGCTTCACGAGCTCCTGCGAACCGTGCTCCGTGAACTCCGGGAACACCCAGCGAGGATCGTGCACCTCGATGACGGGCTTCCCGTTGACGAACTGGAAGCCCACCGCGACGCTGCCCATCGAGCCGCCGTAGGTGCGGGCGAGGAGCATCTGCTGCCAGAGGCGGCTGGTCTGCACCACGGCACGCAGCCAGTCCTCTGTCTCTGAGTCGCCCTCCACCACCACTTCCGGGTGCTGGTTCTCGGAGAACAGGAGCCCCGTGAAGCGATCGACGATGGTGCGGATGAGGGCGTAGGGCGCGGTGGGCCTGCGGAACTTCAGCGGGAAGACGGACGCGCCCTGCTTGCTCGCGTCGTAGAAGCCGGGCGGGATGTAGCCGGCGCTGGCCACCACGTCCGTCGCCAGCTTGTCGAGGTTCTCTCGTCCGTTCCAGTCGAGGCGACGCCCGTCGTACTGGAGGCACTTGTAGATCGCCCACAGGTGGTTGAGCTCCTGCTGGCGCTGCGTCATGCCCAGGCGCTTGATGCGATCGACCGCCTGGTTCGCCATGTCCTTGCTGCCCAGCTTCCCAGAGAGGGCGCCGACGACGCGACCAAGGAAGTTCTGCGAACCCGAAGCCATCGCTGCTCCTTACGCCTGGGTGAAGTCGCGCGGCTCCAGGCGGGGGACAGCGTACCGCATCCCCTTCGCCTTGCGCTTCGAGAAGCGGGTCGCGACGACCTGCCGCTTCAGCGGTGAGAGGTGCTGCGGGAAGCAGATGCCGTCGAGGTGATCGATCTCATGCTGGAGCGCGTGCGCCAGCACGCCGTCACCGGAGATCTCGATCTTCGCGCCCTGCTCATCCTGTGCCTCGACACGCACCCACTGCGCTCGCCGCACCGACTCGAAGTACCCAGGCAGCGAGAGGCAGCCCTCGCGCAACAGGACGCTGCCACGTCGCTCCATGATGCGGGGGTTCACCAGCTTGAGGGGTTCGCGCGTCCCGTCTTCCTTCTGCACGAGGACCACCACGGCACGGAGCGCGAAGCCCACCTGTGGGGCAGCGAGGCCGGCACCGCGCGCCCACGCCATCGTCTCCACCATGTCGTCCAGCAGCTGGTGGAGGGTGACGTTGAACTCCTTGACCTCCTCGCACTTCCTCGCGAGCACAGGGTCGGGCCAGATCAGGATCTCACGCACCATGACGAGGCTCCCGCACCTTGTACCGGCAGGCGGTGCACTGGGTGCTCTCCACCGGCGGGAGGAGCAGCACACGCTTGCAGGAAGCGCAGGCAGTAGGAGTCGTGCGCTGGATCTGCGCACGCAGTTCCTCGATGGGACGGGCAGCGTGTTCAGGGATCACGGTTCACCTCTTGATGGTTCGCGAGCACCGGAAGCCGACGCCCGTCGTCTCCGGCACGGTCATCGGTTCCTTCGTCGCAGGGTTGCGGACGCGGCGGGCCGCGTGCCTGCGTCGGTAGAAGACACCGAAGCCGGGGATGACCACCCGGCCTCCGTGCAGCACGTCTTCGGCGATCGTCACGAAAGCGGCCACCAGCACGCGCTTCGCTTGAGTCGCAGGCAGCGTGCGGGACTGCGGGGCCTTCGCGAGGGCTGCTGCCTGCCGGACCAACTCGTTCCAGGTCATTCCTGCTCCTGTAGCACTTTCTCGGCGAGGTCGCGAAGGGCGTAGGCCAGCGCCTTCACCTTGGACCTCGAGGTGGCCTTGACGCGGTGCCCGAAGCCCGAGAGCCAGCACTCGTAGAAGACGGTGCCGCCCTGGTCCACGGGGATGAGGGACACCATCGTCGGGAGGTCGAGGCTGCGCGTCGTCCCGGTCTGAATGCGCTCCCGCATCTCCACCAGATCCTGCACCACTTTCGTCGCTTCAGCGGATGGGACGATCTGCACAGGCGGCGGGAGGCACGCTTTGTCGAGGCAGAACCAGTCCACGCCCCCATCCTCCTGCGCCTTCCCGCAGCGAGGGCACAGCGGAGGACTTTCCATCGCGCGTCGCTTCTCGTCCTGCTCCAGCGCGTGCTCCAGCACTGCGCCCTCCAGCCCCTTCGTGCCCATGATCACTCCTCGTAGACGATGCGGCCAGGCTTCACCACCACGGCGTTGTCGGTGACGACGATCTTCCCGATGTCCGTCGAGTCCTCACCTTGCCACGTCACCTCGCCGTTGAGAACGTACCCCCACGGCTTGAGGAAGCTGTCGATCAGGTAGCGGAGCCACTCCGTGTAGTCGTAGAACTTCTCGCCGCCGTCCCACACAATGGCCGTCCCGCTGCTGTCGGGCCTCCACTGGCACCAGAGCCCCGGCTGGCCGCTCGGAGCCTGGTTGTAGTCGAGGATGGTGGAGTCGCGATCCTGACCGGCGAGCCCAGTGCCGCCGACGAAGTACGCGCCGTCCTTCCCGATGGGCAACCCCACGCGCTGGCGCACGGGATCGGGCAGCGCCTCTGCTTTGCGGGCGTCACGCACCATGCGGCGCGTCTCGTTGAACTTCTCGAGGTACGCCATGTGCTCCGGCAACAGCGGCTTGGTGAGGTTGAACTGCCCATCGAAGTTGGTGGTGTAGCCCATGTGGTGAAGCCTCCTTGTCACCGCTGTCTTGTGCGGCGACGGAGGCTTGCGCGCTTCACAGGCGCGGCTTGCACCACAGGCTGCCCCTGCTTCGTCGCTTGCGCCTGGGCCACTCGCTCCTGAAGCATTCGCGTCACATCGGGTGCCTGCCCTACCTCGATGCTCGATGCGATGGCGAAGCCAATCGCGTCGAAATCCACGTTCACCCAGAGCCACCGGTTGAGCTCCTCGAAGTGGGAGAGCGCCTCTGCCGCTGCCTCGATGTGCCGGACCAGGTACTGCCTCGGCGAGTCGAAGGTGGCGATCTTCGAGAAGGCACCGATGGCCACGGCGTACCGCACACGGAGGGTGATCTCGATCGCGTTCTCCATGCGCGTGTCCTCGAAGGACCCCTCCATGGTGTTGAGAGACACCTCAGCCCACCTTCTTTTCCCACGGCTCAGGGAGCCACCCGCACGATGCGCAGTAGAGACGCGAGGAGTCCCAACCTGCGCCATCCAGCTTCACGTCCTTGCGGCGCAGGTTCTTCTTGGACAGGCGCGCGTAGAGCTCCAGCGGGATGTCGAGGAACAGGCTAACCATCAACCGCAGCGTGCCCTTCTTCCGGCACTTCTTGCAGCGCGTGTCCTTGAGGCTCACGGCTCCGACTCCTTGAGTGCGGCTTCGGCAGCAGCAAGCCCCTCGCGCCCGCCACGCCGGTCTAGCTGGGCGTCTGTCGCGAGGTTGCTCACCCAGTCGCGAAGACCCTCCAGCGCCTCGCGCAGCCGCTCTGCCTTCGCTTCATACCGGACGTGCATGGAGGCCACGTCGTCTGCGGCGTACTCGGACATAGGGGCAGACGTGCGCCATCCACAGGAGCAACGCACCTCCCATTCGTCCGTGCGGCCCGGCCCTGACACGTCGGCTACGACGCATTCGTACTTCATGTCGTCTCCTTGAGTGCGGCGCGGGCCTTCGGGTGCCACGAGTGAGCGCATCGCGTGTTGCGGCACCGCGTTGACTTCAGGGCAAGCTCCAGCACCTCCCGCAGCCGCGCCACCTGCTTCGCCAGCCGCACGGCCTCCTCCCCTTGCGGGCATCCGATGCCGTCGCATGGCTGGGAGGCGAGCGCCCGCGCCTCGTCCCGCTCGCGCTCCAGCGCGGCGCACTTCTCCGCAAGTTCCCGGTAACCGTCGAGCTGCTTGGCTGCCGCGGGCGACATGAGCCAGGCCTGCTGGAGCCGCTCGAACTCCGCAATACGCGCCTCCAGTGCCGCCACCCTCGCGCGCTCCTCTGCTGCGATGCGTTCATCATGGATGCTCATCGATCTCCTCCAAGGCGTTCAGAAGCGTCCTCAACAGCAAGATGGGCATGGGCAAACTGGAAGCACTCCGCCAGCGTCCCTTTGAAGATGCAGGCTGCCTGGCGTAGCTGATCTTCGTACACCTCTGCGATGCGGCGACGTGAGCCAATCCACATCTCCACGCGGGGGCCGCCAATTCCGTGGGGCGATCGAAGGTACACATGCCACCAGTTCCTGAAGCGACGGTGGGGTTGTGCGGCCAGCTTGTACGACAACGCCTCGAAGGGAATCGGCCCACCGAAGGCGATGATCTGAAGGAACCGCTCACGCGCCGACCTCGGGTGCTCAGGGAGCGTGTCCATCCACGCCGTGAAGTCCGGGCGAGGGCACATTTCTCCGACACGATGCGCGCCGATCACCTCAGCCCGAAGCGCGATCAACGCCTTGATGGCCTCCTCGCGCTGGCGTCCCCACTTCGTCAGGAAGTCCTGCGGATTTCGCGTGTGGCGCTTCATGCGTCCGTCGTCTTGTGCAGCGCGTGGTGTGCGATGTCCATCAGAAGGCGCGAGTAGGCTTGTTGCGCAGCGCGCATCGCTTCACGCGCCGACTCATGCTTGGCCTCGGGGGTGTTGCTGGACACCCACCACCCGCCCTGCGTCTGCCAGACGTAGATGTTGTCTTGCGGGCTGGCCGGCACGCTACCTGCGGGCGCTGAGGCGACGAACCAGTTTCGAGTCGCCGGAGAGTGACGCCACCGCAAGCGCATCAGTGCCTCCCGCAGTTGTAGCAGTGCTTCCCGTCGCAGCCTGGCGGTCCGATGTGCAAGTTGCACTCGCAGCAGGTGCAGTAGGTGGGTGGATCGAGGGCTTCTTCTGCGGCGCGGACGGCTTCCTCCTCCGGCGTCCAGACTGGGATGCCCTCCTCGCTCCACTGACCGAAGGGCATGAAGATGCGCGACGGCTCCTTCAGGCCGGCGGTGCGGAACATCGCCCAGATCTCCTTCACGGACATCATCAGCCACCTCCCTCCAGGCGATCTGCTTCCCGACGGGCGCGGCGCATCGCTTCGTTGAAGGTGTCGGCCTTCTGGCGAGGACCAACAGCGGACGCGCTCTCCTCACCGTCGTCCCACCAGACCTCCACCCACCAGAAGTACGTGGGAGAGCGATCAGCCTTCAGCCGGCGGGACACGACGCAGAGGCAGTAGGAGCGCCCTCCCGACGCCTCGAGCCACACCTCAGCCTCCGCGTCTCCTGTGCGCAGGATCACGGCTGCGCCACCGTGAACCAGTACCAGCCCTGGCCGGCGAACAGCGGCAGGATGAAGGCGACCGGCTTCCCGCAGTGGCAGCAGGTGAACTGAACGTTGGTGTTGGCCTCCTCCAGCTTCCACCCGTCCGGGGCTGCGTCGATCTCCGACAGAGGCGTGTGGCAGTGCGGACAGGGCGGGGATCGCTGCGCCTGCTTCAGCAAGAAGGCGCGCTGCTGATCGATGAAGGTCAGCAGGTTGGTGGGCGTCGTGCGCAGCCGATACCACTCGGCGCTCTGCTCAGGTGTCGGCGTCATCGGCGTCCTCCTCCTCCTGCGGCTGCGGGACGTACAGCGGCTCCTCCTTGCCGTAGGACAGCGCGGCGGCGCGAATGTCCTTCGCGTCCTCGGGGCTGAACGTCTCCACCCACGCGGCGAGGAGTTCCACCGCATCGATGCAGGCGTGCCTGTCCTTCCAGCGCATCGAAACAGCGAAGCGCGACCCACACCCTCCGTGCGTCGCAATGCCGCCCTCGTCACAGGTGATGCTCGGGATGCGGAACCTCGTGACGATAGACTCCAAAGCCGAGATGTTCCGCAGCGGCAGCGGCACCATCTCGGGCGGGCGATCCATGATGTCCTTCTCGGTGACGGTCTTCCCGCCTACTTCTCCTGCACTCATCGCGACCATGCTCCAGCCTCCATGCTGAGGGTGAAGTCCCTCGCGCATGTCTTGTGCTACCTGGAGAGGACGTTGAGGTTCCCGCCCTCCACGCGAATGGCACCAAGGCGCGCGCCTTCGCGAGCGAACCACGAGGCCATCAGCCGGTCCCCGGTGTGCGAGGTGGGCTGGTAGTAGAGCATCTCCTGCACCCAGTTCTGGATCTCAGGGTGCGCCGGGAAGCCATTGTTGCTGGGGATGATCCACTTGCCGCCGGCCATCTCCGCGGCGATGGACTCGACGCCGAACTCCGGGTGCGCTTTGTTGCGCCCCGTCGTGAAGGCGCGGATGGGCACGGCGAAGGCGCCACGGGCGAACTGGACGATGAAGTCCTGCGCCGCGTTGTTCTCCACGACGCACAGGCTGAGGTACCGCTTGTGGGTATCGATGATGCGGCTGACGATCTCCGGGCCGCTCCACTTGCCGGCCTCGAGGTTGAGGACCTCGCGATCGCCGTTGGGGTGCACGGCGATGGTGAACAGCACCGTGGAGTCGGAGCCGTCCTTCTGCTGCACCGCGAGGTCCACGCCCGTGTACGTCTTGAAGCCGGGCGGGAGGGACTGCATCCCGTAGCAGAGGGACTTGCCGGCGCCCTTCAGGAGGCAGCGGTCGAGCCACTCCTTCTTGAAGCGCGCCTCGTTGTCGTCGCGAGCGACGCACAGGAGCTGGCGCGCGAATTCGATGGGCGTGAGCTCCTGCCGCTTCTTCTCGATGCGGTGCGCCGGCCAGCGTTCCGGCCAGCGCGGCGTGCCCGACTGCGGGTCCATGACGGGGAACCGCTTGGCGCGCTCCGGCCCGACCATCTTGGCGAACCGGTGCATGAAGTCGTCGGGGTGGTACGCGGTGCCCACGCACAGCACGCGGGCGCGCTCGGTGAGGCGGCCGGCCAGGGCTGAGTGGTACCAGCTCCAGAGGTCCTCTCGGCCCTGCGAGGTGCGGGTGTTCTCAAAGTCGAGGATGTCGTCGAGGATGAGGAGATCGACGCGGGCGCCGGTGATGTTGCCGTGGACGCCGAGGGCCTGAATGGAGGGGTCCTTCGAGACGAAGGGGCGCTCTACGATGATGGCCGAGTTGGTCCACAACTGGCTGCTGGCCTTGAGGTTGGGGAAGACGGCCTTCAACTCGGCGGATCGCTCGATGTACGCCTTGATGGGCCGCATGATCTTCGTGGCCTGTGTCACCGTGTTGGAGACGATGGCGATGCGCAGAGAGGGATCGCGCCCGAGGCTCCACAGCGGGCGGATGACGGACATCTGGGTCGTGTTGTGCGTCACCGTGTAGTCGCGGCCCATCAGGTAGCTGCTGTCCAGAGAATCCACGCGGATGCAGCGCACAGGCACCGAAGCCACCTCTTCAATGGCCACGACAGAGCGGTACGTGGCGCGCCCGACCCGCGAAGCAGGGCGCAGCAAGGCCAGCTTCCGAGGCAACCAGAAGACCGGCCGTGTGCCCGCCGTGAAGCACACCCGGAACTTCGGGCCAACGTCCCTACCGCCGAGGCGCGCCCGACCGCGCAACAGCGTCGCCTTGAAGCCGAGGGAGCGCACCAACTCCAGCACACCCAGCGCCAGCACCTCCGAAGTCGAGGTGAACTCCACCCTCGGATTCCGCCCCGACACGCTGCCATCGGTGTCAAGGAGGCCGCGCAGCAGCTCCATGCGCTGCTCCACCGAGCCCGCCAGGTAAGCCGTAGGGATGTGCTTCGCGCCCAGCACACCGAGCCGGCGCAACCGCTCGCGCAAACGCTCCGGCTCCTTGTTCCGCGTCCTATCGCGGAAGCCCCCGACGTTGCCGCGCCACACGCCCGTCCGCGGATCGACACGCGGCAAGCAGTCGCCTCCCTCCAGCGCGATACACCTCTCGTAGATGGCTCTGTCCTTCTCTGAGAACGTGAGCACGGGTTGCGCGCTGTCCCCATCCCCGAGCCATGCCCCCAAGACGTAAGGGTGGACGGGAAGCAGAGCCTCCGGAAACTGCGCAGGCTCCGCGAGCGGGATGCGCCAGACGTGGAAGCCACCCTGCCGCAAGCAGGCGCGCATCTCGGCGGTCGAGACGACTCGCCACGGCGAAACGCGGCCATGCCAGCACCTCTTCGCGATCCATAGGTGCTCCGCATCAGCCAGCGCCTCCCCGCCATCATCGAAGCGCACGCGGAACACCTGCCTCCCATGCTGCGGGGGCGTCGCAAACGTCACCACGCAAGGCCGCCCGTCGCGCGCGAAGACACTCTCGCCCACACGCAAGGCCCCCATCGTCGTCCACCCAGCCGGCGTCGGGATGGGGGTGTCCAACGGAACAGCCTTGCCGTGCTCGACCGCGCTCCAGATCAGCAAGCGGTCGTTGAGCTCGGCGAGATCGTGCCACACCTCGTGGAGTGGGGCGTTCTCCAGAACAGCGCCCGTCATCTCGTCCCGCATCACCGCCGCCGCGAAGGCGTTGATGTCGTCACGGGCCAGCCGGGTGAGGGCCTGCCGCGCGGCGCTCAGGTTCGCGAAGTCGGGATCTTCAGTGAGGGAGAACCGAGCCGTCGCCAGCTTGCCCATTCGTCAGCCCCTCTCGCTGCTTCTTCCGCTCGATGGCGCGCTGAAGGACGCGGAGTTCCTTCTCGGTGTCCTCCAAGGAGTAGTCCTCGGCCTGCACCGCGAGGATGTCCGTGGGGCGTCCGGCGTCGAGGTTCTCCGCCTGGATGAAGTTGTGGAGGGCGCGCTCGCTGGACTCCACCATGCGCGTCAGCATGTGGCCGGCGGCGATGGCCTGGTTGGGGCTCTTGAACTGCCCCTCCTTGATGGCCTTGGAGATCAGCTTGGCGATCTCCTGCACGTCCTGAAGCACCAGCGCGGGGAGCGCGACCGCGGCGATCGCGGACTTCCGCCCGAGGTTCAGCATCTGGGCGCGGTCGGCGATGGCCTGGGCGCTGTCCAGCTTGGCCTTGCGCAGGATCTCCGCCATGCGGTCCTTGGCCTGCTTCTCGGCCGCGGCGAGGGTGGCGGCGGCCTCGTTCTTGGCCTTCTCGGTCATCAACCGGGACTGGGCGGCCGCGTCCTCGAGCAGCTTCCGGGCGCGCTGGCTGGCGAGGTCCTTCGCGTCCTTCTCGTACAGCACGGCGCGGGTGGCCAGGTTCTCGTCGGCGATGGAGTCCTTGATGGGCGGGAGGGCAGGCTTGCTGGCCGTGGCGGGCCAGCCCTTCTCCCACGCCCGCTTCGCCGTCTCTCGCGCCGTGCCCACCAGCGCGGCCACGACTTTCGTTTGGCCGGGGTACTCGCGGAAAGCCTCCAGGAGCCTCTGGTAGACGTTCACTCGGTCAGCCCGTGGTCCGCCTCGGCGCGGCTTCCGTTCCTTCTCTGGTGAGGCGGGGAGAGCGTCCGGCTGGGCTTCCTGAGTGCCTTCTGGGGCTTCGGGAGGGGCGTCAGGCTTGTCGGGAGAGTTGGACACGCACCGCAGACTGTTACAGCCAGCAGGGGAGACGGTCAAGGGAGAGTCCTCCAAGCAGCACTCCCCTTGGGGGAGAGACTTCAGCGGAGGTCGGAGTGGACCATCACCGGAGCCTTGCCGCGACGCTTCTGGCGCTTCCTCCACTGGGCTGCGTCATGCCGGCGTGCGGAGTGGGTGCTGCTGTTGACGGTGCCTGGCGTAGCCCCACGGCAGAGGGCGCCCTTCGCGGCCTTGCAGTAGTCGCAAGCTACGAGGAAGACGGAAGAATCCGTGCGCAGCCACGCGCCGCGGATGGTGGGGTGCTTCACGAAGGCGTGGTTGCCGACGAGGAAGACGTGGTTGGTGCGCTTCATGCGGGCTCCGTCCCGGGACACCAGTCCCCTTGCTCATCGTGACCGAGGAGATCGGCCAGCTGGGCGTGCTCCCAGGCTTCGGCCTCGGAGGCGTACACCTTGGCGGCGAGGCGCTGGGTGGTGACGCCACCGTTGTGCATCACGTACCCGAGGACGCGTCGCTGGGGGAGATCGGGGTAGGAGGTCCAGCACCAGGCGCGCATCACGAAGCCGCTCACCGCTTCCTCGCGGGCTTGCTGGTGGGGACGACGGCTGCGGCAGGGGCGGCAAGGACGCGCGCCTCGAGCTCCGAGAAGTCCACCGCGACGCCAGGCGCACGGACGGGCTTGCCGATCACCGTCCAGCGCGACGGGATGTGCGCGAAGCGCCCGGTGTAGGTCGTGCTCCAGCGCTCCGCCGTGGCAGTCCCTGCCGCAGCGCCGTCGCAGTCGGGACAGCGGACGATGCGCAACCACTGGCCCGATATGCCATCAGGCAAGGGTGGGGTGGGGAGGGCAGGAGCCTGGCCCTGATCGTCTGAAGCGACGAACCCCTTGTCCCCGCAGCGGTCGCACAAGGCACCACCGAGAGCGCGTTCCACGGCAGCCAGTTGCCGTTCCTCGGCTGCCTCCCGCGCCTCCCGCGCCTCCCGTCGGGATTCCCTCTCCTTGCGGAGCTTCTCGGCGCGGGCGAGATCGCGGCGCTGTTGGGCGGCGCGCTCACGCTGCATGGTGGCAAGCCACCTCACCGCGCACTCCGCAGCCGGTCCTCTGCGTTGATGACCTTCAGGTGACGCAGGAGAGCTTCGGCAGCGTCGATGAGCATCAACTCGTAGCCCACGCGCACCCAGTTGCGGGCGAGGGTGTGGTACTCCACGGCCCACGTCGGCCCCTCTGGAATCCACAGCAAGCGCCCGTGCGTGCCGACGCTCATCCCGCCCTGATCACGCCACTCCAGCGCCCAAATGACGAGATCGTGCAGAGGCCGTCGCCACACCTGGTAGACCCAGAAGGATCTCTGGTGCCCGAGGTTCGGCACCGCGGGCAATGTCGCCAGCACTGCTTCTGCCTCTGCTTTGCTCGATAGCTGCGCCATCACTCGCCTCCGTCTCCCTTCAGTCTTGTGACGGCATCGTCCACTTTTCGGTCCTCCTCAACGCGGCGAAGGCGCTGATCGAGCGCAGCCATCTCCTTCCGAAGCAACCTGAGCGCGAGCGCGTCCGTGCGCGACTGATCCAGAAACTCCTCCAGCCCAGGCAGCGGCAGCGATCGCTTCTTGCGCGGGCGCTTCATGTCTTCAGGCGTTCCTCGGCATCGGCAATGAGCACTTCAGCCCAAAACGAAGCGATCGACGTGACCGCCTCGCCTTGCGTCGCGGCTGCTCCTGCGCAGATCGCACAGGCGTACCGGCGCAGCCCCGTCTTGTCGGTCGTGACGTGCGTGGCGGGCTCACGCGCGCCTGGCACGGTCATCAGGCAAGTCGTGCAACTTCTGGCCGGTGGAGTCATTCTTCCTCCAGCACTTCGAGGTAGCGCATCCCGGGGTCTGTGATCGCCACACGGCCATCGGAGATCCTTCGCAGCATCCCACGACGCAGCAGGCTCATGGTGTAGAGCGGGGCGTCCTCTGGTGGAAAGACGTTGGTGAGCTCTCCGACCTCATCGACAAACTGCGGCTCCAGCAGCACGGCGCGAAGGATGGCACGGTGCATCTGCCGCTCCTTCTCTACGTCCATGCGCTGCGCAGAAGCGATCACCACCAGCAACACGAGCCCCACCGAAGCAAGGCCGAGAAGAACTCCGAGCGCGTCATCCATCTGAACCTCCGAGGCGAATGGTAGCGTCTACCACGCGATCGCTGTACCGGCGAACGGCCTGCGCGTGCCCGTACTTCGCTGCTGCCTCCGTCGTGTAGCGCGCCCAGAGAATGTCCTCTGCATCGCTACGCCCTTTGGGAAAGACCATCGTCTCAAACAGGTACGGGCGACCGTCCTCGTCGAACCCGTGCTCGATCATCAAGAACACGGTGGAAACCAAAAACCCTGGGTGCGCTGCCTCGGGGCCCAGCGTCGTTTGCTCAACGACGCGCGATTCCTCCTCCTCGAGGAACTTGTCCAAAGGCTTGCCATCGCGAGTCCAGTAGAGAGCACTCGGACGATCTCCGTTCGGAGGCTTCGGATAGACGCGACTGCTCATCGTTTTCTCCCAGCAGTGATGGTCCGGCGGAACGCGGGGTGAAGCTGCGGACCTGGGCGCTTCACCGTCGGCCTGTCGGTCCCGAAGGTGCCGAGGCCGTCGGGGTCGAGGCGCGCTTCAGCATCGGCGATCATGTCGATCTCGACCAACGGCACCACGTCCTCGAGCGCGTACCACTCACCGGGGTCTTCAGGGAGCACGTCCGTCACCGGGCCGTAGTTGGCCCAGTGCAACGTCGGCGGTAGGTTCGGTGCGATGCGCGTGCCCATCGTGATCATGCGCACGCGATTCTCCTGAACCCAGTGATCGAGGACGCCGCGCTTCACGCGGTACTGCTCCGCCAGGCGCTCGAAGCCCACCCACGTCGTCACGCCGTCTCCTCCAGGCGCTCCTTCGCGCCCAACTGACGCGAGGAGTCGTCGCAGAGGTGCTTCTCCTTCGGCGCGCACCATTCGCAGAAGTCGGCGCGGCACACCTTGCAGGTCCAGATGTCCACGATGGGCAGCCTACGCATCCCCTTCGGGTGCTCCTCGATCGGACGCGCGTGGTGCACGACACGCACGCCTTCAAGCGTTGCGTCCAACGCGATCTCGAAAGGCCCGGCGATGGCGAGCTTGCTCTCCACGCGAGTCCGGTTCGCGAAGGCTGTCAGTTTCATGCCCGGCTTCGCCTTCTTCAGCAGCGCGTCCGAGAACAGATCGCACGGCACGTCCACGGTGCGCGGGAAGTCCACGAGGTCCACTCGCACCACGTCCTCGCGCACTTCCCGCACGTACAGAAACACCTTCCGCATCATCGACATCAAGGGCCTCCTCCTGTGCCCAGAGTCTTGTGCGGTCAGTAGTCCAAGATGGACATCTGTCCGCTCCGAGCCGACGAGAGATCGAGGCCGCGCTCCTCAGCAGCAAGACGATCGTGTGCCACCTGCGCGTACTGCGCGTCCTTCTCGATCCCGATGAAGGTACGCCCGAGACGAAGGGCCGCCACCCCCGTCGTTCCGCTGCCGCAGAAGGGGTCGAGAATGAGCTCCCCAGGCAGCGTGAAGTCCTGAAGAAGCTCCAGCATCAGAGGAAGCGGCTTGGGAGTCGGGTGGTGTCGCTCGGCACGCTCAACTCCGTGCGTCCAGAGCCCGCGCTTCCCTCCCGAGTTCCACCCGAGCTTGTCCGAGCGCGCGTGGAAGATGGCGATGCCCTCCGCACCCTGGGCGGGCCGGTCAGCAGAAAGCTGCGGCGTGCCGTCCGTCCGATGCCAGACGCCGGCGCGCACCCAGCCGCCCTGCTTGTTCTTCTCCCACGAGCCCGTCGCCTTCTCGTAGAAGCCCAACTGCTCCAGAGCGCAGAAGGCGATCACCCACCGCTGCGCGACAGCCAACCACCGATTCGCTTGCTCGAAGCCTGTGAAGGGATCGAAGTTGATCGGGATGTCCGAGCCGCCGCCCTTCAGTGAGCGGGCCTTGGTGTGCGTCCGTTCGTTGTACGGCGGATCGGTGATGACGTGGCGCACGCTCCCCGGCACCAAGTTCGCCAACACCTCACGGTTGTCGGCGTGGACCACGGCCCACTTGCGAGCCCCGCGCAACACGTCCTCAACGTCCTTCATTGCAGCCTCCTCTCGGCGTCTTCCAGTACCAGCTTCTCTAGATCAGCGAGGTCGTACTCCACGCGCTGTCCTGACTTCCCAACAGCCACGCGAGGGCGGATTCGTCGCTCCGTGGAGTAGACGAGAGCCATCATCTGCTCCTGCCCTACGTCCAGCAGAAGCGCCGCCTCTGTGAGCGTGATCCACTGCCGCACCGGGCGCTTGCGAAGGTTGCGATACCCACGTCCCATCAGCGCAGACTTGTGCAGGCGAGCGTCCTGCACAAGACACGGGCATGGGCTACGAGGTGTTCTGCTGGGCAGCAGGACGAAAGTGGGAACGCTTCCCCGGCGGACGCCCCACGTGGTTCGCGGTTTGCGACGATGGCAGAGCTTACGGACCAGTCGCCTCCGACACCTGCATCCAGCGCATGGGCTCGCTGGGCTTCCAGGTGTGGCAAGGCGGCACGCCTGCGAGCGGCTACCTTAAGACGTTCGAGGAGGCTGCGGAGGAGGCCGTCATCCTCATGGCCGAGGACGCGCTCGTTAAGCCTGCCCGCCAGCGCACGTGGACGCGCAAGGCGCTGAAGAAGGCCGGCGCGTGGTCGAAGGACGACTAGGGCAGCCCAACCATCTTGTGCAACTGCACGCCCAGCCGCCAGTACGGGTGCTCCTTGATGAGCGCCATGCACGCCTTGAGGTTGTCGGAGTAGCGCGCGGCATCCGGCACCAGCCCGTTGGAGAGCAGCAACGACACCTGCACATGCGCGGGGTCGATCGGATCTTGCGGCTGAACGAAGCAGTCCAGCGGCGACAGGCGGTTCGCCAGGGCATGGAGCTCCTCATGCGTCCACGGCTCCGCAGCATCACCAGGCAGCACGGCCTTCAACTCGTCGCAGTAGGCCAGCACCACCTCCGCACCGCGCTTGGGCGAGACGGCGAGGTGTGACACCAGCGGTTCCACACCCGGCTTCAAAGGCACCGAGCCGTTCGTCTCGACCGCGATGCGCCACCCGTTGTCCCGCAGCGCGCGGCAGAGGTCAGCGTCCACCTGAAGGAGCGGCTCCCCGCCCGTGAGGACGCACCAACGGGTTTCCCCCAGGGGCCAGGCCTGTCCCATTCGGTCGAGGATCTGCTGAGAGGTCAGGAGGTCGCCGCCAACGAAGGACGTGTCACACCAGCGAGCGCAGGCTCCGTGACCCAAGTGCCGATGCTCCGGCCGCCCATCCCACAGGTTGCAGCCGGCGAAGCGCACGAACACCGAACGCGCTCCAGCACGCGCACCCTCGCCTTGCAGCGTGTCGAAGATGTCCTTCACGGCGTAGGTCTTCATGCGTTCTCCAGCGTCGCCGTCGCCCAGGAGTTCGGCGTCTCGTGGCACACCACCCGAGTCACCTTGATCCAGCGGTCAGCGAGCAACTGATTGGCGCGCGTCAGCACCCACTCCGCGAGGTTCTCGGCGGTGGGGCTGAAGTTGACCACGCACATCTTCATCCCCTGAGCGGTCAGCCACTCGATGATCGGATCACCATCCTGCGCGATGAACCCGTGGTCGATGGTTTCGTCGAGCCACCCGCCGATGACCTCCTTGATGACCGAGAAGTCGAGGACGCGGCCCACGTCGTCCAGCATCGCAGAGCAGGTGATCTCGAAGCGGTAGCGGTGCCCGTGAACATGTCGGCACTTGCCCTCGTGCTTGAGGAGCCGGTGGCCGGCGTCGATCTCGAGGATGCGGGTGCAGGTCGTCATGCCTTCTTCTCCTTCTTCTCCCACGAGTCCCGCAGGAAGCGCAGCGCGGCGAGCACTGCGTCAGACGGCGTAGCAGCCTTGAAGGTCGTCTGCATCTGCTGAAGGAGCGCGTTCACCTCGTCCGTGCTCGGCAACGAGAGGTGCACGGCAGCGCCGCGGCTTCGGTCCGCACCCGTTTCCTCTGCTGTACCGGTGCCGAGGTTGATCTCCCCCACCTTCACTTGCTCCAGCGTCTTGCCGAGGTCAGCAAGGAAGGCATCGTCGATGCCCGTGAAGGCCGCGAGCGTCTGGGAGCCGACTCGCGCGTTGAGCTCCTGGAGGAAGTCCACGTACACATCGGGGATCACGTCTGCCTGCACGTTGAAGGACAGCATGGCGAGGTCCGTGCCGTTGGCGTCCTGCTCCAGCATCACGACAGGCACCTGTGCCATCTGGAGATCCTGTGCGGTCTGCCAGCGGTGGTGCCCGTCCACGACCTCGAACGTGTCCTTCTCCTTTCCCGGAGCCACCACGATGAAGGACTTGAACCCGAACTTCTCCACGCTAGTCTTCAGCGCAGCGCGCTCGGCGTCGGTCATCGCGCGGTAGTTGGTGCGGCGGCGGACGAGCTTCTTCGTCTCCACCATCCCGATCTTCATCCCGCCGAAGTCATGGAACCCGGCTGGCAACGGCTGCTGCGCTTCCTTGCCCAAGTTGCTTCTCCCAGTCGATGCCTCTGGCACGCCAGTAGGCGGTGTACCACTTCTCGAATTGCCGGTGGACGTTGGCGGCCTCCTGGTACATCCGCGAGAGGCTGCCGCCCGCCTTCACGCCCATCAGGTCTCGCAGGTGGATGCGCCCGCCGGCGACCAGCAAGTTGCCGATCGCCTTGCTCTGGTTCTTCCGCAGAGCACCGCGCCCTGCGTCCTTCCCGAGGATGGTGCCACGCATCGGGTCGAAGCCGTGCACGGTCCCAAACAGGCTGCCGGCGCCCCACGACGTGGAGTCCACCGAGTAGAAGGGCACTACCTTGAGGAACCGTTCACGCACGCAGGCGAACCCGTGGATCGGCTTCTTCGCCTCGTAAGCCTGAAGGGCGAACTGCGCGCCGTTCTCCAGGCTCATGTTGTAGAGGCCCGAGAACCCGACGTACTGGACACGCTTGTCGTCCAGGAAGTTCGTTCGCCACCGCTTCAGCCCATCGACCGCGTGCCAGCAGAAGGCGAAGCGGATCCCCGTGCGCGCCTGAAACGGGAACAGCAAGTCCTCGCGCCAGCGGTCCACCTGGTCGATGCCGTAGAGGTCTTGCAGGTCAAGTTCCACGGCGAAGGCAGGTCGTGTGGGCAGGGCCTCGAGGTAGGCGAGATACTTCTTCAGGTGCGCCTCTGCTTCTGCAACCGGCGGCGTGCGGTTGTGCTTGAACTTCGCGGAGAGGAAGAAGTGCGCCCCCGAGTCGATGCACCAGTCCTCGGGGCATCCTGCTGCCTTCCACCCAGCCTCCAGACGAGGCTCGGTGCCCATGTACGAGATGAGCAAGTGATCGACCGCGACCTGCACACGCGATCGGTACAAGTCTTCAGTGGCGGCGAGGTAGACCTTTATGACCGCCCTCGCTTGTTGAGCTTCCGCATCCGTCGGAGCAGTGAAAGCCTGTACCGCTTGTCCTTTGATGTCACAACGTAATTGCCCTTCCTGCGACGAGGCATCTTCGACCACTTCTCCGCGAGTTCTGCCTGCCTGCGCTTCTGAAAAATCCACGGCTTCAGCCTACGAAGCAAAGACGCGGCGGCCTGCCCACCAAGCTGCCATGAAAGCTGGTCCTTCGCCTTCCCACGTCGAGCAGGCACGTGATGCAGGCACCCGCCGAATTGCTTGTGCAGCGCCCTGATGAGCGGAAAGAACGTCTGCGCCACATGCACGCGCAAAACGATCTGCCAGCGCTGGCCTCGGAAGTGCTGGAACGTAATCGTTCCTTCGCCGTCAATGATGCCTGCTACGTATGGCAGCGACAAGACCTTCACCGCATCGCCTCTAGCACGTTGTTCGCGATGCGGATCTCGGCACGGTTCAGGTGTGTGAGGTACTCCGAGAGCGCCAGGGCGAGGTTCTCCTTCGCGGCTTCAGAGCGGACCAGCAAGTCCTCCATCCGCGCCACGAGGTCGCTGGGCTCGTAGAGGAAGGTGCGATTCCCGTGGACGAGCTCCGGGTAGCTGAAGGCGTTGGGCATCAGAACCAGAGCGCCCATCGTCATCGCTTCGACCATCGCATAGCCGAAGTTCTCCTCGATGGCCGTGCTCACAACGACCTGTGACCTGCCCAGCACCTCGTAGAACGCCACGCGAGACAGTCCCGAGTAGATCGACACGTCTCCCACTTCAGCGAGCGCCTTCACCTCATCGATGAAGGCCGCGTCGTTGGTGGAACGGTACTCGGCACGCCCAGTGGTGAAGGCGATCTTCAGCTTGCGCCCCAGGCGCTGCTGAACCTCGAAGGCAGCACGCAGGAAGATGCCGGGGCGCTTCTCTCGATCAGGGCGATGCGGGAAGCAGAGGTCGATGTCTCGCTGGTAGTACGGGCGCAACGCGGCAAGGCGCGTCGCCTCCGTAGAGCGCCACGGGTTCCCTGTCACCACGACGCGCGAGGAGAGGTCATAGGCGCGCAGAGGCCCGAGGCGAGTCTCGAAGACGCGGCGCTTGTGGTACTCGCTCCCCACGTACACGCGATCGAAGGCCGCGATCCATGCCGGCTCGAGGTACTGCCCCACGTCGGACATCGGCTCCATGAAGTCCTCGCGCGTGTAGCTGGCTGCATGGAGGAAGCCGAACAGCTTGACGTGGATGCCTTGCAGCCGCGCCAGGTAGCGGATCATCTCGATGCCCCAGAATTCGATGTCCGACACCCAGAAGGCATCGCCGTCCTTCACGTGCCCGTTCTGAAAGAGGCGTGCGACTTCCTGAAGCTGCGTTGCCTTGTAGTGCGCGGTCGAGTTGAGGTCGAGGAACGCACCCACCTTGATGCTGTCGGTGAGTGGCTTGCCGTCGATCACCGTCACCTGATCGAACAGCGGCTCGAACAACTCCGGCAACCACTTGTACCACTGGCCCGTGTACCGCTCCTCCAGTGGCTCCAACGGCAGCAGGAACAAGGCGCTCACTTGCGCACCTCCGCGTTGCGCTCCATCACAGCAGACAAGAGCCGCTGCGGAACACCAGCAGCCTCGAAGTGCGCGACCAGGCAGCCCATGTCCTTCGGGAAGCAGGCCCCGCCAGCGCCCAGCTTTCCGTCCGGTCCCGGAACGCGCAGGTGGCTCGCGCCGATGCGAGGGTCGAGCCCCACCATCTTCCGCACCGTCTCGTAGTCCAGCGCCATCCTCTCGCAGAGCGTGAAGACCTCGTTGGCGAACAACACCTTGGTCATCAGGAAGGCGTTGCCCATGAGCTTGGTGAGCTCCGCCTCCTCGAAGTCGAGGACGTGTGCGACGGAAGCGCGTGTCTCCCAGCGCGCAGAGTCGGCGGCGTAGAAGACGCGCGCCACTTCCTGCGCTGCCTGCACGTTCAACGTGCTGACGCCGAGCAGGAGTCGGTTGCACTCGCGCACGTCCTTCAGGGCGTTCGCTTCGGTGAGGAATTCCGGCGCAAAGACGAGCCGGAGCCCAGAGAAGTAGTGCTGGGCCTTCCGCGTGAAGCCCACTGGCACCGTGCTCTTGATGACCACGATGCGCGAACCGTTCTGCGGGATCGCTTCGAGGACTTCCTGAAGGATGGATGTGTCCAGCCCACGATCCGGGCCCGCTGCCGGCGTCGGCACGGCGACGAAGATGACCTGCGCCTCCCGCACCTCCTCCATCGAGCCGATGCCCTTGTGCTTGTCGTAGCTGACGAGGTGCTTGGAGAGGCGTTCGCTGAAGTAGTCAAACAGCGCTCCACCCACGAAGCCGCGCCCGATGATGCCGACCTTCATCGTGTCGGGAAGCGCAGAGTGGATGTGCAGTGGATCGGGGTCGAGCGTCAGAAGCATCAGGGCACCTTCACTTGGGGGAGAACTTCTTGCTTCATCAGCTGGACGATCCGGTTCCAGCGCGGGCGCTCGGGGCGAGTGTGATGCACAACTGCCGTGTCCACGACGCGAGGCTTGGCAAGCTGCACCAACGCATCGTCGAGCCCCATCGGCAAGTGCTCGACCGCCAGCGCGATCTTGTGCGCGAGGCGCGTGGGCATCAGGAGGCCCAAGCACGGGCCGCGCCGCGCAAGCGGCAGGCGTGCGGAGAGCAAGGGATCTGCTGCGGAGGCCGTCGTCTGTGGCTGCTCGGTCGCCTCACCAGGCATGGGCTCGTAGTCTGGGTACTGGACGCGCGGTAGGAGCGGCAACGCCAGCCCGTGCATCTGCTGAAGTGCGCGTGGCGACACCACGGCATCGTCCTGGAAGAACCATGTCACCGGGCGCTGGACGGAGAGCAACGCTTCTGCGTGCACCTTGCCAAGCGAGCCGTTCTTGATGCGCCGCAGCCGCACCTCGAGGAGCTCACTGGCGATGTCCAACGTGCCACCTACGGCCTCCGCCATCCACCCGCCTGTGTTGACGAGAAGGATGCTGCCGGGGCGAACCGTCTGGTTCACGATCGACCAGAGACAGGCGTTGAGCCGGGCCGGGTCGTTCCGCGTCAGGATGACGGCTTCGACTTCAGACGGTGACCACTGCGCTGTTTTCGCCATCCTCGTCCACCTCCACAGTCACGGACACGCGGTACTTCGCACGAGCACGGATCGCGAGATCCCGCGCCATCATCTCGCACGAGGAGCCTTCCTTCACTGCGACCTCCAGCAGCTTGCGGAACTCCTCACGCGACCACGCCTGTACGAGCAGGAACTCCTGATCGCGGTCGTGGTGAGCGAGGTGGTTCAGCGTGAGTGCGACACCGAACAGATGCCGATGAGGGAACCCCAGAAAGTTCACTGCACCCGACGCGCCCTTCCAGAAGTGAATGCCGGGCTCCTTGAAGCGCATCGTGATGCTGGGCACGCCGAGCGCCGCCCACCCCTCGAAGAGGAAATACTTGGGGTCCAGCAGCACATCCAGTTGGCTCTGGTACACGTCACGGAAGATGTTGCGCTTCTGCTCCACGTCCATCGACTGCAACGGGTGAACGTAGGGTGCTGACTTCTCGATGGAGTACTCCATCAAGCGAGGCAGCGTGCCGAAGTGCTGAAGCGCCCACGTCAACGCCATCTGATGCTCACGGTGGGCGTCGGTCGGAGCGGGAACGAACACGCGATCTGCGTCTCGAAAGATCGCAGCCTGTAGCGAGTCCGGCGCATCGTTGAGAGTGAGCACCGAGATCGAGTAGCCGAAGCGGGAGGCGAGAGTCTGTGCCTCCGACAAGCGCCGCTGCATCGCCACGTCCGCAGCTTCCGGCAGCACGTACACCACATGCCCCACCTGGCCCTCGATCACGAGCCGGCTGAGGCCGAGGAGTTCATCGTCGGGGTGTGCTGCTACGACCACGGACCTCATCGCCGAGCCTCCAGAAGACGAAGCGCCTCAGCCCGAGACGCGGGGTAGTCGTGGAAGGTCCCCGTGAGGAAGCTGGTGCGCATCACGGCTCCGGTCTTCTTCACGCCCCGGCACGTCATGCAGGAGTGCTCGGCTTCCACGACCACAGCGACGGCTCGCGGCTTCAGGTGCTCCACCAGAGCCATGGCGATCTGCTTCGTCATGCGCTCCTGAAGCTGAAGGCGACGCGCGAACACGTCCACCACGCGCGCCAGCTTCGAGAGGCCCACTACCTTCTCCGCAGGCAGGTAGGCCACGCCTGCCGTGCCCGTGAACGGCAACAGGTGGTGCTCGCACATGGAGACGAAGGGGATGTGGGCCAGCGCCACGATCTCGTCGTAGTGCTCGGCGTCGAAGGTGACGGAGAGGAACTTGCCAGGGTCTTCGTTGTACCCGGCGGTCATCTCCGCGAACGCCTCCACCACGCGGCGCGGAGTGTCGCGCAACCCATCGCTGTCCACGTCCTGGCCCATCGCTTCGAGGAAGCCACGGAGGCTCGCCTGCGCTTTCAAATTGGAGTGTTCTGGCATGTCGAGGTTCATACCGCTCGAACCTGCCCATCGTCCACTTCCCATCGCACCGCAGGGGACAGGGCAGGGGCCAGCGCAGGGTTGTGCGTGATCACCACCACGCAGCGATCTTGCGCCAGCAGGCTCAACGTCGAGGACACGCCGTCGATGCCTTCGCCGTCGAGGGTGTCAAAGCACTCGTCGAAAAACAGAGTGCCTGGCGCTTCGTTGTGTGCGGCGCGCGCTACTTCAGCGAGCGCGAGGAGCAGGCTCACGTCGATCCGCCGGCGCTCGCCTCCGCTTGATGCCTTGTACCCGTGCCCGCCACCAGCACCTTCGACCTCGAGCGAGATGGCGTCCATCGTCCCGCCTGTCTTCTTGTCGGTGTAGGGCTTCAGGCGCAGCGTGAGCCCAGGCCCTGCGATGCGCGCAAGCCACCCGTTCGCCACTCGCTCAAGCCCAGACAGCGACTTCCCGAGAACGTGGGCGCGCACTCCCTTGATGCCCAGAACCGTCACGCACGCCGACAACTCCTCCACTACATCACGCGCTGCCGTGACGCGAGCCTCCGCCTCCGCCAGCGCAGCCTGCGCCTTGCCCTCTTGCGGCTGAAGTTCGGCCAGACGCTTCTCCAGCGCATCGCGCTGCTTCTGGGCTGCCTCGGCTGAAGCGATGGCCTGCTTCACCTCCAGCGCCTGCTGCTGGAGCTTCCTGAAGTCTGCCTGGAGGTCGCGGCACGCTGCGCGGATCTCTGCCTCGGCCTCTGCCACACCCTTCTTCTCTTGCTCGATGGCCTGCGTCTCTTGCGCGACGAGGGCTTGGAGCTCGTCTCGGAGCTTCGGGTTGATGGGCTGCCCGCACTCCGAGCACTCGGACCCGCGCAGCTTGGCGAGGCGGCGAGCAGCCGCAGCCAGCGTAGCTTCACGGGCCCCACTCCCGCGAGCGAGGTCGGTGAGCTTGGCGGTCTCCTCCGTGAGTTCCCGCATCGTGTCGGACGCGAATCGGTCAAGCTGCTGCGCCTTGGCGCGCAACGCCGTGAGGTCCGCTGTCGCTTCTGTTGGCTTCGAGGCTGCCACTTCCTGAAGGCGCGAGCGCACCATCGCAAGGCTTGCCTCTGCCTGCACGCGCTGGAGCGACACGTTGGACTGGGCATTCGCAGCTACCTTCAGGTCTGCCTTCGCTGCCTCCAGCGCAGAGTCGAAGCGGTCGAGCCCGAGGAGCGACTCCAGCAGACGCTTGCGCTCGGCATCCGTCGCCATCGTGAAGTGGGCGGCGTCCTGCGTAGAGAACACACGCGACCGCTGCCACAACTCGAAGGAGCCGACGACCTTCTCCAGCGCCTCTTGGCCCTTGGTCGTCGTCTCGTACTCCGTCACCGCATCATCATCCGGCAGATGCCACTCCAGCGCCGTTCGCCCACCCTTGCGCGTGCGCGTGACCGTCACCTTGTCGGTGATGATCGTCACTTGCCCTTGCGACTGCCCCCACGGATTCGCACCGCGCAGCGTCTCGCCCCAGAGCGCGATGCTGGGCCCTTCGGCGATGGACGACTTCCCTGACCCGTTCTTCCCCGTCACGAGGACGATGCCCTTGCTGGGGAAGACGAGGTGCGTCTTGCGGTGCTTGGTGATGCCCTCCAGCACCATCTCCTTGATGTTCACGTTGCGCCTCCCAGCCTCTTGCGGGCTTCAGACTCACGGAGCTTCGCTGCGCGATCGCAGTAGACCGCACGCCACGCCGCCCACTTCTCTTTTGACACCACACGATGCCGCCAACCACCGCGCGGCCCATTCTTCGCACTCTCGAAGACGCCGAATGTGAAGGCGCTGCGAAGGCACGCGGACGTCATCCCCGGCCAGTGAACCCAGTTGGCGTTGTCGTGGACGAACCAGTTGAACCCGCCAATCAAGTGGCTTTCGCTGGCCCACAGCGTCAACAGGAACTCGGGCGGCTCCTCGGGGACGTTCACACCGCCCACCACGTTCACGCAGCGCCTCCCAGGTACTGCTTCACGCGCGCCAACACGGCGTCGCGCTTCACACCTTCAGGCAGAGGCATCTCGCTCACGAATCCGGCGATCGCCTCCTCGAGAGTCAACGCACTGCGCGCCGTCTGCGCAGCAGTGATGGCCGCCACACGCTCCTCCGTGCCTTCAGGCTCGACCTCGCCATCGAAGATGCGACGCGCGTCCTTCTCGGCCTGAAGCCACTTCCCTGCCGTGTCCATGAAGTCGGGAGGTGCGATCAGCTTCACGAAGACCTGGTTCGCTTCTCGTGAAGACCACGGCCCGCTGACGGAGCGCAGCGTGACAAAGCGAGGCCCGGCGATCTCCTTCAGTGACACAATCGGAATGCGCTCAGTGTCGAGGACTGCGAGTCCTCCGTACCCCTTCAGGCCGGGGTTGTCCCAGCCCGTTGGGCACAACGTCCCGACCTGCGTGATGATCCCATGCGGCGTCTCCCACTGCTTCTGGTCGTGCCAGTTGCCGGCGAACGTCAGCACGATCTTGTGCTGCGCCATCAACTGCTCCACGAGCGCAACAGGCACCGAGTCGTGCGAGTCCTTCAACCACGGCGCGGTGCTGTCGTCCTGGAGGCCAAGGTGCAGGGCGAGTACCCGCACTGGAGGAGGCTGGCCACCCGAACGTGAGTCGCCCTGCACCTCGGCCATAACTTGCGGGAGCCAGTCCACAGCGCGCCCCGGACGAAACGGAATCGTCCAGAGCTCAACGGCTCCCATTGAGAGAATCTGCGGCGTTTCGACGATGGAAGCAACAGGCGACAGAGGCCCGAGCGCGTGATCGCCTGGTTCTGCCGACACCTGATCGTGGTTCCCCAGCAGGACGATCAGCGGCATGTCCTTCACCACGTCCTGCACGGCAGCGATGATCTGCGGCTCCGGGCGAGAGGTGTCGAACAGGTCTCCGAGCACCACCAGCGCCTCGCACTTCGCCTCTTGTGCTGCCGCTACTGCGTTGCCCAGCGTCTTCAACGCCAACCGGCAGCGCGTGTTGATCCCCGCGATGGTGGGGCCGCCGAAGCGACGGTGATTACCGATGTGGGGGTCCGCACAAAACGCGAGCCTCACGCTTCCTCCGAATGCGAGCGGAGGTACTTGGCGGCTCGCTCGCAGAGCTTGGCCGAGTCCTTCAGCAAGCCGATGGCGGCATTGCATGAACGGCAAAGAAGTGCGCGAAACGCACCGGTTTGGTGATCGTGATCGACGCACCACATCGTGACCACGGTTGTTGGGCCACGCCCACGCCCGGGGTCTTTCGTTTGGCAAATCGCGCACCGACCACCTTGTTGCTCAACAGCCTGGTCGTACTGTTGCTTGGTGAGCCCGTAAATCCGAAGGAGACGTTCAAATTGCTTCGCCTCTTTCGGCGTGAGCCCAGCCGAAAGCCAACGGCGTCGATGGTGGTTCTTGATGAACTTCAACCACTGCCGACCACGATGACCAACCGGTTGCCGGCACCCACAAGCACAGAGTGGAGGAGGGCCAGACAAAGGCTTTCGCCATTCACCGCGACGCCGAACGTCCGCGACGAACCCGATGCGCACGCTTCCTCCTGCGAGTGTCCTTCGCTTGTCTTGTGCGTCCGCCGCCGCGTTTCCAGCGGTCATCGAAGGCGCGGTACTCGGGCAACGCCATGTAGTGCGAGAGGAACATGGCGTTGCACTGGATGTGATCGACGTGCGGGAGTTTCGACTCTGGGTCGATATCCTCTCCTCGCTTGAGGGCAGCGAGGTGCCGCTCCAGCGAGTCGATGGTCTCCGAGAAGGAAAGTCCCTTCGCCCAGTTGTGCGCGGCGTACTTCTGCGCGCCGAACGTCAGGACGCGAGCCAGCCCCTCCTGCGCCCAGGGCGAGATGAGGGACAGGCGCGGCTTGCCGATGTTGGAGCGATACCCGCTCACGAACCCTCCGGGCGGTTCTTGCTGCGCTCCGGGTCGAAACCGTCGGGGTAGCGCTTCCTCAGCTTGAGGATGTTTTCCCGCGCCACGTCCTCCAGCGAGATCCCTGTGCGGTTCGCGAGGACGGCGACATACCAGAGCACGTCGCCAAGCTCCTTCAGCAGCTTGTCCCGCTCCAGCGCGTGCCCGTGCCCGATGACCTTCTTGAGGTAGTCGGCCACTTCACCTGCCTCGCCTGCGACGCCGAGCGCGAGAACGGACAGGCCGACCGACTCGAAAAGCTGCTCCTTCGCTGCCTTCTCGTAGTTCCACGACGGCAGAAGCGACGCGGTGCGGAGCGCCTCGTTCTGGTACTCGTTGAACCCCAGCTTCTCCTCACTCATTTGACGGCTCCTCCTTCGTGGCAGTGACTTCGCCGGCGACCTCCCAGGTCAACCCAGCGAGGGCTTCGCGGTACGCCTTGTCGGACACCTTCGTGTCCTGCTTGATGGCCTGCATCTCCTTCGCGTAGTTGATGGTCGTCCACCGCTCGTCCCAACCTTCTTCGTAGTTGAGGCGGATGGTCGCGCCTCGGTGCGGCGAGGCCACCTTGTTCTTCCTGACCTTGATCTCCGTGTCCATGCCCACCTCATCAGAGCCGGACTTCACCGGCTTACCGGCACCGAAGCGAAGGCGCTGCGAGGCGTAGAACTTGATGGACGGGCCGCCAGGCGTCACTTCCGGGTTCCCGAACGTCACGCCGATCGACTGCCGGATCTGGTTCACGAAGATGATTGCGCAACGCTTTTTGGAAGCGAGGCCGGGGATCACGCGGCAGATCTTGTTGATGAGGCGCGAACGGTGCCCCATCGCGATGTCTGCCGCTTCGCCCTCCTGCTCTGCCTTCGGCGGGGTGGCCGCCACGCTGTCCCAGACGAGCAGGTTCGGGCCCACGTCCGAGGGGATCGCAGAGAGGGCAGCGGTCATCGCGTCCAGCGTCTCTTCGAGGTTGTTCGGCTGGATGAGCGCCAGGTTCTCAGGGTCCACGCCGAACGTCACGGCGCGTTCCTCTTGGAAGGCGAACTCCGTCTCCACGTAGATGGCGACGCCACCTTCGCGCTGCGCTGCCGCGAGGGCTGCGCAGACGAAACTGGTCTTCCCGCTGGCCTCGGGTCCGAACACCTCCATCATGCGACCCACGGGGATGCCGCCGCACCCGAGCAGGTAGCGGTCGATCACGTTGATGCCCGTGGGGATGACCTCATCCACCTCCGAGCGGTTGCCTTCACTGAGCCGAAGGGCTGCGTCCTGCCCGAGCGTCGCACGCACGCGAGCGACGATCTTCTCCAGTGCCTGTTCACGAGTCGTCATGGGTTCCTTTCAAAAAAGTGGCGCTCTCCGGGCTTGGGGGGAAAGCCCGGAGAGCGCCTGGTGGTGTAGCGGGAGGGGACTACACCGGCACGTCGTCGAGATCGTCAGCGGCGTTCCGGCGCCGCGCCACCGTGCCCTGGACTTCCTTCTCCGCAGCCGGCGCGTTGGCGACGCCGTTGTCCTCGAGCCACTTCGAGATGGCCTCGTCCTTCACCTTCGCGAAGACGTTGAGGTCGGGCTGCTGCTCGATCCACTCCATGTTGCCCAGCGGGCTCTGCTTGCGCGCCGGCATCACGGTGTACTCGGTGTCGTTCTTCCCCGAGCCCTTCCGCTCGATGATGATGTCGAACCCGTTGATGGGGTCCGTGAAGTCACCGCCGGCGTCGGCGTCCTTGCGGATCTTCGTCAGCGCCTCGTGGATCGTCTTCCCCACCGGAAGCACACG